>Ga0315274_10007568_pt1 | contig 15715 bp, 11 predicted proteins | sample YL17G02_20_MG_FD_203700 | JGI IMG/M metagenome (GOLD analysis project Ga0315274, IMG submission 203700) | Sediment microbial communities from Yellowstone Lake, YNP, Wyoming, USA - YL17G02_20 | ecosystem: Environmental > Aquatic > Freshwater > Lake > Sediment | place: USA: Wyoming | collected... | reverse complement strand
CTCCAGACGTCGCCTCGCCGCAGAGGGAAGAAACGACCCTTGCACCGCGGCAAGGATCAGGCCTTTCAGGGACTCCGGCGAAAAACCGAGCGAGCTCACCGCTGCCAGCATCTCCTGCGTCATGCTAGTGGAGCAGATCCCGGGATCATCGGTATTGAGCGTCACTTGAAGACCGGCCTCGAGCATCCGGATCAGGGGATGGTTGTCGAGTCGGTCGACGACTCCCGAGAGGAGATTGCTCGTCAGGCAGACTTCGAAGACGGTTCGGCGGGACAGGGCCAGCTCAACGGCCTCAGGATCTTCGAGTACCCTCACACCATGGGCGATTCGATCCGCATCCATGTCCCTCAGGGCGTGCCTCACGGAGACCCCGTCTCCCCATTCTCCGGCATGCACGGTGATTCCCAAACCGGCTCTGCGGGCTTCGCGGAAGGTCGGAATGAACGGTTCCGCGCTGAAACCGCCCTCATCCCCGGCCAGATCAAGCGCCACAATGCCTCTGCCTGCGAACTCGCAGGCCCGCCGAGCCACTTCTTCCGCCTGATCGACGGGCTCATGGCGATTGACACTGGCGATCAATCCCACGTTCACGCCGGTCTGCTCGCTCGCATTTCGCGTCGCGTCCGTGATCCAGTGGATGACATCTCGGAGCGGAAACGCCATGGCATGGGCCATCGCCACGGGCGTGAAGCGGAGCTCCAGGTAGCACACGCCGTCGGCAGCCGCATCTTCGATCGACTCACGGGTGACTCTTTGAATGATCTCCGGGCTTCGATAGACTCTGCGCAAGGCATCGAACTTGGAGAGGAAGGTCCGCGGATCTCGGGAATCTCCGGGCTGCACCTGGACCAGGGATTTGAGGGAAGCCGTTTCGCGCGGCAGGTCGATCCTGCCGGAGGTAGCCAGCTCAAGGATCGTGCTGAACCTGAGGGACCCTTCCAGGTGTCTGTGCAGATCAACCTTGGGCCACCGGCGGAACAGGTTTAGCATCTCCTCGTCGCGCGAAGGGGCGGGGCTCTCTCCGCGGAGGTTTTCTCTGTCCAAGACTACACCCCGTCGCCCAGGGGAGTGACATTCATCCACGGATCTCCGCAGGGGAGGGTTTCTTGCGGAACGGCTGCAGGGACAACACGCGGCGTGCCCAGGATCGGGCGATCCTCGCTGCCGCCCACTTGAAGGCGGCTCCAGAGGCTCGGGCGCTCCAGGGGATAGTCGCCGGTCAGCAGGAAAGACTTTGGCAGGGAATTCAGATCCCCTCCGCTAGTGGCGTCGACGCCGGTGCCCTTTTCTTTCCGGCTCGCCAGGTGCGTCGGCGGGGGCGACTCTCGCCGGAGGGGCCTCCTCCAACCGGGACTCCCTCGACGGCGCCTCCACCGGTTGCGCCTGGGCAGGAGCGGGCAGCCGGAACAGGCGCGAGACCACGCCGGAGCGGATCTCGGCGAGCAACTGCTGGAACATGTCAAAGGCCCTGCTCTTGTACTGGACCAGAGGATCCCTCTGACCGTAGGCCTCCAGACCGATGGATGTCCGCAGGGCTTCGACCTGTGTCAGATACTCCACCCAGAGGCGGTCACCGACCGACAGGATCAGGCGGCGAAAGTACTCGGTGAGGGAGAGCCTTCCCAGGGCCGGGGTGATCTCCGCAGGCGCATCCTCCGTCACCGCGGACAGCGATCCCGTTGAGGCTACGGCCTCGAAGCCCTCTTCCCCGAGGAGCCTCCGAAGCCCTTTCTGGAGACGTGGATCCAAGTCCTCGATTTTGCTCCCGCCAAGCTTCAACCAATCGGCGCGGCCAACGGCCCGCTCGAAGGCCTCCATCGCGCCTCGCAGGTGATCGAGGATGGACCGCTGCAGGTCGTGAGGGTCCTGCAGAGGGAGTCTTTCGGCAGCGAGGAACGGATAGGTCAGGCGGGCGACTACCACGGAGCGGCGGGTATGGGTCCTGGCGTCGAAGAGGCTGCGCTGGCCGTAGCTCATCTGGACAAGCAGCCTTGTCTTGAGGGAAAGATCCAGGGTATCGGCTTTCGCGAGCGCTTGTTTGAGATCCTCCCGAATTTCTGCCTGGATCCGCTCCTCCCGGCTCCGGCTCTGGCGTTCGAGGGCTTCCTCCAGACGATCTCCTGCCTCATCCCAATTCACAGGCGACGACAGGCTCATCGGAAGCCCCAGGCCTTCTCCCAGCCGCCTTTCAACGCCCTGGACCACGCCGCCCCACACCTTCAACCCCAGGCTACCTTCCATCAGGCGCGGAACCATTCGTTTGAATTGCGAAGGGTCGTTTCGGATTTGCCGAAGACCGGCCTCGTCAATCTGAATGCGCACGCCGGCAGCTTGCTCGACGGCCTTGACCATCGCCTGCGCTTCGACCTCGGTCTGCTTCTCCTCGGCCTCCATCAGCAAGCCGTCGACGGTCATCTCCGCAAGGTCGGTCCTCTGGCGGACCTGATCGGCCAGCCGCTCAACAGCGTGGTCCAGTTGTTCGCGCGCCACCTGCGCCAGATGGGTGTGATAGGAGGCAAGGGCCTTGCGGGCATAGCCCAGCAGGGCATCTCTAAGCGCGTCGGCAGTGTTGACCTCGGCCAGGCCTTCGGCCAGCAGGCGCACCATAAACGACGGATAGGGGTCTGGAGTGTCAAGCCCGAAGGTCGGCTGCACCTCTTCCAGCCATGCGAGCAGCTTCCACCCCCCATCCGGGTCTTCAAAGGCGGACTTGACGCGTCTTTCGATCTCCGCAACGAGCATGCCTTCGATATCGTCGCTGAGGTCATCCTTCGTCATCACGCGGTTGCGCTGGCCGTAGTAGACCTCGCGCTGCTTGTTGAGCACATCGTCGTATTCAAGGAGGTGCTTCCGCGTGTCGAAGTTCGCCCCCTCCACTCGGGTCTGGGCCTGCTCGATGGTGCGATTAACGATGTTGTGGGCGATGGGAACCGCATCGTCGATGTTCAGGCGTTCCATCAAGCCAGAGACCTGCACGCCGCCGAACAATCGCATCAATTCGTCCTGGAGGGAAAGGAAGAATTGGGAGGAACCGGGGTCACCCTGACGGGCGGCGCGGCCGCGCAACTGGTTGTCGATGCGGCGGGCCTCATGGCGCACGGAGCCGATCACATGCAGCCCGCCCACTTCCTTGACCTGCCCCTCTCCGGAGATGAACTTCCGGAAGAGCTCCGCTTCTGAGGTGTAGATGCCGATCGCCTGGGAATCGAGCCCATCCAGAGCGGCAAGCCGCTCCTCGTCGGTCAGGTCCTCCGGTTTCGTCACCCCTGCACGCCTCAGGACCCGGTTCACCGCGCCGATGACCTCCTCGGCGACCTCCCCGCCAAGCTTGATGTCGACACCGCGACCGGCCATGTTGGTCGCAATGGTGACAGCCCCGAGCGCACCGGCATCGGCGATGATCCTCGATTCCTCGTCGTGCTTCTTGGCGTTGAGCACGTTGTGACGGATACCTCGTTCAAGAACCTCCCCCAGCTTCCCGCTATGCCCCTCTGAGAGATCCAAGACCCCCGCCAGGCGGGAGAGATGTTCCGGCCTCGTGGGGTTGAGCGCCAGCCCAAGATCCCGGGCGAATGTCCGCAAATCCGCCTGATTGAGGCTGTCCAGGGGTTCGTACAGGGGCTGAAGCTCCTCAATCCTCAGGCCCTCGTCCTTGAGCCCGTGGGCTTCCATGTACGCGTCTCTCAGGATGAGGATCATGGCCAGCCGCTGAAGAAGCTCCCCTCGCAGGCGTCCCGACAGACGCTCCGACATCTCCACGGAGGTCGTTCCGACAAGGAGTGGCTGACCGAGGACGTGTCGGTGCAGAATCTCCGTCGACACGGCGCGCAGCTTGGACTCCTCGGTGCGATAGACCACATCCGGATAGTCCTTTCGGCGCCAGTAGACAGGCTTCTTGCCAGGATCGTCTCGCCTGGCGAAACACCGGAACTTGTATCCATTCTCCCGGTACTCGGTCTCGATCAGATTCGAATCGGGCTGCATCGCGATGTACTCGAGGTTGGTCGGGAGCGGCGTCACGTCCACGTTGTAGATCTTGTGGAACTCCTCTGCCTCGGTCAGCGCCGTCCCGGTCATCCCCGCCAGCTTCTTGTACATGCGGAAGTAGTTCTGGAGCGTGACCGTCGCGTACGTCACATTGTCCTCACGCACGCGCACGCCTTCCTTGGCCTCAATTGCCTGGTGCAGCCCGTCGGACCACCTGCGGCCGGCCATCAGGCGGCCTGTGAACTCGTCGACAATGATGACGCGGCCTCCCTGCACGACGTAATCCTTGTTGCGCTTGAAGAGATGGGCCGCCCGCAGTGCCTGCTCCAGGTGCCCCATCAGCCGCGCTTGCTCCGGGGAGATGTCCTCCGGACGCTCCGGATCGCGCAGCGGAATTCCGAGCACCTCCTCGACGTGGTTCTCGCCAATCTCCGTCAGGGAGACGGTCCGATCTTTCTCGCTAACCTCATGATCTTCGGCGCGAAGCTGCTTCACGACCTGAGCCATGCGGTAGTAGAGCTCGGGGTCGTCCTGGGCTGGGCCCGAGATGATCAAAGGGGTCCGCGCCTCATCGATGAGGATATTGTCCACCTCGTCGACGATGGCATAGTGGTGTCCCCTCTGGACTCGGGCTTCCAGGGTCTGGGTCATGTTGTCGCGCAGATAGTCAAAGCCGAACTCGTTGTTGGTTCCATAGGTGATATCGGCGGCATACGCCTGGGCGCGGTCCACCATCCGCAACCGATGGACGTCCTCCTGGCTTGACTCCTTCGCCGGATCATAGAGGAATGCCTTCCGGCCGTACTCTGTCCGAGCCGCTTCCTGCAAGACACCCACGGAGAGACCCAGCAAGTCGTAGATGGGACCCATCCAGCGCGCATCCCGCCTGGCCAGGTAGTCGTTGACCGTGACCAGGTGCACCCCCTTCCCTTCGAGGGCGTTCAGGTAGAGGGGAAGCGTGGCCACGAGGGTCTTGCCCTCGCCTGTACGCATTTCGGCGATCTTGCCCTCTTGGAGAACCATGCCTCCGATCAGCTGGACATCAAAGTGTCGCAGTCCGGTCGTGCGCGCTGAGGCTTCCCTCACCAGCGCGAAGGCCTCGATCGTGAGATCGTCAAGGCCCTCGCCCGCCGAGAACCTTGTCTTGAACTCATTCGTCTTGGAGCGAAGCTCGGCATCCGAGAGGGAGCGGACCAGGTTCTCCTGTTCGTTGATCCGTCGCACGATCTCAGAATATCTCTCAAGCTGTCGACGAAGAGGGTCGCCAGCAATGATCTTGGTGAAGTTCTTGAACATGGATTGGGACCTATTTAGGAGGATTATAGCATACGGCATTTTCTCGTCCCTCCGGTCCAATTGACCGCCGAATTGGAACGCGGGGGAAGGCGAGGGGTTCTCGACAGGATTTGCCATGCATTGCAGCCGATCGGCTCGGCGTCGCCCCGCCTCCTCCACCCCCCGTTGCCCATCAGCAGACCTTCCGCCTCCGTCCGTGTGCAGTCCTGACGTGTCTCACGAGGCGATCCGTCTGGCATGTGACGCAGGTCCCTGCTAGAATCCTCCACACACGAGGCGCCTGACAAGTGGCCTCCTGCGCTCCAGGGGAGTGAGAGATGTTGACGTCGTCACGCACCTGCACACCCGCGGCCAGTTCCGGTCCGTCGTTTTTCCCAGGTATCGCGCGGGGAGTCTTCCTGCTCTGCCTTGGGGCCTTAGCGGCCGCGGCATGCTCAGTGCCGTCGGACGTAGGCGTGCCCGAGTACGGGCACGCCGGATTGCTGGTCATCCACGGCGACGGGGAGGTCTTCTCCACCTGTGTCTCGTTCTCCGGCGCGGAAATCACGGGCGCAGAGTTGCTGGAGCGAAGCGGGGTGGAAATCATCATGGACCCGACCAACCCTATGGGGGTGTTAGTTTGCGCGATCGATCAGGAAGGATGCCCTTACCCAGAGGAGAAGTGTCTCTGTGAGTGCGGGGTACCGGGTCGATGCACGTACTGGGGGTATTTCACCCTTGGCCAGGATGGGCAATGGGGCTACTCCCCGCAAGGAGCGGCGGGCAGTCGCGTGACGGATGGGGATGTCGACGCGTGGGTCTGGATGAAGAGCGCCGGGGCGCAAGATGTCCGAGTCTTGGGACTCCCTGACGTCCGCTTCGACGAGATCTGTGGGGAATGAGCGCTGGCCAAGCGCAGGTCACACCCCACCTCCCGGCGATGGCTCCCTCGATATCTTGAGCTGCAAGGTTCCCCGCCACGAACCGATTCCTACGCATCGCAAGAGGCTTCTCTCGGCTACCAGCCGCGCAACCACTTCGGCCGACGGATCGGATGGGACTTTCACACAGTCGGGGACAAGCCAAGCTAGGGCGCAGCCCCAACGCTATTGGCGTTCTGCGACGGGCCCCTCGCCGAGCTTGCCACGACACCAAACAGCGAGACGAGGAAAGCCGCCGTGAAGCTGGCCCCCACAGCGGGGTAGAGCCCGCCGGATGCAAGGTTGTCTGATCCGCTCGAGAGGACGGTAGTGAAGACGGCACCGGCCAGTCCGACTCCCAGAACCATGCCCACATTTCGAGCTGTGGCCAGGACGCCGGCTGCGGTCCCTTGACGGAAGGGTGGGGCCGAGCCCATCAGGGCACTGCTATTCGGTGAGATGAAGGTCCCCGTTCCAAATCCCGTGAGGGCAAGACCCGTACGGATCTGCTCGACCGTCGATGACTCGCTAAGGCGAGAAAGCACAAGCAGCCCTACGGAGAGTACGCCCATCCCAATGACCGCCAGGATGCGTGACCCGATGCGGTCCGAGAGGGTCCCGGCCAGGGGAGCCACCAGAGCCATCACCAGCGGCTGGATGATGAGCACCAGGCCCGCTTCGCCGGCGCTCATCCCCTTCCCTTGGATGAGGTAGAAGGGCAGGAGAAACAGAACACTGTAGACGCAGATGTAGTTGAGGATCGCCGAGGCGACGGAGGCGGAGAACAGGCGGTTACGGAAGAGCGTCAGGTCCAGCATGGGACTCGGCACATGAGTCTCGACCCAGAGGAAGGCAGCCAGCGAGGCCGCCGAGATCGCAAGCAGGGCAAGCAGAGGCAGAGATGTCCATCCCCAGGCGTGGCCCTGATTAAGGGCCAGCAGCAAGGATACGAGTCCTGTGAGAAAGGCGGCTGCGCCCATCAGGTCGAACTTCTCGGTCCTCTCCGCCGGCCGATCCGGCTGGATGAAGCGGAAGCTAAGGGCCAATCCCAGTGCTCCCACCGGGAGGTTGACGTAGAAGGCTGACCGCCATCCGAACTGATCCGCAAGCCATCCGCCCAACGACGGTCCGACGGTCAGTCCGAGGTAGGTGAGTGTAGCGGCAGTGCCCAGGGCCTGCCCGCGCTGCGATCCCGGGAACGCCTTAGTCAAAATCGCGGGGGAATTAGCGAACATCATCGCGCCCCCAATGGCCTGTATGCCTCGGAAACCTACCAGGGCGGCCGCTGTGGGCGCCGCGCCGCAAAACGCAGACGCCGTGACGAATGCACCCATCCCAATGCAGAAGATGGCCCTGTGCCCACGCAGGTCACCCAGTCGCCCGAAGCTGAGCAGCAATCCGCTAACGATCAAGAGGTACACCGTGATCACCCACTCGATCTCAGCCACCTCGCTCCCGAACGAGCTTCTGACGACCGGGAGAATGACGTTCACGATGCTTCCGTCGAGCGCCGTCATGAATGTCCCGAAGCCGATGGCCACAAGCACAAGCCATTTCTCTTGAATGCGCAAGCCTCAACCTCCTGCCCGTTCTTTCGCCACGCGCGCAAGCCGTCTTAGCCCGGACGGGCAGCTTGAGGGTTAAGGATACCCGATGCGGGGCGGAGCATCCGCTATGATGTGAGCGAATGAGCGGAACCCCCGACGAAGCAGCTGCCGGCAGATTTCGATTCGCAAGGCCCCGGCGAATCGCTTGGAGACGAGGACTTGCGTGCCAGACGAGATCAGCGAACTGGGCTGTCAACCAGTGCTCCGGCATCTCCGGTCGTCTTGACGTCGACCCTGCCCGGTATACAATAGCCAGGGTGGGGGCGGTGGCGGAATGGGCAGACGCCGGGGACTTAAAATCCTCTGAGGGCAACCTCGTGTGGGTTCGACTCCCACCCGCCCCATCATGCGCAGCGAGCGCCAGGTCGGCCGGAACGCGTTCCCCACCTCTCGCAGGATCGGTCGAGGCGGGGCCGGAGCCCTTTCGGACTCCGGTTTGAAGGCGGCCCGTACGGAAGGAAAGGCCCTGGAAGATCCCAGGGCCTTTCCATTCGCACAATAGGACGGGGGCTCGGAATACCGGACGGCAGGAAGGCCTGCTAGAAAAGGACGGACGCCAGCTCGTTACGATACTCTCGCGTAAGTGGGTCGTCGTCGCCGAGAAGCGTGAAGATAGCGAGAAGAATCCGCTTGGGGAGATCCTTCCGGAAGTGCTTGTCCTGGCGCAGGATATCGAGCAGCCCGTCCATGGCTGCGGGAACATTGCCCCTTCCGAACAGTCTCATGGCCTGGGATAGAGCCGCCTCGAGCGGGGTCCCCTCGGAGGAGGGCTCGCCTCCGTTCTCGATAGCGCTCAGCTCCTCTGCCAGGGGCCTCAGACCCAAGGCTTTCGTCCATTCCGCCCCCGGGGGGAAGTCCTTGAGAATGGTCAACGCATCCCGACCTCTACCCTGCATCAGCAAGCTGTGGACAAGCCCAAGAGCCGCCGCACTGTTGGATTCTTCACCTTCAAGGACCCATCGGAAGGCATTCTCAGCCCCTTGCCAGTGGCGAGTCGCCAGCAGCGTTCTCGCCTCTTCCATGTCTCGATCCTGCTGAGCCGGCACCAGGTTGCTCAGAAAGCGCCGGACCATCGGCTCGGGTTGGGCACCGACGAACTCGGCCCGGACCTCTCCATTTCGGAACGCCTTCACGGCCGGGATCCCCCTCACCCCAAACCGGATCGACAGGTTCGGATTCTCGTCGACGTTCACTCTGGCAAGCTTGAAGCCCCCCCCGGCCTCAATGGCAAGCCTTTCCAGCAGAGGCCCCAACACCTTGCAGGGACCGCACCAAGGCGCCCAGAAGTCAACGAGGACCGGCACCTCGTGCGAGCGCAAGATCACCTCATCCTGGAAGTTGGCCTCGTTCACATCCAAGATATGCTCTGAAAGCACTTCGCTCCTCCCTCACGTTCCCCTTGCATCCCCGGGTAGTCTCGTCGCGGCAGAGGCTCATGGGGACCCTCAACTCCCCCTTGCTGCCCTACTCGGGCGGCTCCCCCGCTGCGCCAGGCTGCTCGACACGGATGACTTCCCCGTGGGCGTTGATCAGGACGCGAAAACCCATCATGCCGAGCCACGCGCGCGCAGCCTCCGGCAGCCCCTGAGCCAAAAGAGCTTCGAACTGGGTGCCCAAGTTCTTGAGGGATTGCTCGATTACCGCTTTCGAGAAGATGTCCTCTTGCCCGAGCATCTTCATGGTACCTTCACTGATCATATCCTCGTGGCCGCGGACAAGCTCACCCATCTGCTCCAATACCTGCCGGTCCACCGCTTCCGTCGGAACGTGGCGCAGAAAACCCTGGTCATCCACCACGTAGAAGGGCTCTCCGCCGACATACTTGACGTCAACGGGGTTCTCGTACTCATCCACGACAAGACCCGCGAAAAGTGGCTTGGGCGATGCCATCTCCATCCAGCCTTAGAACTCGGCAACCTCTCTCAGGTCGGAGTATGCAACGATATTCAACCTGAGTCCAGAGGAGCCAAGAACACCAGTCTCCCACTGAGAATCCTACCAGATTGCAGAGGGAATCCCAGTGGCCAATAATCCCCATTGCCCGGTGTGCCGGGACACCGAACGGCCCCGGATGGGGAAAGCGGAAACTCCCGTCCGAACCGCCTGTCTCTTGCCGGCGCCTTGTCGGGCGATGAGACGTTTCCGGACCAGTGCACGATCGCAGCCACAGGCTGTTGCCGTCGAATACCGGGATCCACTCCAGAGGGTGAATGCAATCCGGGGATACAGGTGGCGTGGAACCGGCGGCCCAATCAGGGATTCTCGCATTGCATCAACAGACATCCTGCGCGAGGTCTCTGGGGAGGAAGGTGTCCTGCCCTGGTTCGCGACCGCCCCGTCAGGGGTGGACGTTCACCAGCGTTCCAACGGTGGCGAAGTCAAATAGCCACTTTGCGTCCGGGGTCCTGAGATTGACACAGCCATGGCTCATGGGATGGCCAAAATTGCTGTGCCAGTAGGTGCCGTGCAAGGCATAGCCTTTGTAGAAGTACATCGTATACGGAACGTTGGGGAGATAGTAACCGGGGCCGGCCATAGCGGTCGCGCTAAGCTTCCGGAAGACCCTGAACTGCCCTTGCACGGTCGGATGGTAGCGTGTGCCGGTGGACACCAGGAAGCTGGCAATGGGCTCGGCCTCTTCGTACGCAGTCACGCGCTGCCTGCCAAGGTCGACGTCGATCCACTTTCCCTCCGTGGCAAGCTCCTCCGGGTTGAGACTGTAGCTCCATGAGACGTAGGGACGCTCCGTGGGAGTCTCCGTAGGAGTCGGGGTGTCGGTCGGCGTCGGCGTGCGGGTCGGCGTGGGAGTGTGGGTCGGCGTGGGAGTGTCGGTAGGTGTCGGAGTGAAGCTCGCCTTGGGAGGTGGCTCGGTCCCGAGATTCGGCTGTTCGGCGCCAGCCGGCTGGCTGCCAAGCCACAATCCCGATGCGCCGAGGGACAGGACGGCCAGCACGAGCAAGATGGGCGAGACGACGCGCCTGTTGGTGAGCGTATCCAGGGCAGCGACCTTGGGGGCCATGGCAGGCGGGAGCTTGGCCTCGGCCATCGCCTCCGTTCGTTCGCCGGCCGGGACCCTGCTTGCCAGCCAGCGGATCGCCTTGCGCGCCGCCGCACTGCCCGGGTTGATCTTGAGGGCCCGCGCAGCAAAGGCCAAACCGGCCTTGGGGTCAGAGGCGGCTGCGAGGAACAGCCACGGCTCTTCCGCATTGGGTGCGAGCCTCAGCGCCACCCGAGCCAGACGTTCGGCTTCCGCCCGGTTGCCGCGCCGCAACGCCAGCTCGGAAAGCATAAGCGCCTGTCGAACGTCGGCAGGCAGGCCTCGTGGCACACGGGTCACGGTGAAGCCTCCCCGGGGAGGCTAGCCGGCTCATTGTTGAGGTAGCAGAGGATCCCTTCCACGATGCCCTGAGCAGCTTTGTGCGGCTCGCTCGTCAGGAATTCGCGATCCAGGTAGAGAAAGCCCACTTCAATGATCGCAGCAGGAGTCTGGTTGTCGATTTCGTTGAACGTGTGGTATTCGGTCATGTCTCGCGTGATGCTGCCGGGGTGGAAGCGCAAACTGGTGACCCGTCCGTATCGGTCACTCAGACAGGCGACGAGCCTCTGGGCCCTATCGGGAATGACGGTGTCGAGCGCTGCCGACACTTTGTATCCGGTAGCCTCCTCATTGATCGGAGCACATGAGTCGGCATGAATGGAGACCAGGGCAGCGGCGCGATATCCCTGGAGGCGGCTGTCCCACTCCTGCAACAAGACCACATCGAAGCCGGCTGCCGCCAGGCCCTGCCCCACGCGCGAGGCGATCTCCTGGTTGACCTGGGCCTCATTGAATCCATCGGGACAGGTCGCCCCGGGATCGGGCAGGCCGGAGTCCGGATGCAGGCCGGTGTGCCCGGCAATAATGCCGATTGTCAGACCCAGCTGCTCACCGTCTCCACCTGCCCCTCCGGAGGCGGGTCCTTCGCGGCCGGCCAGGTCAATGGCTGCCGCCATGCGCGCCACAAACTCCCCGGGATTGAGGCTTGCCGGAGTCCAGGCGGTGAACACCGTCGCCAGAAAGGCAGAAGTGCCTAGGGCGATGGCGAAATAGCGTGCCACCTGGCGCATCGGGGTGCTCATGACGGTCCACCTATCCGGAATCGCCTGCCTGACTCGCAGCCCAAGATGCCGGCCTCCTCGGCCATTATAGCAAGAGCAGTGCAAGTTTCTTTCCCCCGCCGGCGTGAAGCAGGGGGCGGAATTAAACATCGTCCCGGCCCTGTTGACAAGGGGGTGGGCAACTTGGATAATATGAAGTGACTATATCATGAATGTCTTAGGTGAACTCATGGCGGTTTGCGCATGTCCGGGGCGAGGTCTTCTCAACTTGCCTCGTCGGCCAGGAGCAGACCAGGCCAGAAAGCCTTGTCCGCTGAAGCCAACAGACCAGGATGGCGGTCCCGACGACCTACCTCATCGATGCACTGGGGCGGCCACGCGGGGTGAACTTTGGCGCGGTGCGGACGCCAAATCTGCTGGCGCAGTTGCGCCCCCTGCTGCGATCGGCGGTTGGACCCGTCGGCGTGCCCCCCATCCTCGCCGCGGATTCCGACACTCCCAAGGTGAATGTAGAATAGTCCTCAGAACGAGAAGAGCCCCAAGGTAGGTCCTATGTCCGCCATGTCATCCAGCTCGAACGGCAGTCCGCTTTCCCACGAGGAGATCCTGCGGTATTCCCGCCACCTGCTCATGCCCGAGGTCGGCCTGGAAGGTCAGCAGAGGTTGAAAGCGGCCTCCGTGCTGATCATCGGCACCGGAGGCTTGGGTTCGCCAGTGGCGATGTATCTGGCTGCCGCAGGGATCGGCAGGATCGGTTTGGTGGACTACGACATCGTTGACTTCACCAATTTGCAGAGGCAGATCATCCATGGCACGTCGCACCTGGGAGGCCGCAAAGTCCTGAGCGCGCGGGATCGCCTTGTCGACCTCAATCCTGCTGTCCAGGTGGATGTCTATGACGAACCCTTCACGTCGGAGAACGCTCTCCGCATCGCCGGGCCTTATCAACTCCTGATCGATGGAACTGACAACTTCCCGACGCGATACCTGGTCAACGACGTCTGTGTCCTGACCGGTAAGCCGAATGTGTATGGTTCGATCTTCCGGTTCGAAGGCCAGGTAAGCGTCTTCTGGGCGGAACGAGGGCCGTGCTATCGCTGCCTGTTCCCTGAGCCCCCACCGCCGGGCCTGGTCCCATCCTGCGCTGAGGGAGGCGTCTTCGGCGTGCTCCCAGGCACCGTCGGTACGCTGCAAGCCACCGAAGCCTTGAAGCTCATCCTGGGGATCGGCCAGCCGATGATCGGCAAGTTGCTCCTGTATGATGCGCTGGCCATGACCTTCGAGGAGCTGCGTCTGAAGAAGAACCCTCGCTGCAAGATCTGCTCATCGCAGCCCGAGATCCACGCCCTCATCGACTATGAGGCCTTCTGCGGGGTACCCGGCCACGACCGCGAGGAAGACACCAGAGCCAGGAGCTGGGAAATCGAACCCGGCGTCCTGGCCGCTCGAATCCGAAAGGGAGAGCAGGTGCGCCTCATCGACGTGCGCGAGCCGCACGAGCTGCAGATTTCCCGAATCGAGGGATCCGAGCTCATCCCGCTGGGAACACTGGCCAGCCGTCTGCACGAGCTGGACAGTGCCGAGGAGATCGTCTTGTTCTGCAAGTCGGGCACCCGCTCCGCGCGCGGGCTGGAGCTCCTGTTGGGGGCAGGATTCCGAAAGGTCAGGAACCTGCGCGGCGGAATCAACGCATGGGCGCGGGAGGTGGACCCGAGCCTCCCGGTCTATTGATCTTGGGCGCCACCCCTATCTGGCGTACGTGGGATCCCGAAGGCTAATCGGCCGGCCAAACGCCATTCGCTTGCCATGGGGAGCAGGCTGGGCGTAGGCCCGGTCTCGACATCCGGTCCGGCTTGGTTCTTCCTTATGGCCGGCTCGCCGCATCGAAATCATCCATCGCCTGTTCCGTCCATGGACTGCGCGCCATTTCCTTGATCACTTCCAGCGGCAGGCTGACGTGATGAGCTCCCGCCAGCAACGTGTCGACCGCCTCGGCGGTGGTCTTGATACCCGCGGCCAGGATCTCGCACGGGGTCCCCGAGATGACCTTGACCATGTCCGCGATCGCTCTCGGGCCTGATCCTACGTATCGGGTGAGCCGGTTGACGTAGGGGATGATGTAGTGCGCCCCGGCTTGGGCGGCGAGGTAAGCCTGTGACGGGCTGAATACCCCCGTCACGGCCACTTTGACTTCCTGGCTGGCCTCGGCGACGAAGCCGAGGCCAGCCAAATGGCACATGATCTTGAGGCCGACATTGGGAGCGATCTTCACGAAGCGTTCCGCCTCCCGTCGCATGCCGTCTTTCGTCCGCGCCTGAAGCTGATAGAAGACGGGACCTCGAAACAGGGCGGCCAGGTTCCCCATGACTTCTTGCGCGTTGCTCGGGGCGGCCTGGGCCAGGAGCTTGGGATTGGTGGTCGCGCCGGACACGAACCCCAGATCCGCAGCCTCACGCGCGTGGTCCAGGTTGGCCGAATCCAGAAACACCGCCATCGCATCCTCCCTCCCTGTCCCTTTCCGTCCTCGTGTCGGTAGACTGGAGCCGGGAGTGTAGTTGGATTGTCCAAGGCTTACCAGTGCCACCTTGGATCCCTGAACATTCCCTTTCCTCGCGACGCCATTCATTGTAGGATTCCCTCACCCATCGCAGCTCGCCGGGATTCGGGAACGGGGAGGCAAGTGACAGTGGCGCAGCGTGGCGTGCCTCGGACCCGACGAAGTCTATTCCGCTCCGTGACGGCGATTCTTCCGCCTCTCCTCCTAAGTGCGGTCGTCTCGCTGCTCGTTCCGAGGCCGCTGATCGGCGTGATCTACTTGACAGAAGCCAGTCACACCTACTCGGCGCGCGTTGTATTGGCTCAGCTGGAATATGCACGGGAACATCGGTAGGTCCGCGCGGTGGTCCTGATCCTCGACAGCCCCGGCGGAACGGCTGCCGATACGGAGACCCTCTACCTGGAGGTCATGCGGCTTCATGGGCTCAAGCCTGTCGTCATCTTCGTCCAGGGAATGATGCCACCCCTGCGCCCTGATCTTCCCTTCGCGCACAGGGGCTGCGCGTCACTTTAGCCCTACGCCGGATCGGAAATCCCGATGCCCTGCAGACCGCGTCGTCTCTCCTGTATGACTATCGGATTCTTGGGTTCCTTCGCCCTCGCACTCATGGCGGGCGCGTGCTCACCGGTAACGGATACCTCCCAACTGACCTCGCCAGCCTCCCCAGAGACGCAGACTGCCCCCCGCCCCACGGCATCTCCTACACCGCCCCTCCCAGCCCACATCCAGGACTTGGAACTGATCGCCTTGGACCAGCCGGGCTCCTGGCGTGTGATCGGCCTGCTTGCTTCGGACAGCAGCGTCTCCCACAGCGGGATTTCGATCGAGGTCTCGCTTCTGGATGGCGAGGGCGAAGTCGTATCCGGCCAAGTCGTGTCTCCTTTATTCCCGGATCTTCTCGGGCAGGACACCGTTCCGTTCAAGGCGGATTTCCAGGCGGGAACGAAAGTCGAGCGGGTTGTCGCCGCCCCCCTGGGATACCGGCTGGCCACGGTCGAGAGGGCGCAAGTGGAAGCGAAGGTGACAAGGGCTTTTTCCGGGGAAGATGGCCAGACGCGCGTGTTGGGCGAGCTGGTTTCCTCCGGCTCGACGGCCGCCGTGGTTTCCGGCCTCGCCGTCGTCGCGAGAAACCCGGAGGGAAGAATTGTCGACTTGTCTTCCAGGGTTATCTCGCTTGCGGGGATGAGCCCTTCAGGGCGGGCCCCGTTTCTGGCGCTCGTCGAGTTCGCACCGCTCGGTTTCGACTTCCAGGCATTTGTGGAGGCTATCCA
>Ga0315274_10007567_pt1 | contig 15716 bp, 8 predicted proteins | sample YL17G02_20_MG_FD_203700 | JGI IMG/M metagenome (GOLD analysis project Ga0315274, IMG submission 203700) | Sediment microbial communities from Yellowstone Lake, YNP, Wyoming, USA - YL17G02_20 | ecosystem: Environmental > Aquatic > Freshwater > Lake > Sediment | place: USA: Wyoming | collected... | reverse complement strand
GCTCCGCCGGGATGGTGGTTATGGATCACGACACCATCACCCACAACGGAACCGTCGCCGATTACAGCAACACCGGCATCTATTTGTCAAGCTCCTCCCCCGAACTCACCGATTGCTTGATTGAACACAACTTCGGCTCGGGCATCGCCTGCTTCAACTCCAACCCTGACCTGCACACTTACTACAGCGGCGCTTCACATAGCAACGACATCCACTCCAACGGCGAAGGGGGTAGCCAGTCCGGTTCCAACGGCGCGGAAATCTACCTGGCATCGTCTTCTTATCCATCTATTCACTACAACAACATCTGGGACCAGAACGGTCAGAACCAGACACTGGGGAAGCTGATTTACAAGTCGTCCTCCTGTCCGAACAGTCTTTCCGCGACCAACAACTGGTGGGGCGTCGGCACGCCGCAGAACAGTTGGTTCTATTGGGATCCCTATCAAAGCGCAATCACTTACAGCCCGTATTCGGGCTACTATCTGAACAGCGCCGAAGACTTTGACCTCGCGATGGGCTACTGGGACGCGGGGAACTATTCGGCGGCGGCTGAATACTTCCGGCGGTGCGTGTCGGACACGGGAGTCATCGGGATACAGTCGGTTCATTACCTGACCGGCTGCGTCGGTGAATCGGACGGGGACTTTGCCGCTTTGCGCGAATTTCTTTCGGATGCTGCGGACGAGCAGGAGGACGCCGAAGTTGCCAAGGTCACCCGGCGTTTTGCGACGCACTGTCTGACGATGCTGGAAGACTACGAATCGGCTATTGAGGAATACGACGCCGTCCGCCAGAACGCCGATAATCTGAACGACTCGGTGATGGCGGTAGTGGACATCCTGGCGGTGGAGGAGTTAGCGGGGATGAACGGACTTGACGCCGCCGGTGGCTCCATCCAGGACCAGATGGCTGGCGCGATGGCGCTGCTGGACGAAGGCGACCGGGAGACAGCGCGGGTGCTGCCGGAGACGTTCTCTGTTGCCGAGGTTTATCCCAATCCATTCAACGGGGTGACTACCATCCGTTACAATCTTCAGAATCCTGAGCGGGTGAGGGTGGCGGTGTGTGACTTATCCGGACGGCTGGCGGCGATGCTGTATGAAGGAGAACAATCTGGTGGCGACCATTACCTGACTTGGGATGCGTCGGGCTGGGCGGCGGGGGTGTATCTCTGCCGGTTGGAGACCGGCGGGGCAGTGAGAGCCGTAAAGGTGGCGCTGGTTAAGTAGGTAAACAGGGACAGGCAGGAATGCCTATCCTACTGAAAGGGAGGACAGACAGGAATGTCTATCCTACTAATTGACAGACAGGAATGTCTATCCTACTAATTGACAGACAGGAATGTCTATCCTACTGATTGATTGAAGGGGCAGCGAAGGCTGCCCCTTACCATTTCTTCTTCTTTTCGCCCAGCGTCACCCATTCAGCGTATAACGACTCCAACTTCAAGTCAATCTTCTTCAACCGTGTGCGCCGGGTTTCAGCGCGTGACTCCTTTCCCTTTTCCTCAAACTTACGGAGTTCCTCCATCACCTCTTTGCGGGTGTTTTCCAGCGCTGCGATTTCGCCCTCCAGTTCCTTGAACCGCTGGGGGTTGAACTTCAGCCGTTCAACTCTTGGCTTTCGGTTTTCGGCTTCGGTTTTTTGCTTTGGGCTTCGGGTTAGTAACCGGCGGCTGACGGCTGACGGCTGATGGCTGACGGCTGATGGCTGATTATTGACGGCTGATCGCTGCTTCTCCCAAAAGTCGCTGAAGTTGCCTTCGTAGGCGGTAACCGATGGCGGCTGGAACAGGTATATTCGGTCGGCGATTTTATCAATAAAATAGCGGTCGTGAGACGCCACCACCAGTGTGCCGGGATACTCTTCCAACGCGTCTTCAACGGCTTCGCGGGACGGAATGTCCAGATGGTTGGTCGGTTCGTCCAGCAGCAGCATCCCGGCCCCGGAGTGAACGAGGATCGCCAGTTGCAGCCGCGCCTGTTCGCCGCCCGACAGGACAACCACATATTTTTCCAAATCGTCGCGGGTAAAGAGGAAGCGATGGAGCAGTTCTGACGCCGGTCCCCTCTGTAACCCGGTAAGACGCATGCAGTTGTCCAGCACCGACGCTTTCGGTTCCAGCGTTTCGCCGAGTTGCGCGTAATAGCCGACTGTGACTGATTTTCCCACCCTTAGATTCTGGTTTTCCCACCGTCCTTCCGAGACTACATCCTTCAAGAAGCTGCTTTTTCCAGTGCCGTTATCACCGACCAGCGCGACCCGCTCGCCCTGTGTAATAAGCAGGTTCACGTTCTCTATCAGGATGAATTCGTCGGGGAACTGCTTGCGGTAGTCGTTGGCTTCCAGCGCGATAGTTCCTTCCGGCGGTTTGGCGAGGAGCCGGAAACGCAAGCGTCGCCCGTCGCCGCGCGGTTTTTCCATCGTTTCAAGTTCCGCTACCCGGCGTTCAAAGACTTTGGCGGTGCGCGCGAGCTTGGGGCTGTCGTAAACCGAACTCCACGCCTTCAAACGCTGAATGTTGAACTGCAGGCGGGATATCTCCTTTTGAGCGCGCTGGTAGGCGGTTTCGGCGCGCATCTGGCGGGTGAGCTTTTCGCTTCGGTATTGGCTATAGTTGCCGGTGAACTGCTCCAGCCGGTTGCGCTCCAGTTCCCAGATTTGGGTGCAGACTTTATCCAACAGATAGCGGTTGTGGGACACAACGATGAACGCTTGCGGTGCGGCGGCGAGGAATTTTTCCAGCCAATCCAAACCGGTGAAATCCAGGTGATTGCCGGGTTCGTCCAGGAGAAGCAGGTCGTGTTCCTGAACCAGGATGCGCGCCAATCCGACGATATTGCGCTCACCGCCCGACAAGGTGGACATCGGCGCATCCCACAACCGGCGCGGGACATCCAGCCCGTCAAGAATGCCTGCCACGCGGGCTTCAGCGGTAGCGCCGCCAAGTAGCTGGTAGCGGTCACTCGCCTCGGCATAACGAGTATAAAGCTTGGCGCTGGCGGCCGAGTCGTCCTTTTCAGCTGCGGCAATTTCAGATTCCAGGCGTCGTATCTCCCGCTCCAAGAGGTGCAAATCCACCATACCCGCCGATACCTCGCTGAAGACAGTCAGTTTGTCGGGATAATCCTCAGTCTGCGGCAGGTAGCCGATGCGCAATGCCGGGGAGCGGGCGATGCCGCCGGCAGTGGGTTCCAATTCGCCCAACAGCAGCCTCAGCAGGGTGGTCTTGCCGACGCCGTTGGGACCGACCAGGCCGATATGGTCGCCGCGGTTTAGGCGGGCCGAAACGTCAGCAAACAACCGTTGCCCGCCGAACGCCATTGACAGACTGTTGATGGAGATAAAAGACATCTATTAAAGTTACACTCTACCAATGGAGCGGTAAAGGGGTTTTAATAGTGAGTGCGGTGTTGCAAAGATTTAACTCAAAGATTATCTTTATTGCTTATTTGAAGGGGGTGGAAGTTATTGGATCGTATTCGGAGTTTAATGTGTTGGACTATCGGGAATTTGACCGTCTGGTGGCGGAGACGCGCTCTACAAGGCGGTTTAAGGCGGATATAGAGGTTACCACCACCACCTTGCGCGAGCTGGTGGGGCTGGCGCGGTTGACCCCTTCGTCGCGCAACCTGCAGCCGTTGAAATACATACTGGTCAACGAACCGGCGACGCGCGACGAGGTGTTCGTCTGCCTGAATTGGGCGCGCGATTTGCCTCAGTGGGAGGGACCGTTGCCGCCCCAAAGACCGGCGGCGTTCATCCTCATCCTCGGCGACACCCAGATCAAGGACAGCTTCGGTTGTGACCATGGCATCGCTGCCCAGACGATGATGCTGGGCGCACGAGCCCGCGGTTTGGGAGGGTGCATCATTGCCTCCTGCGACCGCGATAAGCTGCGCGAGAAGTTGGGGATTGAGTACCGATACGATATCCTGCTGATTATGGCGTTGGGAGTGCCGGGAGAGAAGGTGGAACTGGAGCCTCTGCCACCGGCGGGAGATATTCGTTACTGGCGGGATGACAAGGGAGTTCACCACGTTCCCAAGCGAAGTCTGGGTGAGCTGGTCATAAAGGAATTTGTGGCGGAGGACAGAAATGATAACTCAGGAAAAGAATGAAGGATGAAGTGATTGCAGAATGCGGAATTCCCCCTCTACGCGGTAGGAGGGGAGAAGTAGTCTGATTTCCCCCCCTGCTATTGCAGGGGGGGACTAAGGGGGGGTATCATTCTGTAGCATAGCGCCTTGTGCGCGTGGTTCAAAGGGGGGGTCTCCTTAAGTAACAAAAGCCGTCGGGTTCTGCAAAGAAACCCGACGGCTTTTTGATTAGGATAAGGACGGCTACCGGACGAGCGTTAGTTTCGTTGAAGCTGTTACCCCGCCGCTATTCAACCGGCAAATATAAACACCGGATGGGAACTGGGAAGCATCCCAGACCACATCGTGCTTGCCAGCAGCCATCCAGCCATCCTGTAGGACTGCTACGTTCCGGCCGGAGATATCGTAAATGGCAACCTGCATCACACCTGATTCCTTGAGCGTGTAGTTGATTGAAGCAACACTGTTGAACGGATTGGGATAGGCAGTTATCAGCCCGATACCTTCAGGCATTGATGCATCCCCAAACGGCTCCGGCATCCCGTTCAACCGGGCGGTCAGATTCATCAGATCCCGCTGGAGCGATGCCAGCTCCCCCCGCCGATTTCCGACCGCATCGCCGACCTCGCCGTCATTCGCTTGGGCTTGTTGCAACCGGGCGTTGGCGCAGTCTATCGCATAATACAGGCTATCCTGACCGGATATATCTGCCAATACCTCCTCATAGTGCTTAATGGCAGTATCAAAATCGCCAACGTCAACCAGACACAAGGTCGCCAACCGGTCGGCATAAATCCCCAACGCCCCACCACCGCCTGCCACCCCGCCGAAATATCGGTAGAGGTCTTCCTTGCTGACATCGGCGCCCTCAGCACACTCATACACCTGCCGTAATGCTGACAATGCCGCGCTGGTCTCAGGATACTCACTGACTATCTCTATAAACCCATCATAAGCGGCTTCGTAATTCCCCGAATCCTTCGCCTGAACCGATAGCAGGTAAAGCTCCTCGGCGAGCTCTTCGGCGAGCTCATCAATGTCGTCAATGTGGTTGGGATTCTGATCCTTCGGCTGGTAAGTCACCGAGCCGGACGGCGAAAAGTCCTCCGGTCCAAGCGTGCCGGGAGTCTGCCAGTAGTTATAGGTCGCGGTCAACGTTGATCCGCCGTTGATGCGCGACATCAGGTAATCGCCGACGCCGCCGTTGGTGTTGATGACGTCGTTGTGTCCGACGTTCATTGCGAAACTGCTGGGGTAGTAGCGAATCATCTCCGCCCAAGTGTTTGCCGAGCGCGGGGTGTGGGATACTGTATTGTTGTTGGCGAAGCGGTTGCGAAAGTAGGCAGAGCCGTTGGTCATAAACGGAGTTCCGCCGGCTGTCGCCCGAATGCCGTTGTAGGAGTTATTGTAAACATTATTGTTCTTAAGGGTGGGCGACGAATTGTAGCAGTAAATCGCCGACCCGGTGACGGCGCAGTTGTTGAGGGTGATTTCGTTGTCCTGCAGGGTTGGGCTGGAGTTGTAAAGATAAATCCCCGACCCGCCGTTGGACGCTATCTGGCAGTCCTGAACGACAAAGTTCTGCGAGGAGGATATATTACGCAACTCAATAGCATTGTAGGTCATATCCTCAAATAGGCAGCCTTCTATGCTACCAGCACAATTATCAAATAGCACGCCAGTAGAATAACCTATGATGGAACAGCCAATGAGGTTAACGGTCGCGTTCGTGGCGCTTATTGCAGTGTTGTCCCCAATGCCCGAAAAGGAACAATTAGTGAAGGTGGCAACGTCACCAGAATCAAGAACGATAACGCCACGATCCATAAAGCCATCTTCCCATAACATCGGATGGTAGATTATGAAGTCGCCATGACCCGCTTCGTCGCTGTTGGGCTTGAACTCAACATTCCTGCCAATCGTGAGGTAGCCTGGGGTTCTTCCGTTGTGAATGGCTTTCTCGTCATTGAATTCTACAACAGTGCCGTCGGTAATGTTCAGCCGATTAGCCCCACCACCTTGAAGAAAACTATACAACCAAATATCGTCCGCGACAATGACCCGGTCGCGCCAGTAGGTCGTTCCAAATGGCAGGTCAGTATAAGGTTGCGCATATAGCCCGGTGTGGCGGGGACCGTTGCCGAGTTGGCTCCATTCAACTTTGGATAGCTCATTCCCGCCGATCCTCATCATATCTTCACCAACTGGAACGTAATAGTAGTAACTCACGTCGGTTTCCCAGATGCGGACGTTCATCTCATCGTCGGTAACTTTAGACCAAAGAGCGGCCTCATATTTCCCGTCCGAATCCATATCCGTAATTGCCGGGGCAGAAAACTCCGAAACGCCGTCAAACTCCTTCTCGTCTTCCAATCCACTCTCAACGGTGTAGATGTGGAGAAGATTGTCATTCGCCCACCATTTGCCGCCTGAAAGGATATTCACATAATCACCGTAATCCAAATCAGCCGAAGCAAAATTAATGCCTTGTCCCAACGCAAAATCAAAACTCTCTGGCCAAGCTTCAGAAATACGCTGTCCCAGATAATCTCTGCAGAAAATATATGAATGCTCATCACCACCGGGATCCAGATGGAAGGTCAAATATGGCAAACCATTAGACATCAGGTCGGAAATCATCGGCGTTTCGCCGAAATCATAGTCAGTCCCTACGATTTCATCAACATTAGCCCAAAGATCAGTCCCATCCTTTTTTAACACCCAGACTTTATTGCTCATCGGGCTAAGACCACCATTCCAGTTGTATTTTGTAACTATGACCTCCAACTGACCGTCATTGTCCATATCTGCCATCACGGGTCCGATCCAATTGAATCCACAATCTGCCGCATTTAGGCGTGGAATGTTTTCCAGATTTAAACTAATCAAGGGGGCGGACAGCTTGGAGTAGTTGTCGCCTCTTGGGTCGTAAGTCCAGAGGCGGAAGCCATAGTAGTAGCTCATGCCGATCTCTTTCAAGCCATCGCTGTCCATATCGCCGACGGCAGCGATCCTGTATTCTTGACCCGACCTATCAGCATAGTTGTAGTCCAAGTCAACCTCAAAATCATACATCAACGTATCTCGGTCGGTTGTAACCAGCGTGTTCACTCCATTTAGCACTTGAAACTGAAGAACATATAATTTCCAACTGTAGAGGGAATAATGGGTGAGTTCAGGAGGCGTAGCAACTTCACACAAATAACTGTATCCCGCCAAGACAAGCTCCATCTGACCATCTTCGTAGGACGGCGCTTCCGGGTCATACTCTAAGACGTCGATATCGGCAAGGACTGGCGTCTCTGCCCGGAACGCCTGCAACTCCTTGCGAACTAATTCCGATCCATCAGTCCCTTCAAAGACTAAAACAATAGAGGTGGCTGTTTGAAAATTATACGCAACATCCCCAGGTGGGTCAACGTGCTCACTGTGAATATAATCACAAGTAGCTACAATCTCCGGTTCGCCATCTCCATCTATATCGCCTACTGACGGGATGGTTCTGAAATAGTAGTGCGCAGGAATTGCCGGGTCCAATTCGCTTGCATCTATTCTATATAGGTAGTGATCCGCGTCAGCGGCATCGTAAGGATAGACTGAAATCGTCCGGTTATCTACGACGATGACTTCAGGGTGGGCATCTCCGTCCACGTCTGCGATTAGAGGTCCCGCCCATGGGGAAATGGGCCCAACAGGACTCCAGTCAACGGGGATGGTCATTGGAGTCCAGCTCTGAAAATCATTCCACTGCGGGTCTGCGTCGGCAGTCTTGCAGTTGAATGCCCCTGTGAAAGCGACCAAGCCGACCAGAAACAGGCCGACCGAGTGAACGGACTTGATTGTGAACATTGCCGATCTCCTTTTGTGCGGTATGGGATTACTTTCTATTTTACGAGTTCAATTGATCTGGATTCCTTAAGACCATTGCCTCCGAGTATCACGGTGTATGATCCGGACGGCAAAGAAGGAATTAAGAACCGAAGCTGCTCCAGAGGCAGATAAGACGTGGTAAATGCCGGCAAGTAAACTTCCCTCGCCAAAATCGCGCGCCCGGAGATGTCATGCAGGGCGATCTGATAATTCCCGGGAATCCCAACGCGCAGTTTCAGATTCAGCGTCTCATTGAATGGATTGGGATACGCCACAAAATAAACCGTTTCAATTGATGTCGGGTTGCCAAGGGAAGCAACGCCATCGTTCGTGCCGCTATATCTCAAAAAAATCTCTCCTCCTGTCAGTGTGCCGCTTATATATCTGTTGTCCACCCAGAAAACTCCCACTTGTCCATCATCCGATGCGTATGAGAAGATTTTCTGCCAAGCAGCGCGTCCGTTCGGTGCGGAATAACGGTCGTGCAACACATCCAGACTGTCAACGATATCACCATTCGCCTCAAGTTCAACGTAGGCGATTGATTGCCTACCGTTGTTGACGCTATCATCATCCACATCAAAACCGAAGTGTAGGTGACCATCCAGGCTTAAAGACATTTCCCCCTCCTTCCAGCCGAAACCGTGGTTTGCAACCTTGGTTGCATAGTCTAATTCTAAATCACGCGTATACCTTATTATATAACCTTCGGTACCCTCACCGAAGTGCGTCCCCACGAATATTAGTCGCCCCTCCTCGTCAATCAAAAACTCCTCACCACCAAAGATGTTTTCCGAACCTGCAGGCCCCTCCAAATACAGATTGTCAATGACCGGCGTGTCGTCGGGTGCGATGCGCGAGTAACAAAGGCTCACCTGCGCTTGAGGATAGTGCAGATCCCAGGCAAGATGCAAAGTGTCGCCTTCATCAATCTTGATCCTGAGAGCTGTGACATAGATTTGACCATCCAAAACCGTATGTATGCTATCAACCAAAGTCCCGTCCTGATTGTAGCGCCCATAAACCAACGGGGGATGAGTAAAGGCGTCTATCCATCTCCAAGCGAAAACGACTATTCTACCCTGTGAATCCAATGCCAGTCGCGGATATTGCGTGTTGCCATCGTTAAGGTGTCTCAGCTCCTCCAGCTGTTGCCCAATGATTTGTTCCTCGCCCGTGCTGTCAAGCATTGAGTAATAAAGGTAGAAATCGTCATCAATCCAGAGGACGTGAATATTAAGGTCATCATCGCAATACAGGTCACACGGCCATATCCGAACCGTGTCAGGCATATCATCAGGACGACCGAGAATTATGGGCTCCGTGAGAGCTCGCCCAAAGCGGTCAAACTTCTGATATGTGACCCTGAATCTGAGAGTTTCACCAGTCCCCGGCGCCAGTAGATAAAGCATATTGATGTTGCCTTGCGCGTCCACCACCGCGCGGACTTCACCGCGCAGGTCATTCTCGCCCGCGTGAGTCATCTGCACCTCCTCCGACCATTCCCGCGCCAGTGCCGTTCCCGCCATTAGCATCAAAGCCCCAAAAAGCACAAACGCCCCTTGGACGGTGCGGTTAAGCATCGCCAAAGGGGCGCCTGATTTGTCCGCCAGCCAGCGGATTGCTGCGGCAGCGCGGGGGCTATTCAACGGTCGGTTAATGTCGGTCATCATCGGGTCAAGCTTGTCCATCGCGGTCTCTTTATCTAAAGGATTTCTTGTCGGGAATCGCGTTCACATAGTGTAATAATACAAAATCTTTTCGGTATTGTCAAGTTAAAAGTTATCCGCCGCAGCGGACACGCATTAACAGGCATTACGCGTAATTTCCTTGACCTTGACGAGTAAATTGGTTATACTGAAAGGACAAAACCCGCGGGACGACGTCAACCCGCACGGATGGGAATCAAGTGCCCGCGTCCGAAGACCGAGGATAACAGTTGAAAACCGCCATTAAAACCTTGCTGCTGCTTGCGTTCGCTTTTGCTTCGGCCAGCGCTCCCGCCCAAGACCGATACGAACGCAAATCCATCTCCTACATCAACGCCCTTTGGCTGGCGACCTCTGAAGCAAGGTCGGTCAAGCCGGAGCAGGTCGGCTTTATGCTGGGTGAAATCAAAGCCCGGATTGAAATGCCGCGCTTTGATTACAACCCGCTGCCGGAGGCGCTCCTCGCCGATTTCATAAAGGCGGCAAACGACCGGGAAACCCTGACGATGGATGACCTCGCGCGCTTGATGGAGGAGAAGGTGACCCCGACCATCACCGGCATCCTGCAGGGTGCGATGAGGGAGCGCGGCGGAGTGCTGGTCAGCGAGGAGAAGCGGCAGACATTCCTGGCGACCAAGGCTAAGGAGTTGGGCATCACGTTGGACGAAATAGAAAAGGTGATGAACTCCGCCTATATTTACCTGCCGGTGCTGACCGGTTACCAACGTGAGGAAGGGAAGCAGGAGGGGAAGTTCGTTTGCACCCTGAACGGCGGCATCATCTGGTTCCACGTCAACACTACCGGAGACCAGCCGCGTGTGACCCTCCAAGTCGCCAAGACCACTCTCTCCAAAGGTTTCGGCTCCGACAAGTTCGCCTACGAAAGCGCGGTCAAGAACTTCGCCCGCAATTTGGAAGTCGCCACGCGGGAGATAGCGGAGTTCAAGCTTGGGGCGCCGATTTCCGAAGTGGACGGCAGGAACATCAGCTTCAAATTGGGTGTTAAAGAGGGAATCAAGACCGATGAGTGCTTCCTGGTTGGGGAGTGGGTGTCCGACGCCGCCGGCAATGTGAAGTTCACGACCAACGGCTGGGTGCGCGTCGGTCGGGTGGCGGACAACCGCAGCGACCAGACTGCCAAATCGTCGGCGTGGGCGGTAAAAGGGGGTAGATGGACGCCGGGAATGGCGGTGATGGAACATCCCAGATTGCCGATTGATATCGCGTTGAAAGCAGGCGCATCACATTTGAAAATCACTGAAGGCAGGATTCTGGTTTTTGCGGGCGACCTTAAAGTCACCGAGGAATACGATACCTATGCCCCCGGCTTTGACATTGACGCACAATACAATCTCGGAGGTATTGCTGGTTTAAAGCAAACGTTTTTCCTTGTGGGCGGCAGTTTCGCATTTCCCGCAACATTGGAGTTTGAACTTGGGGGTTTGGCGCCTATAACCGCTACGCCGCCCTTTGTCTGGGGGCTTCACGGTGGGCTGCACAAGAAATTCTACTTCGGACAAATGGCGCTGTCGGCGGAAGGTAAGTTCGGTGTGAAGTACTTGACCGTGAAACAGAGCTTTGGTGATGATTTGGATTTCACCATCAAGAATAACTCCGCCGGGCTTCAATTCGGACTGGGTCTGGAATACGCCGCCACCCCTGACTTCAATATCGGCCTCACGGCGGGATACAAGGCTTATGCGGCCTCTGATGTTTGGACGATTGACGTCAACGGCGAGGCGCAAGCATTGGTGGTGGCTGATTTCTTCCCGGACATAGACCATTCCGGGCCCGCGTTCGGAGTTTATATCCACTGGACGCCGCCATCGCTCCCCTTTGACCCGATTTCAATGATTCGGGGAGCGATGGGGGAATAGAGTATCAAGTATCAAGATTCAAGAATGGATAGGACAGGGGGAGTTCATTCACTAAGGGAGTTAAAATGCGAAATGGAATAACGAGCGCCGTCGTGGCAACATTAGGCGTTGCCTGCCTAGTCATCGCCGGACGCGCTTCCAACCTGCCCCGCTCGCGGGAGGGGACGCTGATTGAATCGGCTTCCCCGACCGAGGTGATGGTGCGCGCCAAGGGGATCGGCTACTGGGAAAAGGGTATGTCCAAAGAGAAAGACCGCGACAAGACCCTGCTTGCCAACGCCGAGCAGGACGGTCGCAAGGCGGCGGTGTATTTTGTCCTCTACGGCGGCACCGACCCGCTGCTGTCGGGGGAAGCGGAGCGCAATTCGTTTGCACCTTATGAAGAAGAGTTTTTCGCCTCCGACAATGTTCGCCGCTTCATCGCTTGGGAAGGGGAGGAATATCTGAGCCGGGTGTTGAAGCCGCTGGAGAAGAACAAGCGCTACGAATTGCATATAGAGAAGGCTTACAAGGTCAACAAGCAGCTTATTGAGGACTGGCTTACATCCAAGAACATACTTCCCGCGCGGGCGTTGGTGACGGAAGCTTTGGGGATGCCGTTCATTATGGTCATACCGGCAGTGAAGTCGGGGGAAGACCCCATCAAAGTGCTCCAATCCGACCCTGATTTGAGCCACGCCGCGAAGGTTATTGAGAGCTACCTGACCGCCCTGCGTTACGACGTAGTGGTGCCGGAACAGCAGCAGGACTTGTCGGCATTGACCGCCGCGCAGCAGTCGCTGAAGGGTGTGGAGGAGGATTTCAGCTACCAGTTGGCGCTCTCCATCGGCAGCGACGTCTATATCACCTACGAGGTGAACATCCAGAGCGACGCCTACAACACTAAGAAAGCGGTGGTGAGTGTGCGCGCTTATGAGACCACTACCGCCCGATTGCTCGGGACTGAGACCGGCTACTCCCCGTCGGCAGCGGCGGCGCCGATGGTGTTGATAGAGAACGCCGTCAACGACGCCATTGACAAGGTGCTCAGCCGGATTATGGACTACTGGAAGAGCGACCTTCAAAATGGCGTCCAGTATAAGCTGATCGTCAGCCTCTCACCGAACTTCAACGAGGAAGACCGCGAAGAGCTCACCTTCCTGATGGGCGACCTGCTGAAGGAGTTGACGAAGAAGGGGAAATACAAGGAGAATATCGTCACCGATGCAACGTTGGACTATCTTATTTGGTGCGACCCGGCGGAGTTTGACAAGTCAAGCTCGGTCTACCGGTGGCTCAAGGAAAAAGTTGCGGAGAAGTTCGCCGGCGCGGATTTAAAGCGGGTCAATCTAAACCGGAAGTTGATTATATTGAAATTGGATCCAGCGTAAGAGATGGGACGGACAACGATGGTCAGGAAGCTTTGTAGGGCGGCGGTTTTACTTTTAGCCACATCGCCGCTCATAGTGAACGCTGCGCCGCCCGATTGGTATACCAGCGGCAGCCACAAGCGGTATCCTACCGAACTTTACATCGTCGGGGTCGGCGCCGGTTCTTCTTACGAGACAGCCATGACGTTGGCTCAGAATCAGGTCGTCCAGCAAATTGAGACGAATGTCAGCAGCGAGATTGTCAATGTCGTCAGCAACTACAGTGAAAACGACCGCGAGACGGTGCAGTCTGAGTTTCTCTCGGTTGGTCGGTCGGTGGCGCAGGCAAGTTTGAAGGGGTTGGAGGCGGTGGAAAAGGCGTCCGACGACGACAAGTTCTATGTGATGATGGCGCTTGAGAAATCGCGCTATGCGGACGATTTGAAGGGAGAACTTGACCAGTTAATGCAGAGCATAAAGGGTGGTTACGACGTCGCTGAAAAAATGTTGAGTACAGGGCAGGTATTCCAGGCGCTGATGTCTCTGCTCCAAACTGGGGATACAGCCGGCCAGGCACAAGCCAAACGGGCGCTCTACCGCTCATTCTCGGGTGCGGATTATCCTGCTGATGATATTGTGACCGGACCGGCATTGTTGAGTGAGACACGTCTAATACTGGGTCGTGTCAAGCTGCAACCCATTGCCGGCGAACGGCAAAGCGGGCGCAGCGGATTGCTGTTGCCACAGCCATTCGCGGTGCAGGCGAATTATACGCCGGAAGGAGCGTCCGCGCAAGGAATGGCGGGCGTGCCGATAGTTTGGAAGGACGAGCGGAACAAAGTGGTCGGCAAATCCGCAACCGACGGACAGGGGCGGGCGGAGGTGTGGATTGAGGCTGGGGCAGTCGGTAACCGGCGAGTGACTGCGAACTTTGACCTGGCAATCGTCCCGACGGTTCTACACCGGGATGTTCGTGGTTTGGAGGCTGTCTTTCACTATGAAGCCACTGCTGCCGGACCCTTCACATTCACAGTTATCGTCATGAGTGAAGACGGCAAGCCGGCGCCGGAGGTGGAGGAACAAATTGCCCGGTCACTGACTGACCTTGGGCAGTTCATTGCCGAAGATGCCCCATTACGGCTTACCGGCAAGTTCCGGTTGGTGGAATCGCATGAAGTATCCGGCGTCGGCGGCGCCCAGTATCATGCCAAGAGTGAAATGACGCTTTTCCTGGAAGAGAGCGCGGGAGGGGAGAAGCTCGGTAGTGTGGTTGTTACGGCGCAGGGAGTGAATCGCAAATCAACCGATGGAGCTGTCAAGAAATCCTTTGATAATCTTAAGCTGGACCAAAACGAATTGTCGCGGCTGGTGAGCCAAAGCAGCGGAAAGCTGAAAGGTATAAGCCTCAGCCAATCTCAGAAGGCTTTGGATGCCGCGCGGTTGAAGATGGACCAGGGTTATTACGACGAGGCGTTAAAGAGTCTGACGCTGGTTGTGGAAGGAGAGACGGCGATAGCGGTGCGCGACTCGCTCTTGCGGATCATCCAGGAACGAATAAAAAAGTAGGACAGGTCTCCGTGCCTGTCTCTTAAAAAAGTAGGACAGGTCTCCGTGCCTGTCTATAGAGAAGAGCAACATAAAACCATAGTTCATCGGAAAGGTTAAGGTTGAGGTTGAGACTCCAGAATCTTAACCTTAACCTTAACCTCAATAGGGTTAACATTCAGGAGGTTGTTATGAGACCCATTCTGCCTTTGGCGCTGATCGCAGCGTTGATTGTTATCGGCTGCGGCGGCGGCAAGCAGACCGGCATCGTTCCCAAGGCGACGGAAGAGACGCTGTCCAATGTTCCGGGGTGGTATATCACCCCGCCATCGGACCCGAACTTCCTCTTCGCCACCGGGACGGCGACTTCGCGCGATATGCAACTCGCCCGCGACAAAGCCGGCGACGCCGCGCGGATGGATATCGCCAAAAACATTGAGACCAAGTTTGACGGGCTCTCCAAGCGCTTCCAGGAGGAAGTCGGCACCGGCACCGACGCGCAATATCTGGATATGTTCACCCAGGCTACCAAGGCGGTGGTGTCGCAAGTGCTGTCGGGCGTGGGAATTGAGGAGACCGAAATCAAGAACGAAGCCGGTCTTTTCCGCGTCTACGTGCTGGCAAAGATGTCGGTCGGAGCATCCAACGAAGCGCTTTTAAACAAACTTAAGGCGCAGGAGCAGATGTTCACCCGTTTCCGCGCCGGCGAAGTGTTTCAGGAGCTGGAGAAGGAGACGGAAAAGTTTGAGCAGTTTAAAGAGAAGCAGGGGATGCCGTAATACATAGCGCACTCCTGACCATCGGGTTTATTATTGCCTTGGGCAGTCGGAGTTCAGGCAAGGATGAACCCGTTATGCCTGCCTGGTTCTGGGATACGCCGCAGGTTTCAGGGGGAGCGCTGGCGGTGGGATATTCGGTTCCCCATCGCGAGTCGCTGTCAGCGAACGATGACGCCTTCAAAGACGCAGCCTGGCGGCTGTTCTGCGACCGGACTTCGCTGGTGACCGGCGAGCGGGGGTCTGCCACTGCGCCGGATGGAATGATGGACTTGGGGAGCACTCTGAACCAGCAGGTGGACTCAGCGGGGTTTGAGGCGTTCCAAAAGCATGTTGTGCGGCTGGATTCCGCTCTCGCCGGCGGGATGCGGGTGATGCTGGTGGGAACCGGCGAGTTCCCAATGGACACCGCCTGCATCCCATCTCCCGCTGAGGAGGAGGCGATTCAAATGGAGCTGACGGTCGCGGAAGGCTCGGCTCCCATCTA
>Ga0315274_10007566_pt1 | contig 15717 bp, 10 predicted proteins | sample YL17G02_20_MG_FD_203700 | JGI IMG/M metagenome (GOLD analysis project Ga0315274, IMG submission 203700) | Sediment microbial communities from Yellowstone Lake, YNP, Wyoming, USA - YL17G02_20 | ecosystem: Environmental > Aquatic > Freshwater > Lake > Sediment | place: USA: Wyoming | collected... | reverse complement strand
TACTCTACCGCTGATGGTTCCTATAGCAGTCTTGGTAGCCATACTCACAATTTTAGGTACAATGCAGGCATTTGTTTTGATTATTGCCATGACCGGAGGAGGTCCTGCATATCATACACAGGTTCCGGTCTTAAGAATACTGGCATCTATGCGCGGCTCTTCTAGATTCGGCTATGCCTGTGCGCAGGGCATCAGTTTCGGCTTGATACTGATGGCAATCTCTTTTATTCAGTATAGATTCTCAAAACAGACGAGACAAATACAATGAAGACCAGCCTTTATTATAAGACAAAACGGGTGACCATCAATTTATTGATACATCTCTTTCTGCTTACAGTTGCGGTTACCTGTTTATTTCCTTTGCTTTGGATGGTCTCCTCAAGCCTGAAGACCCAGGAGATGATATTTAGGGATACCTCGCTTATACCCAAGTCTTTTCACTTTGAAAATTATTATCTGGCCTGGATGGAAGGCGGTTTTGGACGTTATTTTTTAAATAGCATATTTTATACGGTCTCCGTGGTGCTGGGCATAGTCATCGTTTCCTCGTTAGCTGCCTATGCCTTTTCGCGTTTTCGTTTTCCAGGAAGAAACATCCTCTTTTTTATGTTTATGGCGGCAATGATGATTCCCATACCAGGCAGTTTTGTCCCCCTTTACGTTTTATTAAATAAATTACATCTGAGAAACACCGCCATAGGATATATCCTGTGTATGATAAACGTAGGATTATCCACCAGTATATTTCTCTTAAAAACCTTCTTCGATAAAATGCCCAAAGAGTTAGAAGATGCTGCGCGAATTGATGGCTGTTCCAAGTTAGGTATTTGGTGGAATGTTGCCCTTCCCTTGTCAAAACCGGTATTGTCAGTAGTGGTGGTCTTTAATGCCTTAAATGTCTGGAATGAATATGTGCTGGCTTTAATTATCTTTGATAGCAGGCAACTTATGCCTTTGCAGGTAGCCTTAACCACTTTTCAGGGAGAATTTATCACAAAGTATCCGCTTTTAATGGCAGGCCTGACTATCACTGCCTTACCTATAATAATAGTATATCTATTGATGCAGAAGTATATTGTCAAGGGCGTCACGCAAGGAGCTTTAGTAGGATGAAAAAAAACGGGGTCAGAATTATTTTTTACTTTCCTCAGCGAATTAAAAAAATAATTCTGACCCCGTTATTGCTTTTTGCTTTGTCGTTCTGTTTTGCTCAGGATAAGCCTTCTTCAGGCGAATTAATTGTTAATGCCTGGGGCGTGCATGGGAAAAAAGATATCGAGGCTACTTTTAAATATACCCAAGAGTGTATTGATTTATATAAAGAGGAAGCAGACAGGGAACAGGCTAGCTTAAAGTCTATGCCTAAAAGCAAAGATGAGATTGGGCTTGTCCAGGCCTTAAACGATGTGGCCACAGCTTATTTTATCCAGGGAGAATCCTATAGGGACCAGGGAAAGCTGGATGAGGCAGTAAAGGCCTTTCAGACGGTAGTGGATAAATATTATTATGGCCAGGCCTGGGATCCCCGTGGTTGGTTCTGGAGTATTGCCAAGGCCAGCCAAGAGAGCATCGATAAAATAAAAGGCCGGCCTATCGCCACAACCCCCGCTAAACCACCCGTAAAAGTAAGCCAGCTTCCTACAAAAATAATCTTGTACGATAAGGGGAGAGAAGGCTTTGTCGATTATAAAAAATACGGTGAATTTAGGAATATCGGCACTAAGGATTATCAATATGTGGTGCAAGACCAGGAAGGGTTAAGTTCAGCAGTAGGCGAAGGCATTTATCCCAATACGACCTCAGTGCGTTGGGACCCAGAATTTAAAAAGGCAAAAAAAGAAAAAAGGCTTGAAGTCCAGAATCTGGAGCCTGAGCATAAAAATGAGGAACATTGGTATTTCTTGCAGTCCCCTGATATAGAGGCGGCTTTCCTAAAATGGGCACTCGCCCCTGAGCCGCAGGGAGTGAAGTTATTTTATACGGCATTGATGCTGGAGAAGGCCGGCCTTATTCAGCATGCCATTAAATGCTATTATGCTGTTGTGGTGCATTATCCAGGCAGCTACGGCTGGACATATTTTAAAACTCCCTGGTATGTAGGCCAGGCGGCGATATCCAAGATAAATTTTCTCTTACGCCGTAATCCGCAAATAGGATATAGGCTTGTGGATGCGGGCATCTACATCATTAACGGTTTTGACAATAATGTCTCCAATGATATTGTTATTACCAATCCCGGAAGATTTGTAAAAGTAGGCCTGATGGAAAAATTAAAGCCCAGGCCTTCCAGAGATCTGCTGAGTATTAAGAGGCGTTTGGGCAAAGGCAGGGTTCATTTGGTCCAGTACGAGAGCGGAGACTGGCAACTACTCGTAGATAATAAGCCATACGTAATCAAAGGCGTTACCTATGCGCCTACAAAAGTGGGGCAGTCTCCCGACAACGGTACGTTGGGTAACTGGATGGAGGAGGATTTTAACAACAACGGTAAGACAGACGGGCCTTACGATGCATTTGTCGATAGGAATAGAAACAATATACAAGATAAAGATGAACCGGCTGTAGGAGATTTTAAATTAATGCAGGAGATGGGAGTAAATACTATCAGGCTTTACCATCACCCCAAGAAAGTCAATAAAGAACTCTTGCGCGATCTTTATAAAAACTATGGCATCATGGTGATTATGGGTGATTTCCTGGGCAAATATGCCTTGGGTTCAGGAGCACCCTGGAATCCCGGGACGGATTACAATAACGAAGAACACAAGAAAAATATGTTGGATTCGGTGGCTAAAATGGTAACCGAGTTTAAAGATGAGCCCTACATCCTATTCTGGCTTCTGGGCAATGAAAACGTCTACGGTTATGCCTGCAACGCTGATAAGGAACCAGATGCCTTTTTTAAATTTGCCAATGAGGCAGCCAGGCTCATAAAATCTATGGATACGGAACATCCGGTTGCCATAGGAAGCGGAGATATATTGTTTTTGGATAAGTTTGGTCAGGATACCCCCGATATCGATATCTTTGGCGCAAATGCCTATAGGGGAGATTTTGGTTTTGGCTTTCTCTGGAAGCAGGTAAAAAAAGAAACAGATAAGCCAGCGTTTATTACAGAATTTGGTTGTCCTGCTTATGCTGAAGGCAAGAATACAGAGACAATGGAAGAGCTTCAGGCGGAATATCACAGAGGTTCCTGGGAGGACATTGGGAATAACCTGGCATTTACCGACGGTGCAGGTAACGCCATAGGCGGAGTAGCGTTTGAATGGCTGGATGAATGGTGGAAGGCATATGAACCCTTTGTCCACGACACAAAGCCATTGTGGGGCGGCCCGTTCCCCGATGGCTATATGCATGAAGAGTGGCTTGGTCTTTGTGGCCAGGGCGATGGTAAGCCAAGCCCCTTTTTACGGCAATTACGTAAGTCCTATTATATGTATAAGAAATTATGGAAATAGAGTTGGAGGGGAAAGGAGGCATTAAAAAGTAAAAAGTTAAAAGTAAAATTTCCAGTTTTGAATTTTGCCTTTTAAGTTCTAACTTTAAAAAAGGGAGGTGTAGGTATGAAAAAGCTCATAGTTATTGGTTTGATAGCAGCTTGCTTCTTGACCCCTGCCTTTGCGCAAGAAGAGGCTGCCAATAAAGCCAAGGAATTTGTGGTTTACGTAGATAAAAATGCCCGCGAAAATCACTACATTCCTTCAGGCTGGATGGGCGATTACGGTGACATAAAGTTAAATGATCAGTCTGCAGATAATCCCCACTCAGGCACAAGCTGTATGAATTTTACTTACAGCGCTAAGAAATCCCAAGGCCAGGGATGGGCGGGTGTATATTGGCAGAATCCGGCGAACAACTGGGGAAGCAAAAAAGGCGGTTTTGACCTTACCGGGATGACCAAACTCACCTTTTGGGCAAGAGGCGCAAAAGGAGGAGAGATTATCCAGAAATTTATGGTCGGTGGCATAAAGGGTACCTATCCGGATTCGGCAAATGTGGAGATGGTGCCGGTAGAGTTGACCGATACCTGGAAACAGTATACCATTAATCTTGCTGGCCGTGACCTTTCCTATATCAACGGAGGTTTCGGTTGGGTAACTACCTCTGATTTAAATCCGGATGGATGTGCATTCTATATTGATGATATAAAATTTGAGGCAGACCCTACCATGAAACCAGAGTCCAAGAAACAGGAGAATATGCCCTTTTATGTTTATTCTGACCGTTCTTCAGTCAACAATCACTACATTCCTTCAGGCTGGATGGGCGATTACGGTGACATAAAATATGATGGGGCATCCAAGGAGGATCCTTATTTAGGTGACAGCTGCATAAAAATAATTTACAACGGCAAGGCAACCCAGGGTGCACGCTGGGCAGGCATATTCTGGCAGAATCCGGCGAACAACTGGGGCAATATGGATGGAGGTTACGATCTCTCCAAGACTACCAAGTTAACCTTCTGGGCGCGTGGCGAAAAAGGCGGAGAACGCATTGAAGAGTTTAAGGTCGGCGGGATTATGGGCGAGTATTCTGACTCAGACAGCGTTACCATTGGCCCGGTTATCCTGAATAAGGAATGGACACAGTACACCATTGATTTAAAAGGCAAGGATATGTCCTACATCATCGGTGGTTTCTGCTGGTCAACCAATATTGATAACAACCCTGAAGGCGCTAATTTTTATCTGGATGAGATTAAGTTTGAATAATAAAAGAAGTCAACAGCTTACAAGTCACAGGTCGCTTGTACTGGCGGCTTGTGGCTTGTGGTTTATAGTTTGTCTTTTGGGTGCTGCCCCTAAGCCGAAGACGTCAAAGGTCTATATCAAGAAACTCAAAAACAGCCATTATCAGTTGATAGTAGAACGCAGACCCTACGTTATAAAAGGTGCCTGTTATAATCCCATCCCCATAGGCCAAAATCACGAATACGACTGGTGGTCTGATGCAAATAAACCCTGGCTTGTAGATGGAAAACTGATGCAAGAGATGGGAGCGAATACCCTCAGGCTTTATCAGGCTCATGAAAATCCAGAGGAAGTCAAGACAGTAATCAGAGATTTTTATGAACGTTATGGCATCCGTACAATTCTGGGGCACTGGCTGGGTTTCTGGGAGTATCCCTGTCCTTTTTACGGAGATAAGGCCTTTCAGGACAAGGTTAAAAAAGAAGTTTTGGAAATGGTTAATTTATATAAAGATGAACCAGGGATTCTTTTCTGGGTTTTGGGCAACGAGAATAATTACTCTTGTTTAGGCCGCATCAACCCCTGGTCAACAGATGAAATAGATAAAGAGCCAGATCCGCAGAAACAAAAGGCCATGCGCGCTAAGATTTATTATTCCTTTGTAAACGAACTTGCAGGAGAGATACATAAAATTGACCCCAATCATCCGGTGGCTCTCGGTAATGGCGAGCTGGTAGGGTTAGAATTTGCCAAAGACTATTGCCCCGAAGTTGATTTAGTTGCCTGTATTATTTATAGAGGCAGGACCTTCGGTAATCTTTTTAAGTCGCTGAAGGCAACCTTTGACCGGCCTATTGCAATTACTGAATTTGGCTCAGATGCCTACGACGCCTATTTAAAAAAAGAAGACCAGAATATGCAGGCCTTCTTTCTGGAGTCACAGTGGCGCCAGATTTATGAGAATTTAGCCAATAACAAAGAAGGCGTGGGAAATTGTTTAGGCGGGACAATGTTCGAGTGGACTGATGAGTGGTGGAAACACGACGAAAATGATCCTACCAGCTGGTCTGTGCATGATACAGACTCAAACTGGTCTAACGGAAGTTATTATTTTGATATAAAGGCAGAAGGCAATAAAAATATGAACGAGGAATGGTTTGGCATTGTGTCATTATCAGAGGAATTGGAGAACGGTCTTAATAAACGCATGCCGCGCAAGGCTTATTATGTGATCAGGGAATTCTGGAAGAACCCTGTTTTAACCAAAGATATAAAGAAAAAAGCGAAGAAATGAAAAAAAACGGGGTCAGAATTATTTTTTACTTTCCTCAGCGAATTAAAAAAATAATTCTGACCCCATTATTGCTATTGGTGCTTGGAATTTTTCCAGCCTTTGCCCAGGAAGACAATAAATTAGCTACGCTGACCAAGCAGATTATCGAGGCAAAAACTAATGAGGATCTCTACACTCCTTTCGAAGAATTAAGAGGTCTCTATTTTTCCCGCCCCGCGATTAAATCAGAAGGCGGGATTACCGCTCATGAGGCGGGAAAAGATAACAGATACACAGAATTTGTGGAACTTTTGAAATCACTGGAGAGCAAAAGAAAGACATTAGAGCCATTCACAAGTTATTATACAGCGCTTACGCGCTACTCTCAACTTAAGTACCTAGAAGAAAAACAGGCCTGGGATGAATATTTCGCCCAAGGCAATACTTATAGGGAAGAAATAGTCAGCGCCTTAGAGAAGGCAATTGATGTTACTATTCCCAAGGACGTCCTTAATATTTATAGCCGGCTTCTCCTTTGGCAATTCCATCGCGATCAACAGGATGCTTTTGCGGAGCAGTCATTATCTGACTTGATGAATTCTGTTTTAGAATATTCAAAAGACACTAAAGACATAAAACCCATAAAAGAGGTTGCGGATAAATTCTCAGCTTATGCAGAAAAAGGAAAGTCTAAAGAGTTATATAAGATTTATGCGGATAAAATAGCCGCTTCTGATACAAAAGAGGAGGAGCTGGGGAGTATCGCCTCGAATTTCCACAAAGAAGGGAATCTGGAATTGGCAGAAACCATCTACGATATTTATCTTGATAGAATTACCAAGTCTCTTCCCCAAGAAAAATTAATACCGCTTTTAATAGAAATTACGCAGGCGTTTTCCTATAAAGATGAGGGTGCAAAGGATACGCTTTATGCTGAGAAGATATTTGCCAAAATAGAAGAGATAGGCGGCAGGGAAGCCTTTGACCAGGAGCTAATCTATTTGCGCGCCTTTAACTTAGAGAAAGCAAAGGAATACCAAAAGGCAAAGGATAACTATGTGGACCTAGCCCAACGCTATCCTGCGGCTACGCATAATGATGAGGCGGTCTTTAAATCCGGAATCATCAGCACCTATGTTTTAAGGGACATAAAACAGGGCAGGAGTTATTTTGAGAAACTCGCGCAAAAAGAAACAATCAGCCCGCAGGTAATCTCAAGTTTATATCAGCTGGGTCTTTTAAGCCAGTGGGAAGGGGATAATCTTAAGGCAAGGGGATACTACGATAATTTGACCGGCAAGGCGGCGGGGGATTTTTCCGAAACCGTAAACTTGGCTCAAGAGAGACTCAGAGAGATGAACGAGGGAAAACCCATTGAGTACAATCTTAAAACATTTTTAGACCTTTCTTTAAAAGAAGAAAATGCGATTATGGATATGACGAAGTTGGACTTAAGGTCTAATCCCTATAGAATAAATAAAGATGCACAGGTACACGTCAGCTCAACTTCATATATTGCCCAGAGCGGCTGTATGCAGGTTGAGTTGCAGTATCTCTGGTCTGGTCACACCGGCACCAAGAAACCTTCTCTTACTGAGGCAGAATTCAATACTACCTATAAAGAACCCGGGACCAAAGAAATAAATCTGGTAGTAGTCTCGCCAACAGGCATCATTGACCGCAATATAGACCTGGTGGATAGGTATTAAGTCTTTTCCCTTTGTATCTTGTCCTTACTTATTAAAAATACTTGACTTATACTTTTTTTAGTAGTATAAATAATATTAATAAATTAAATTTTTTAAAATAATTTTCGCTTAGAAAGCCACGGAGAAAGATGTAGGGGCGAAATGCGGGAAATAGATTTTCAAAAAGAGGGACTTTCAGAAAAAGAAAAACGCAATATTGATATATTGGAGATTTTAAGAAGGCATGGGCCTATAAGCCGTCCGGATATTTCTCGTGAGATGGGTATAAATGTAGTTACCGTCTCTAATTACATTGATGAATTCATAAAGCACAATCTGGTATACGAGAAAGAACTCGATGTTTCCGAGGGGGGCAGGAGACCGGTGCTTTTGGATTTGAATCCCCAGGCTGGTTTCGTCATCGGAGTGGGGTTGAATCTGATGAATATGGTGGGACTCCTGGTAGATTTAAAAGGCAACATCGTCACCAAGACGCAAATCGCGCGCCCCAAGGCCTCAGTCAAAGAGATCGCCGAGTGTTTACTGGAGATTGTACGTGAGATACTCCGGCGTTCAAAAGAATACACCTCTGATATAAAAGGTATTGGCGTAGGCATCGCCGGACTTATCAATAAAGAAAATGGCTCTATACACTGGCCGCAGAAGATGGACCATTATTATACCTATGCCTCGGTAGATCTGCCCTTAAAGAGTTTGCTGGAGAAAGAATTTAATTTGCCCGCCTTAATTGAAAACGATGCTACCAGCGCCTGCTTTGGTGAGCATTGGCTGGGCCTAGAACAGGGTTTAAAAAATGTTATCTACATGTTCTCAGGGGTGGGTTGCGGGATAATGGTTAATGGCGAAGTCTATAGAGGCGCACAAGGGTATGCCGGTGAGGTAGCCATCTATAATTTTAAAGAGCAGGACCTCTTCCGATGTAAACTCGGTAACGATTGTTTTATCAAACGCTGGGAGATGGACTTGGGTGTTTTAGACGAGGTAAAGTCAATCTTGGGCCGCGATAGAGAAGAGGCCGCAAAGTTTTTTAAACTTACCTCCAGCAACATAGACAACGTAGACTTAAAAAGTGTATTTATTGCAGCACGGGCAAAGAATCCCATTGCAACCGCAGCCTTAGAACTCGCTGCCAAGAGACTAGGGATAAAGATTGCCTCTCTTGTAAATCTGTTGAATCCAGAGGTAGTGATTATTGGCGGGGGCTTTGAAGAGACAGGAGAAGATTTCTTAAATAAGGTGACTGTTACCGTTAAGGATTGGGCTTTTAGAGAAGCGACTGAAAATCTAAAGATTGTTTTTTCGCAGTTAAGAGAAAATGCGGTAGCCTTGGGCGCAGCAAGCCTGGTTATGCAGAAGGTATTTGCACAATTATAAAAAGGGAAAGCCATGGAGCAGAAGGCAAAATTTATTCTCATCGGTCTTATCGGCGTATCTCTGATATCTTTTTTTCTTTATCTGCAGGCCTTGAGTTCTAGGCAGCCGTTAGTCAGAGAAAAGGAAGAGTTAAAAAATGAAAATACAGCATTGAACAGCAAGATTGACCAGTTGGAGAATAACCTGCGCGAAAACGCAAATAAGATTAACGCATTAAACGGAGAGTTGGACAGGATTTCCAAAGAAAAACAAGAAGTTGAGAAGAAATACGATTTAGTCAATAAGGAAAGAGAAGACCTGCTTGTAAAATTGCAATCACGTCCGGCTCAGCCATCCGTGGTGACGCAGGAACAGGCTCAGGTTCCGACAACAGATGCCTACTGGGCTGGGATTTTAAAGGCAAAGACAGACCTGGAAATGCAGTTGGATAATTTGCGCAATGACTTGAAGTCCACAAAGATAACTAATGAAGAGCTGCAGAGAGAAAAGAGCGCCCTGCAGTTGGATATAAACAATCTCAACCGCGACAATGAAGATTCAAGGCGCCAGCTAGAATATAATCAAAAGTTAATGGATAGCATTAGTCAAGAGCTGGTAAGAGAGAAGAATGATAAGATGCAAATCCAGAATAGCCTGAAGTCAATTAGAAACGAAAATAAGGTTCTGACGCGGATATTGAAGAGCCTTAATAGCCGTAAGATTGCCCTGGAGAGAAAACTTCAGGAATTGGAAGAAAAAAATAGTTCTATGGAGCGCAGGTTCTCCGAGATGGAGACAATGTTAACAGATAAGACAACCCAGATTAATGAACTCAGGGAGCAATTAGATGTCATCAGCGGTAGCAGCAGTGCTGCTACTAAGAGAGAAATAAGCCAAGAGAAGCGGGAGGCCGTCGAGTTGCCAGAGATAGTCGTGCGTCCTCAGGCAGAAGAACAGGCCCCTCAGGCAGCAGAAGCAACGATTTCCCGCGCCGGCAGTATCTTAGCAGTAAATAGAGAAAATAATTTTGTAATTATTGATTTTGGTCAGAATTCAGGCCTGAGGTCCGGCGATACCTTCCAGGTTTATAGGGGCGATAATGCAATCGCTGCTGTGGAGGTCATCCAGCTTCGTCCAGATATTGCGGCCTGTGATATAAAAAGCGAGACCACTCCCATTAAGGTGGGAGATGCAATAAGATAAAGCCTGTTTTTATAATTAATGGTAAGAAGAAGAACAACTCCCGCCAAAAGTATTTCCATAGAAGATGTCGCACGCCTTGCAGGCGTATCTATAACCACCGTCTCTCGCGTTATCAATAAATTCACCTCCGTTAAAGAAAAAAACCGTGTTAAGGTGTCGGATGCGGTTAAGCAGCTTAAATTCCAGCCTTCAGTGCTCGCCCAGAGGCTGGCCACGGGTAGAAGCAATGTAGTGGCGCTGATTATACCGCGTTATGAAGGCGTGTTTTATTCCTTTTACGCGCTGGAATTAATACGCGGCATAGGAACGCTTTGCGAGGCCTTAAAATTAGATTTGTTGCTGCATCTTACAGATAGTCGCACTCCCCTGAATTTAAGAGGAGCAGGAGGGGTAATTTTTTCTGATATCATTGGCAACCGCCAGCAACTTGAAGATGCGCTGAATAGCGATATCCCCTGTGTCATAATTAATAATTATGTTGAGGATTTAGAAGTTAATTGCCTTGCCGTAGATAATACAGGTGGCGCAGAAGCAGCGGTTGATTATTTGATTGGTTTAGGGCATAAAAAAATAGCGCATATCACCGGCGATGTGTTCACTCAGGCGGCAGCGCAGCGCCTTGAGGGATATAAAAGGGCGCTCAAGAAAAATAATATTGAAATAAAAGAAGGGTATATATTTAAGACAGATTACTCTCGGGGCCAGGCAAGGCAGGCGGCAGAAAATTTAATCAAAATGCCAGACCAGGTGACTGCGGTATTTGTGGCCTCTGATTCCATGGCCCTGGAAGTGATGACTGTGGCCAGGGAATTAGGCAAGGATATCCCCCGCGATTTATCTATCGTGGGTTTTGATGATAATCCCTCTGGGCTTTATGGCCCAGTGGCCTTGACTACAGTAAGGCAGCCGTTAATTAAAATGGCAGAGGAGGGCGTCAAGGAATTAAATCGGCTTATGAATGCGAAGAAAAAAACACCGGTAAGGAAAATCCTTCTGCCTACAGAATTAGTGATCAGGGATTCCTGCAGGTCTTTTCCCTAATCTTCGAGAGTCGGGCGGGGGAAGGGCGCGTTTAGTTTCTAACACAATTTATTGTATATCCAATAAGCAGGTTATACTACAGATAGTATTTTTTTATTGACAAGTAGTAAGCCCAGTGTTATACTTTCTACCTATCAAAAATAAATCTAATCTTTAATATTCCAGGGGTGTAAAAATGCCCAAGTTATCGCATAATGCTATAAAGGTATTAGAGAGACGATACCTCAAGAAGGATGAAGAGGGTAAGATAATTGAAACGCCGGAAGAGATGTTTCTCAGGGTAGCCCAGGCAATAGCCCTGGCAGATAAAGCTTATGGTAAGAGCGAACCCGAGGTAGAAAATCTTAAAGCGGCCTTTTATCGGATTATGAGCGGCTTGGAATTCATACCGAATTCACCCTGCCTTATGAATGCCGGAAAAGACCTCGGACAACTCAGTGCCTGTTTTACTCTGCCGATAAATGATTCCATGGAATCAATATTTGAGACCCTTAAGATTACCAGCCTGATACACAAGTCAGGCGGCGGCACAGGATTTTCTTTTTCGCGCTTAAGGCCCAAGAATGCAGTGGTAAGGACAACAGGCGGCATTGCCTCAGGACCGATTTCTTTTATGAAGGTTTATGACGCGGCAACCGAAGCAGTAAAACAGGGCGGGACTCGCCGTGGCGCAAACATGGGCATATTACGGGTAGACCACCCGGATATCTTAGAATTTGTCACCTGCAAAGAAAACAACAAACACATTACCAACTTTAATATCTCGGTTGCCATCACCGATGATTTTATGCACAGACTCGACAAAGGCGAGGACTATGATTTGATTGATCCGCACACGCAAAAGGCGGTGCACCGTCTTAATACAAAAGAGGCATTTGATTTAATTGTTAAACAGGCGCATAAGAATGGCGAGCCCGGAGTTATCTTTATCGACCGGATTAATCAATATAATCCCACGCCCAAACTGGGCACAATTGAAAGCACTAATCCCTGCGGAGAACAACCGCTCCTTCCTTATGAGAGTTGTGACCTCGGTTCCCTAAATTTAGCTCTTATGTACAAGCAGGTAGGCAGCCGTTATGAAATTGATTGGGATAAATTAAGAGAGGTAACGCGCCTGGCAGTGCATTTCCTGGACAACCTTATAGATGCAAATAGGTTTCCTTTGCTGCAGATAGAGAAAGCCACAAAGCTCACACGTAAAATTGGTTTGGGTGTGATGGGCTGGGCAACCCTACTGATACGCCTTAATATCCCTTATAATAGCGACGAGGCAGTTGCTTTGGCTGAGAAGGTAATGTCGTTTATATTGAATGAGGCAACTGAGAAATCCTTGGAACTGGGTGCTGAGAAAGGGGTATTCCCCGCTTTTAAAGGCAGCATTTATGATAAAAAAGATAACCCTATGAAGATGCGCAATGCCACTATAACTACTATCGCGCCTACCGGCACAATCAGCATTATTGCTGGGCCTTGTTCTTCGGGCATTGAGCCGTTGTTTGCCCTATCTTATTACCGAAATGTAATGGATAATGATAAATTAGTGGAGGTCGATCCTTTGTTTGAAGAGATGGCGCGGGAAAGAGGGTTTTACAGCCGGGAATTGATGGAAAAAATCGCTGAGACTACTTCCATCCAGAACATCGAAGGCATCCCCGAAGATATAAAAAGGATATTTGTCACCGCTCACGATATCTCTCCCGAATGGCATGTGCGTATGCAGGCGGCATTTCAGAAGTATGTGCATAATGCCGCTTCTAAGACCATAAACTTTCCGCATGAGGCAAGCGTAGAAGATGTCAGAAAGGCATATCTTATGGCTTATGAGTTAGGCTGTAAAGGCATAACCATTTACCGTGACAGGAGCCGCGAGGAGCAGGTCTTAAATATCGGAAATCCTGAGCAAAGACAAGAAAAAAAGATACTAGAGGCAAAAAGGGAAATTGTCCCCCGTCCCCGCCCGGAGGTAATCATCGGGACAACCACCAAGGTCTCCACGGGTTGCGGCAACCTTTATATCACCATCAATGTCGATGAAGAAGGGAAACCTTTTGAGCTTTTTACCCAGATGGGCAAGGCCGGTGGTTGTGCCGCATCACAACTTGAGGCAATCGGCCGCCTGGTTTCTTTGGGTTTTCGCTCTGGCATTGAAGTAAAGGCTATTATTGAACAACTGCGTAATATTCGCTGTCCTTCTCCTTCTTGGGAAAAAGGACAACGGATATTTTCCTGTGCTGATGCTATTGCCCGCGTGGTTGAAAAAAGACTCCTCAACAGTCAGGTCGCGAAAGCCCCTGTAGAGACCACAGCAGTATCCATGAAACATTCCCATGAAGATGAGCATATTGCCCCTGATTTAGGCCATCATGCAGATATTGTAGGAGTTTGCCCGGATTGCGGCGGAGCATTACGCCATGAAGAAGGCTGCGTGAAGTGCCATGCCTGCGGTTTTTCTAAGTGTTAATGAAAAAGATATTATACATAGTTTTAGACGGCTTAGGTGATTTGCCTATCAAGGAGCTAAATAACAAGACTCCCCTTGAGGCAGCAGTAACGCCTAATCTGGACCGTTTAGCTCAGAAAGGTAAAACCGGCATAGTTTATCCTGCTGGACGCGGCATTGCTCCTGAGTCAGACATCGCTGTGATAAGCCTTTTGGGCTATGATGCGCACAAGTATTATACAGGTAGAGGGCCGTTGGAGTCTTTTGCTGAGGGTTTGAGTGTAAATGACGGCGATGCAGCCTTTCGGGTTAACTTCGCAACTGTTGAGCAGGACGGTGAGACTATTAAAGACCGCAGGGTAGGAAGAAACCTGGGCACAGATGAAGCAATAGCCCTAGCTAAAGAAATCAATTCTAAAGTTACTCTCTCAAGCGCTACTTTCGAATTTAAAAATACTATCGGCCATCGCGGCGTATTGGTTATAAGAGGCATGCGTTCTAAATTATCCGGTTGGATTACCAACACTGACCCCGCATACGAGAGAGAGGGTGTGTTCGGCTTAGCCAAGGAGAAATTCGAAAATTTTGTGGCAGAAGCAAAGCCCATGCCCGGCTATGAAAATTCCGCTGAGGCCAAGGAAGCAGCCATTCTTTTAAATGAATTTACCCAAAAATCGCATAAAGTTTTAAATGAATCGCTAGTCAATAAAAAGAGAATTTCCGAAAACAAACTTCCCGCCAATGTGATTCTCTCCCGGGATGCAGGTGACCACCTGCCTAAATTCCCCCCGATAGACAGCCTCTACAATTTAAAGTTTGGTTCCTTTGTGCAGATGCCGGTAGAAAGAGGCATCGCCCTTTTAACCGGCATGGAGATAATTGATGTGCCTGCCTCAACCGGGCATCTAGATGTAGACTACCCTATCTGGGCTAAGGTTGCCCTGGGCTCTATCAAAAAATACGACGGTATTTATGTGCACATCAAAGGCCCGGATGAGCCGGCGCACGATGGAGATTTTAATAAGAAGAAAGAAATTATTGAAGCGATTGATAAATTTTTCTTTACTAGCCTGCTCTCCCAGCTCGATATTAACAATACGATAATTGCAGTAACCGCTGACCATTCTACTGTCTGCGCCATCAAGGCCCATTCTGCCGATCCTGTGCCTTTGCTCATTTCAGGCAGCAATATCAAACCTGACGGCTCACTTAGTTTTTCTGAAAAGGCAGCCAGACTTGGCTCCATAGGCGAACTTTGCGGCCAAGACATTATGCCCCTCCTTGTAAAGTCTGCGCGAGAGTAGTATAATGGGGTCAGAATTATTTTTACTATAACCTCTTTAATACTTTAATAAAAAATAATTCTGACCCCGTTTTTTCTCTGACCCCGTTTTTTCTTTGCGTTGAGAACCATCCCTGCTTTTAAGTTAATATGGATATGTATGATGTCATAGTCATTGGTGCAGGGCATGCCGGTATTGAGGCAGCTGTGGCTTGTGCTCGGCTGGGTTGTCGCACTCTGCTATTGACTTTGAGCATTGACTCAATAGGTCGGATGAGCTGTAATCCGGCAATCGGGGGGGTAGGCAAAGGCCAACTGGTAAAAGAAATTGATGCGCTGGGTGGAGAGATGGCCAGGGCTGCTGATAGCTGTGGTATCCAATTTAGAATACTTAATGCCTCAAAAGGTGCGGCTGTGCAGTCCTCGCGGGCACAGATAGATATGCACAGGTATAACCAGTATATGAAGGAATTGGTTAAGAGACAGAAAAATCTTTATATAAAGGAAACAGAGGCAAAGAAATTAATAGTAAAAGACGAGGTGGTAAGAGGAGTAATTACGGATAAAAACGCAGAGATTGAATCAGGTGCTATGATTATTTGTCCGGGAACTTTTCTAGATGGACTAATACACATGGGTTTAAATCATTTTAGCGGCGGCAGGATAAATGAACCTGCCAGTCTAGGCTTAGCCGATAATCTAAAAGAATTAGGTTTTAG
>Ga0315274_10007565_pt1 | contig 15717 bp, 13 predicted proteins | sample YL17G02_20_MG_FD_203700 | JGI IMG/M metagenome (GOLD analysis project Ga0315274, IMG submission 203700) | Sediment microbial communities from Yellowstone Lake, YNP, Wyoming, USA - YL17G02_20 | ecosystem: Environmental > Aquatic > Freshwater > Lake > Sediment | place: USA: Wyoming | collected... | reverse complement strand
TGGCGGTTCCCAAGACGCCAAGTGCGCCAAGGAGCTCCCCATATTCAATTTCTGACGGTGAGAAGCCCCAAAAGTTGACTCAGAACCTCTTGATCTGGTTATGGTTGTGGATTCTGCAGAGTTGGCGTACCTTAGCGGCCTTGGCGATCTTGGCGGTGAAAAATCCGGGTCCCATCCATCGGAGGCACCTGTGGTTTCGCATCCCGAGCGCGATGAACATTTCTGGACGCCTCGTCGCGCCCGCTGGTTCAATCAGGCGGTGCAGATCAGCAACTTCCCGGCGCAAACCCTCAAGGCTCTGGAGGCCATCCTGGTCGGTTGCCGGTCCGTCCTCGACGTGGGAGCCGGCGTGGGGGCCCTGACCGTGCCGCTGGCCAAGTCGGTGGAAGAGGTCACGGCCCTGGAGCCTGCCCCCGCCATGCTGGAGGAACTCCGGGCAAATATCGCGCGCAATCGCCTCAGCAACGTCACCTGCATCCAGGCCGCCTGGGGGAAGACCGCAGTGCTCCCCCACGATCTCATCCTGGTGGCCAATGTCTCCCCCATCTTCAACGATCTGCTGGGGTTTCTGACTGCCGCCGAGCCGCTGGCGCGCCGGGCCATTGCCCTGGTCCAGAACGTGGGGCCAGGCACGGAGAAGTTCTACCTCGGGGAGTTGTATCCCCTCGTCCTCGGGCGGCCGTATCCGGCGCGGGACGATTACCTGCGGACGCTCACGCTCCTCCACGGCCTCGGCATCTATGCCAATGTTCAGATCATCGGGTATCACTTTGACCAACCGTTCGAGGATCTCCAGGAGGCCGTGGAGTTCTGGAAGGAGCAGATGCGGCTCACGGATCCGGAGCAAGAGCGAAAGCTCCTGGCCTTCCTGCAAACCAAGCTGCAACGGGTAGGTTCGGGCCTGGTAGCGCCCATGCGCCGCCAGAGCGCCGTCATCTCGTGGCGCGTGGCCCCGAAGGACCGGACGTAGGGGGTGGGTGGGTGAGGTGATAGTTGGCGATAGGAATTTGCTTTTGGGCTAGGTGGCCTCCCGAGCTCGGCGCGGGGCTGGGACCCAGCGAGCGCGGGAAGGCATGCCGTAGCGCCGGGAGCGGTGTCAAGGCAAGAGTGCAACGCTGAGAGGTGGCGGAGGCGACGGCCGGGCCTGGGGTCTCGCAAGGGATGACTCGGGGCGAACCCGGACGGATGGCGCCGTTCGGTGAGGCCGCGCTGGACGGTCATGCTGTCATGGATTGAGGGGGGCTGTGGGCCTGGGCAGGCCAGAGCCCGAGGTGGATCAGGATCTCTTCCATGACCTCAGGTTATGGAAGATATTCCCCTCGTTTCATTCGTTCCATTTCACCAGTAATCCTGTCTTTAGCTTCCTGCGGGAAGTGCCATTGTGAGTCCTCGCTAAGAAGCTTTTCCAGATCCGGTATTACGAGAAGATCCCGCGCATCCTCGCTTGTATATCCTTTTTCTTCTTCAGGAAGAGCGTTCCATTTCCTGACCATTTTCTCGACATCCATGCTCTTCAGCACCTGCCCATAAATATGCAAGGAGTCAGCAAAATCTTTGTATTTTCCCACAAGAACTTCCCTGTCCATCATCCGCGATAGTTCTTCCGCCCACTCTCTTTGCCAGAATGTCATTGCAATGATGTTATCGGCTGCCGCATTAAACAAGTCCCTCGAGCGCCAATGAGTGTTCATATGCAGATACAATCTCCCCTTCTTATCTTCCGTGCATCTCAAGAATATCCTCTGAAGGCAGGGCAGATCTCCTCTAATGTACTGGTCTATTTCGGGGACAAAGGTGATTGCCGTCGCCCTTCTAGTTATTGGGTCTTCTGCAAGCCTCTCAAGCATCTTTTGCACTTGGTTCATCCTTTTTCCATGAGATGCTGGATAGGCATATAGCCTTTGATGATAGGTATAGGGCCAATAGGTTTCTGTGGTTTCGTCAAATTCTCCCTTGGCCAGCTTTTCTTTCAATTCTTCTTGGTCTAGGACAAGATGATCTTTTACTCCCCAGCAGGTTTCTGCGATATATTTTCCTATCTCAACACAACTCGATTTGGGAAATCTGGGCTGGGCATATGGATTGATTATTTCTATGGCGGAACTGACATCCAAGCTGGGAGGATCAATATACTTCCCTTGAGAGTCCTTCCTGTCGTATTGAGTTCGTATCTTATATCCTCGCGCCAGAACCTCTCCCATCGCTGTATAGATCGCAGAAGGAATATTGTTTGCAGATACAAGAATTACTGCTGTTCCGATTGCGTCATTAAAATGTTCAGCGAAGCTATTATGATGCGTTTCCATTTTGCCCCTCCAAGGAAGGAGAATTGGAACTTCATCTTCACCTATCTAACTGGCATGGGAGCAACACATAGCACGCTGCAACCAGTCTGTGAGTGTTATGAACTTGCTCTTGGCTGCGGTGCGCCGCCCGGCACAGGACTTGGCGGGTGCCAGGGATCCCCCGAAGTCGCCAGGAGCATGCCGCGGAGGGGCATGCGGAGTCAAGCCAAAACCCGCTCCTGGGCTGGAGTTAGTCGGGAGATGTAGAGAGTCAGTCTCGCGGACTGGGATGGGGTGTGCGGCGCAGGAGCGACCCACGACCGCTGACGGGCTAAGTGGGGGGCTTGGGAGGTGGCGACCTGGCCTCTAGCCGGGATCCCTGAATGCCCCTGGTGGGCTATGCGGCGATGGATTTGGGAGGCCGCGGGCGTGGCTGAGCCACAGGCCAGGGTGGGTGAGATCAAGCAATGATCGCGGTAACCGCGCTACGTCCCGTTCTTACAGCGGTCTCGTTTAGATCGTCCGCAGCGTGTGCGGCACGGGGCCCGCTTGATTATCTCCCCAGGATCACTTCCCACTATTCAGAAAGGGCTTGACAAGCCTGACTTTCAGGGAATAATGCTCCCAACCCTTATCGGAATATAACGGAACTTACCGGAGGCTCCAGGTGGAAAATTCAGAAGTAATGCGCTTGAAGGAAGCAGCGGACTACGTCCGCGTGAGTGAGAAGACACTCCGGGAGATGGCAAAGACGGGTAGAGTACCATGCCAGCGGGTGGGGCGTGAGTGGCGGTTTCTGAGGAAGGCCCTCGACGAATGGTTGGCGGGTGCAGAGCCCACTGGGAGCAGGGCACCCGTCGTTTCGGAATCGGTGGCGCAACTCTACCTGCCCACCGTCAGGGGTGCCGAGCGGCCGGCAAGCAACGGTTTTGGCGACACCGCCTTCACAAAGAACCGCGAAGAGCCCATACATAGCTGGGTGCCGTGGATCGCCGGTTTTTCGGCCTCTTTCGTGGGTGAGATCCTCGACAGGGAATTGGGTAGAGCATCGAAGCTGACCGTCCTCGATCCGTTCGCCGGGGTCGGCACGACACTAGTGGAAGGGATTCGGCGTCAGTGCGATGTCCTGGGATTCGAGATCAACCCCTATGCAGCCCTGGCTTGCCAAGTCAAACTGGAGGCACTCTATCACGACCCCGCCGCCATCCGCCAGGCCGCCGAGAGGATCGAATTTGAACTACGAAGTCGCCTGCGCCGCAGTGGGGGCAGACCGAACAGCCAGCCGCCACCGGGATTCCACACCCGCGATCCTTTCTTCAGCCCCAGGGTTGAACAACAAGTTCTCTTCGCGAAGGATCTCATCGCCGAGGAAAAGGAGGATTGGCTGCGCCGACTGATCTCCCTGGCATTGGGTGCCGTGATGGTCGGAGTCTCGAACTACACCTATGAACCCAGCCTCGGAAGACGCGCAGCAGTTGGAAAGGGTGTCATTGCAGACGCAGATCTACCCCGTATCTTGCGGGACAAGCTGCTTCGCATGGCTCACGATATTGAGGCTTGGCAGATCGGGTGTGGCAAAGCACGGCATCGGCCAAGAAGTCGCGTCTTCAACGAATCTTACCTCACGGGAGCCGCCAGTCGTCTTGATGAGGCTTTGGTGGATGTGCTTGTCACGTCGCCGCCCTACCTGAACAACTATCATTACGTGCGGAACACCCGTCCCCAAATGTTCTGGCTCGACTTCGTTGCAGAAGCAGCGGATCTCCGGCAGTTGGAGACCTCCAGCTTTGGCAAGTTCTGGCAGACCGTCCGAAGTGGGTCCCAGATTCCACTGGCCTTCTCATATCCAGAACTGGAAGGGAAACTCGCCGAGCTTCGTTCACTTCACCCGGAGAAAGGAGCGTACGGCGGGGCGGGGTGGGCCAATTACGCGGCCACGTACTTCAACGACTGCGCCCGATTCTGCGAGGTGACCACACAGGTGATGGCCCCCGGTGGTCTGGTCGTGGTCGTGATCGGCAATAACATTCTTCAGGGCGTCGAATTCAAGACCGACGAGCTCTTTGCGCACATTGCGGAGCAATACGGCTTCGAGATTCAGGAGTTGCACCGTGTACGGAAGAAAAGAACCGGATCCAGTATCATCAACTCGTCGGTGCGGGTGGGGACCGCGAAAGAGAAAGCTGAACTATACGAGACCGCCGTCGAGCTTCGAATCGGTTCGGCACTCAGGAGGACTTGAGCTCAGCAATGATCTTCGCGGGCGTCTCTGCGGGCTTCAGTCTCTTGGCCCATCCCCGGCCCGGGTGCAGAATATCCCAGCGGGGCCGTTTCATGTCTTTGCGGCCCGCCCCGGGATCGTGGTTTCCAAAGCCGTCGATTACGGTGTTCCACACTGGCCGATAATGCTCGATCAGGAAACGCTCCGCCAATTCGATCCAGACCGGGACCACGACCAAATAGCGGCAACGGAAATCCTCAAGGCGAAGGTTCTCCGCCTGCTGAATGGATTTGGCGTGCTGAACTAAGCGATTGTGCAGCGTTCGACCGGCGGTGGTTTCCTTGCCTCCCTTGCGTTTCCCCGCCAGCACGGCGCTGCCAACATAGATTGGAATGTCTTCTCCTCTCGTTGCCCTGTAGTAGTCCAGGTCTCCGACGTAATAGAGTGCGTAGACCCCTACACCTTCGAATGGAGTAGGCGGCAGGCTCTGGTTGGGCTGCTCCATCAACGCGCGCACTACGTTCTGAGCCAGGTTATCATAGTCCAAGGGATCATACTGCGGAGGCGTCGCCACTTTCGTCATTGCTGTACTCCCTAGTTCGCTCCCGTGTACCCGGAACCGCCGTGGGTGACAGGAGATACCCTTTTTGGCCTCGCCGCGACGAGCCGACCCGCGTGGGACCCGGGCTCGCCGCCCCAGCCCGAACGGCTGCATCAGGACGCCCAAAGCATGCAACAGGGGGTGGGGACGCGTCAAGGGGAAAGGGGGGAGCGCGGGCATGGAGCCAAGGGCTTCATTCGACGCGTGTCCCTACTTCCTTGACGCGCCGGAGGGGTCGTCATATACAATGGGGCCGGCCGGCCATATCATTCCCCTCCCACTGGAGGTATGTGAGAACCATGCCCACTATTGCCTCCTCCGCCCAGCAGGTTCCGCAATCCCGCATCCGGGAGCTGGCGGAAGCCGCCATGAAAATGGAGGGCGTCCTCAAGCTGTACTTCGGGGAGTCCAGTATCCCGACGCCGGAGTACATCAAGCGCGCCGCGTCGAAAGCATTGGAAGAGGGCTACACCTTCTACACAGAGAACGCGGGCTTGCCGGGCCTGCGGCAGGACCTGGCCGAGTACTACCGGAGGCTCCAGGACGTGGCGCTGGACTGGCGGTTCGAGATCGTCGTGACCGCCTCGGGCGTGCAGGCACTCAACGTGGGAATCCGCTGCGTCCTCAACCCCGGGGACGAGGCGCTCGTGTTGACACCCGCCTGGCCCAATGCCTCTGCGATCATCCGGATGGACAATGCGACTCCGGTGGAAATCCCCCTCGTGCTCCGTGGCGGCCGCTACACCATTGATTTCGATGTCCTCCGAGCCGCGGTGACGCCCCGGACTCGCCTTTTGGTCTGCACCTCCCCGTCGAATCCGCTGGGCTGGGTCGCCACCGAGGACGAACAGGAACAGCTCCTGGAATTCGCCCGTCGCCGCGACCTGTGGCTGCTCGCCGACGAGGTGTACGAGCGTCTCTACTATCGAAGCCCGGAACTCGGAGTCCCCGCCCCCTCGATCCTGCACAAGGCCACCCGCAGCGACGCCGTGATGGTGGCGCAATCCTTCTCGAAGACCTATTGCATGACTGGCTGGCGACTCGGCTGGCTGGTTGCCCGCCGGGACGTGGGGGAAAGGGCCACGCAGCTCAACGAGTTCATCGTCTCCCATGCCCCCAGCTTCATCCAGCGCGCAGCGCAAACCGCCCTCGCCCATGGGGAAGGGGAACTGAGGCAGATGCTCATCCGCCTCAAGGAGAACCGGGACTTCTGCCTGGCCGCCCTGCGCCAGATGCCGGGCGTGACGGTGCCTTCCCCCGATGGGGCATTCTACGTCTTTCCAAGGATTGACGGGCTGACGGACTCGTTCGCCTTCTGCTGGAAACTCCTCCAGGAGACCAAGGTCGGTATGGCGCCCGGCGTGGCCTTCGGCGCCGGGGGTGAGGGGTCCGTGCGCATCTGTTATGCTGCCGAGCGTACGATCCTCGAACCGGCGATGGAGCGGCTGGCCCGCTTCCTGTCCAAGTCGTGGAGCTGAGGACTTCGACCATGCCTGCCACCAAGACCCGTTCTGCCGATCCACATAAGGTCCTGACCATCATCATGGGTGGCGGTCAGGGAGTCCGGCTGTTCCCGCTCACCCGCGAACGCGCCAAGCCCGCTGTGCCCTTGGCAGGGAAGTACCGCCTGGTGGACATCCCCATCTCCAACAGCATCAACTCGGAGATGCGGCGGATTTTTCTCCTCACCCAGTTTCTCTCCGCCTCCCTCCACCGGCACGTGTACGGGTCGTTCAAGTTCGACCATTTCACCGGCGGGTTTGTCGAGATCCTTGCGGCAGAGCAGAGCCACACCGACACCTCGTGGTACCAGGGCACCGCGGATGCCGTGCGGAAGAACCTCATCCACTTCCGGAATGTGGAGTTCGATTACGCGCTGATCCTGAGCGGCGATCAGCTCTATCGCATGGATTTCCGGAAGATCCTGGAGCAGCACGTCGAGTCGGGCGCGGATATCACGATTTCCACGATTCCGGTGACTCGGGGCGCCGCCCAGGGCCTGGGCATCATGCAAATCGACGCTGACCGGCGCATCGTCCGCTTCGTGGAAAAGCCCAAAGAGCCCGAGCTGCTCGACAGCCTCGGGCTGGACCGGGCGTCGTACCCCCGACTCGGCATCGGGGGGGATCAGGAATCCTTCCTCGCGAACATGGGTATTTACCTGTTCAACCGGGATGTGCTCTTCCGTCTGCTCGACAATGACCTGGCCGACTTCGGCAAACACATCATCCCGGAAACCATCCAGAGCCAGCGGGTGTTCTCCTATGTCTTTCAGGGCTACTGGGAGGACATCGGGACCATCCGCGCGTTCTTCGAGGCCAACCTCGATCTGACGTCCGAGCTGCCGCGGTTCAACTTCTTCGACATGAGCGCCCCCATCTACACGCGCGCGCGCTTCCTGCCGGCCTCCAAGATCAACGGCGCCACCCTTGACCATGCCATCATTTCCGAAGGCTGCATCATCAACCATTGCCGGATCTCCTCCAGCATCGTGGGATTGCGGTTCCTGGTGGATGCGGGCAGCCACATCAACCGCACCGTCATCATGGGGGCCGACTACTTCGAGTCGCTGGAGTCCATCCGGCAGAATGCTGCGGAGAATCGCCCGCGCATCGGCATCGGCAAGAACACCCGGATCGATTACGCCATCATCGACAAGAACACCCGCATCGGGGACAACTGCGTCATCACGCCCGAGGGCAAGCCCGACACGGTGGATCACCCCCTCTACTACATCCGTGATGGCATCGTCATCATCCCGAAAGACACGGTCATCCCGCACGAAACGGTGATCTGAGCCGCCCCACCGGTCGATCTCGATCCCGACCGCTCGTCGGTCTGTGCGGTTGCTCACCGTCGCTTCTCTTTTCCGAATTGACCATCCGAGCTGCCGAACCGCTGATCCTGAGCTGGTGGCCCTGCGGACGGGGAGGGATCCTCTCTTCAGGGGTGGGGAGACTCTGCGGGGGTGGGAAGGAATCCGGGGGCGTGAAGCCGATTGCGTGAGGCGGGTCGTTCGCTGGAACGCCACGGAGCGGCTGATTACAGGTTTCGCATGCGCGGGTCAAGGAACTCCCGCAGCCAGTCGCCGATCACGTTGAGCGAAAGCACCGTGAGCATCATCGCCAGGCCCGGGAAGGTCGTCAGCCACCAGGCGGTCCCCATGTACGCTCTTCCGTCGGAGAGCATCGAGCCCCAGGTGGGAATGGTAGCCTCGACCCCGAGACCGAAGAAGGTCAGGGACGCCTCGGTGATGATGCATGTGGCCACGGCGAAGGTGCCTACGATGATCACCGGGGCCAGGGTGTTGGGAAGCACGTGGAAGCGGATGATCCGGAAGTCGGAGGCGCCGACGGCTCGCGCGGCCTCGACGAACTCCCGCTCCCGCACGGAGAGCACCTGGCCGCGGATCACCCGGGCATAGACCATCCATCCCGCGATGCCGAGCACGATGATGACGTTCCGCACGCCGGGCCCCAGGACTCCAATGATGGCCAGTGCCAGCAGGATGAAGGGAAACGCCAGCTGAATATCCACCAGCCGCATGATGGCCGCATCGGCCCGCCCGCCGTAGTAGCCGGCCACGAGGCCCGCGCTGATCCCCAACAGGCCGGAGATGACCACGGCCAGTAACCCCACCGTGAGCGAGACGCGGGATCCATAGATCACGCGGCTCAAGATGTCTCGCCCGAGATGGTCGGTGCCCAAAAGGTGGCGGGAAGACCCCCCGAGCTGCCAGGCGGGTGGCATCAGCCGTCGCTCCAGCACCTGCTCGTTGGGATCATGCGGCGAGATCCAATTGGCCGAGATCGCCAGCCCGATGACGCACGCCAGGACGATCAGTCCGACAACCGCAGCGCGACTCCTCCGCAGGGAGTCAAGGGCGCGCTTCCACTGGGAGCGGGAGACGAGACCAGGAGCCGCAATGTCCACGACGCCAGCGACTTCCGACATAGCTTCCCTGTTGCGCGAGACCTACCCTCAGTCCGAAATTCCTAACCGCCAAGGACACCCAGCGCCAGCGCTGGGTACCCGAAACGCCACGGGGAGGCAATCAGCCGACCCGGCGATTTGGCAATCAGGGGTCCCAAGTTGCCGGGTACCCTCTGGGTGCGCCCAGTTGCCGGATGGCCACGTACTCTTGGCGAACTTGGCGCACCAACGGCGGTGCCGTTGGTACCGGCGGTTCATGCTCTTTCTCGGTTTGGGCTACCTGACCCGTACCCGGGGATCCAGCCAGGTATAGAAGATGTCGATGAACAGGTTGATTCCCACGAACGCCAGTGCAATGAAGAAGACATCGGCTTGTAGGACGGGAAAATCACGGTTCAAGATCGAATCGATCGCCAGGCGGCCGATCCCCGGCCAGGCGAACACCGTCTCGGTGACCACCGCGCCCCCCAGCAACTGGCCGATGTCCAGCCCGACGATCGTCACCACCGGTATGGCCATGTTCTTGAGCGCGTGTCGCACCAGAACGATGCGCTCTGCCAGCCCCTTGGCGCGGGCGGTACGGATGTAGTCCTGCTCCAGTACCTCGCTCATGCCGGATCGGACCAGGCGAGTGTTCCGCGCCGTGAAAAAGGCGCCCAGCGTGAAAGCGGGAAGCACGACGTGCTGGGGGCCCCCGTATCCGGACGATGGCAGGAGACCGAGCTGCACGGCGAAGGTGAGGATCAGAATCAGGCCCAGCCAAAAGCTGGGCAAGGACTGGCCCAACAGGGCGGTCACCATCGCCAGATTGTCAATGATGGAGTTGTGCCGGACCGCGGCGATGGTTCCCAGGATGAGCGCCACCGGCAGGGACCAAGCCAGCGTCACCGCGGCCAGGGTCAGCGTCGCCGGGAAGCGTTGGATCACTTGCTTCAGCGCGGGCTGGCCCCGATACCGCAGGGACTCGCCGAAGTCCCCGCGGACCGCCCCCGCGATGAAGCGGATGAACTGCTCCGGCAGGGGTCTGTCTAGACCCATCTGCACGCGGAGCCGTTCCACGTCCTCCTGGCTCGCCTCGGGCGGCAGTATGATCCGGATGGGATCCCCCGTCAGGTTCACGATGAAGAACACGAGGAGCAGGACCCCTAGGATCACCACAATGGATTGCAGGAGCCTGCCGATGATGTATGTGAGCATGGGTCGTGGGATGCCGGAAATGTGGGAGGCATCGAGCAGGAACCCGATGCCTCCCGGGGACTGTGACCATCGCGCGGCGAACGCCCGCCGGTCCGCCCTTCCCTGTCGGGCGTTACTTTTGCACCAGCGACATCTCCTTGTGCCAGATCATCTCGTCGGTCCGCGGCGTCCACTCGATCCTGTTGTTGATCGCGTAAATGTCCTGGATGGCGTAAGTAAACAGGCTGGGGGAGTCATCCTGGAGGATCTTCTGGGCCTCCGTGTACAGCTTGGCCCGCTTGGCCACGTCCAGGGTTGTCCGCGCCTCTTCCAGGACCCTGTCGAGTTTCTCGTTTTTGTAGCCCTGCCAGACCTTGGCGTACATCGAGCTGCTGTGGTAGCGAGTGAACAGAGAATTGTCCGCATCGTGCATCCAGTTGCCCCAACTGCCGAACCAGAGGCCCTCGAGCTTCCCGCCGCTGGCCTGGCTGACCGTCGTCCCCCAATCCAACCACTTGAGGTTGCCCTTCAGGCCGACCTTCGCTAGCTCGCCCACGAGGGCCTCGACGACTTCCTTGTCCTTCGGGACGCGACCCTGAGTGCCGTAGAAGGTGAACTCGGCACCGCTCCCGTACCCCGCCTGCGCCAGGAGGGCCTTGGCCTTCTCGGGGTCGTAGGGGAACGGCTTGACCTCGTCCTCGTAACCGGCGTACCAGGAGTTGAGCATTGTCGCGACTCGGGTACCGTTGCCCTTCAACACCGTACTGATGATGCGGTCTATGTTGGCGCCGTAGTTGAGCGCCTGGCGAACCAGCTTGTTGTCGAAGGGCTTGGACCGGCAGTTGATGTGGAAGAAGACGATCCGGTTGCCCCGGATGCTGACGATGCGCGCCTTGCCGCTCCTGTTGATCCGGTCAATGTCGTCAGGCGGGACCGCCGGGATGATGTCCACATCGCCGGCCAGGAGGGCCGAGACCCGGGTACTCGTCTCCGGGATGCCCCGGACGATGACCTTCTTGATCTTCGGGGCGCCGCCCCAGTAGGCGGGATTGGCTTCCATGACGAGGTCCTGATCCTTGGCCCAGGACACGAATTTGTAGGGCCCTGTCCCGACCGGTTTGGTCGCCAGGTCTTCTTTGCTGGCGGTGGAGAAGTACTTGGGCGGCACGATGATGGTGTGGAACCCGGCCAGCCGGGGTAAAAGGACCGGGTCAGGGTTCTTGGTCACGATGTTGACGGTGTACTTGTCCACAACGTCCACGCGGTCGATCAGGCCGTACGTGCTGAGGAGCGGCGCGCCCGTCTTGGGATCCAGCATCCGATGGATGCTGAACTTGACCGCCTCGGCGTCGAATTCCTCGCCGTTATGGAACCTGACGTTCTGGCGGAGCTTGAACTGCATGGTCCTGTCGTTAATCCGCTTCCACTCGGTCGCCAACTGCGGTTCGATCTTCAGATCCCTGCTGAAAGCGACCAGGCACTCGTACATGTTGCGCAGGACGCTCTCGTGGACCGTGTTCTCATTCCGGTGGGGATCGAGTTGCACCAGCGCCAGCCCGTACCCCATCACCACCTTGGATTCGGCTTCCGCGCCGAACGCCTGGGAGCCGCTGAGGTACGGAGAAGCAACCGCAGCTCCGGCGGCCGTGGCGGCCGTTTTCAGGAAGTGGCGCCGGCTGATGTGGCTCGATCGCATCCGCGCGAGTTGGCTCTCTTTCCCGTTGCGTTTCATCGACTTCCTCCTCGGAGGGTGTGGCCTCGATACACTCTGTCGCAGGAAGAAAGCGGTCCGGCAATCTGCTGAAGTCCCACACGGGGGGCGATCGGGACGACCGGGGTGCGGGATATCTTTGCATGCGGTGACGACGTCTTGATAGAGCCGGGATCATGCCCGTGGCACCGAGCGGAGAACGCGCCCTAACCGAGTCGCCTGAGGATGCTGCCGAGAAGACCACACCCCCAGGCTGTCTCCATGGAGAAGAATCGCGCGTTTGCATGGCGGATGTCAAGGAGAAAGCCGCGGTCGCGAGGAGGGGAAGCGCCTGGACAGGGAAACCGGATCCCAGCCTCAGGACGACAAGCTGCCCTCGCGTCGTGCCTTGACATTCCGGGTCTAGGTGAGGCGGTACGTCGAGAATCTTCCTTCACACGGCGGACCGTAACTGAGATGAAGCGTCCGCGATGCTGGCTCGGCGATCAGGGCCGAGGTTGTCTCCCACTCCGCCGCGCTGGTTGCATGACGGCAGAGCGGCTTGGGCCGGCCGGCATGGTCGGCGAGCATCCGTTTGATGTCCTCGACGGTAACGCGCCCGGCCGCCGACTCCAGCAAGGCTTGCATGCGGGCACATCGCCCCGGGGATCCAGGAGACGGTAACTGCTCGACCTCGTGGGCTTTGACGCCGGGATCGAGGCAATGGTTGGCGTGGGCGAAAACTCCCCGGTCCCGGGCGACCACCGCCAACGCCTGCGGCAGGATTTCGAGGTTGCGGATGCGCCCGGCCGCATCGATGAGCAGAAAGCTCCCAACCGCAGGGCCGTCCATCGTCTTCACATGCTCGGCGGCTTCGTCGGCCGAGGCACACTCGAGCATCGCCCGGCACGTAATGGGCGGGGCCTACCAGTTCCGGCCTGCTTTGGGCCAGAGCGAGTTCGCGAACACGGCCACGCCGTGCTCATTGATCCCCACGCCCCCCAGCTCGCCCGGCACGGAGTGCATCAGGAGGGCCGGCCGACCGCGTGGTCGCAGCAACAGCACACACATCCGGCCACGATACGCTGGCACCAGATCCCGGTTCTGCGCCCCCAGCCTCCACGTGGCTCTTCGTCCTTGCGGGGCGAGATGCCACTATAGTGACTCAGAAATCCACGCCACATGGCGGGGCTCCTCCTATAAAGGCCTACCGGATAAATGTTTACCGAAGCGTCTGCGCCAGTTTCCATCCCAGGCGGATGGCAAAGCCCAGGAAGACCGCGCCTGCAACCATGTTGATCACCCGCAGCGTTCTCGGCCCCATCCAGCGCCGGCCGCAGCCGGCCAGGTACGCGACCACCGTAGCCCAGCAGAGGACTCCGCTGATGAAACTTACGCCGAAGGCTACAGCCAGGAGCCCGGAGCGTCCGCCGCCATGCGCCGCGATCAACGCCCCGCCGACCGTCAGGAACCATAGCAGGGTGATCGGGTTGCCGATCTCAATCCGGGATCCAGGCGTGGACGGATGCCTTGTGGCGAGTCTGGTCTCGCGGAGGAGCGATGGGACAGAGGCCAGCAGGGGAAACGCGTCTCAGGCCTCCGGATCATGGCTCTTCAGGGCCCGCCATGCCGGGCGATCTCTGATTGTTCTCGCTGCTTCAACCCTCCAGAGCGCCCAGTCGATCCCCAACCCATCTGGCCAAGTCCTTGGGCTTATCCGACATCCAGTAGGGTCTGGCTTGCCCCGCAAGGCCTTCATCCTTTTCAAGCTTCAATACGTACTTCTTTTGCCCTTCCCCCAGATAGTCAGGGTTCCGCTCGATGATCGCAAAACCGCCCCCGAACGTCGCAGGAATCCCAAACCTCAGGCCTTGCCCACCTTCCAATTGCTCCAATCGTTCTGCAATCTCCTTCCACCCCATTCTCGCTTCCGACCCCACCCCTGCTTTCTCGAGTTCCGAGAGTCGAGCAGCGTTGTCGTTCTCCGAGTGGGCGGATCCTCGTTCCAAGTCGCTGGCGCCAGGCTCCTGCAGTGTGTTCTCGAACCCGACGATCAACCCATAGATGATGAAGCCCACTATGCTTCCGACGATGGCCGCACACACCAGCAGGATGAAGTTGGAAGGAAGTACCACCATTGCCGGAACCCCCTTTCCTGATCGGGCTACGGGCGCCGAAATGCTCGCTGCGGGAGGCCCTTGAAGCGAATCTCCGGATTGGCCGCCAGCATCTCACTCAGGATCGTCCGGATCCCGGTGTTCTCCACGTAGAACGCGTAGACCATCTCCCCCTCAAGGCGGAATCTGAGAAATCCGATGCCGATGGCCAGGGAGGGCCCCTGCACACGGGCCACCTCCCGACCGCGGGTCAGGATACGCCTCCGGGCACTGACGAACTGCATGCTCCCATCGCCCCGGGCCTCTATGAGGTAGGAGATCCCCAGAGACCAGTACCATGAGTAGGCGGCGAACAGGATGATCATCGTCGCGCCCCATCCGGAAGCTTTGGAGAGGGCCAGAGGAATCATGCCCACCGTCCAGACCGCCAAGAGCGTGTAGAAGAGCGCCACGAAGGCCTTGGGCGCCCGGTACACGGTTTCTCTCATGCCCGATGAACGCCGAATCCACCGGGGTCTCGGTTGGGCGAGCCCGGCAAACTCCCGTCCTCCTCAGATGGATGAAGCCGCCAATCTCACGTCCGCGTTGCGATTCTCACCGGTACAGCCACCGGGGCACCACCAGGATGATGTTGGGAAATATCATGCACAGGATCAGGCCGATGATCTGAAGGACCATGAAGGGCACCGCGCCCCACCAGATGTCCTTAGTCTTGATCTCCGGCGGGGCCACCCCCTTGAGGAAGAACAACGAATAGCCGAAGGGAGGCGAAAGGAAGGACACCTGCATGTTCACCGCCACCAGGACGCCAAACCAGATCGGGTCGAAACCCAGCTGCCGAATGATGGGGCCGAAGAGCGGGATGGTGAGCATGAAGATCCCCACCCAGTCCATGAAGCAGCCGAGGAAGAGGAGGAGGAGCTGCATGAAGATCAGGACCTGCCAGCGGCCCAGCCCCGATCCCAAAAGCAGGTCCCGGATGAAGTCATCCCCGCCGACCATGACGTAGAAGCCCACGAGGATGTTCGCCCCGAACATGATCCACAGGACCATGGCGGATGTCTTCATGGCGTCTTCACACGCCACCACGAAGCTCCTCCAGGTGAGCCGGCGGCGGGCCAATGCGATGAGCAGGGCCCCAAATGCTCCCAACCCCGCGGCCTCCGTCGGGGCTGCAATGCCCAGCACGATGCTGCCCAGGACCAGAAAGATCAGGATACCGGACGGAATGATGGGCAGCAGCATCCTCAGCTTCTCCGCCCACGAGGCTCGCTCCTCCTTCGGAATGGCCGGGCCCATTGCCGGATTGAGATAGCAGCGAATCGTGATGTAGCCAATGAACAGCCCGGACAGCACGAAGCCGGGCAGGAAGGCCCCGGCGTAGAGTTGCCCGATGGAGCTGTTGTCCACCATGCCATACACGATCAGCATGATGCTGGGTGGGATGAGGATGCCCAGCGTCCCTCCCGCGAGGACGGAGCCTGCAGCCATGTACTTGTCGTACTTGCGCTTGAGCATCTCCGGGAAAGCGATCAGGCCCATGGTGACTTCGCTGGCCCCGACGATCCCCACCATCATGGCCAGCAGGGTGCACGCGATCACGGTGGCCGTGGCCACCCCACCCTTCAGCCAGCCGACCCATTGATGAACCATCTCGTAGATCTCTTGGATAAGGCCCGCACTGGCGAGAATCA
>Ga0315274_10007563_pt1 | contig 15719 bp, 15 predicted proteins | sample YL17G02_20_MG_FD_203700 | JGI IMG/M metagenome (GOLD analysis project Ga0315274, IMG submission 203700) | Sediment microbial communities from Yellowstone Lake, YNP, Wyoming, USA - YL17G02_20 | ecosystem: Environmental > Aquatic > Freshwater > Lake > Sediment | place: USA: Wyoming | collected... | reverse complement strand
AGTTTATGCCTTCAACATCCAGGCCCGCCGCCTTGGCCGTATCCATCGCTTCCCGAATCCAGGACACTGTCTGTTGAGGTGTCTTTTCCCCGAGTTGCTTGTAGAATAGGTCGATCTGCTTCTGTGTCTCATACTTCCTGGTTTCCATCGCGTTTTCGTATTCTTTCTGGCCCATCTTTATCCCGAATTCTCTCTGACCAGCCGCCACTTGCGCTTCGGGGAGAGTCATTGGACGCTGACCCGCCGGAATCGACATCGCGGGACCCGTGTCCGGGCCCCCCTTGAGCATGGGGGTTGCGGGAAACGGACTGGGCGGCGGACCGGGCATCGGCCCTGCGCCTGGTTGCTCCGCCATTCCACCACTAGGCGCTGTGACTTGTCTTTCCGGGAATCGCATTGTTGCGGCCTGCCGCGCCCCATTCAGAAGTTCCTGAATCCCAGGCATATTCTCGATCTTCAAGTTCTTAATCATGGCCTGGCCTTCCGGGGTGCCGATGAGTTCCAGTGGTATCTGATTCTCGGCGACCGCCTGGAGTACCTTCGCCGCCAGGCCCTCTCTCCGCCGCTTTTCCTCCATGCCCATCATGGCCCCTTGCCCAATTTGGTTGGGGTTAAACCTCTCCAAAAAGCTGCTCCAAAAACTAGGCTTCGGGGGTAACATCATTACTCTACTCATGGCTTACCTCCCGGGCTTCGAGTTTATTAACTTTCTCAACAAGGACTTTCATGGCCGCTAAGGTATATGAAATGAACTCGTACAGTCCGATCATGTTCCCATCGAAAAGTTTAATTTCCTCCGGGGCTTCTTCTGCGATGAGTCCGACGTGGAGCGGCGCTGAATCCAGTTCGTGCGTGTACCGGTATTTGAAGAGCGGGACTTTCTGGAGGTTCTCGAAGATTTTCTGCTCCTCTTCCTTGCTGAGGCTCACGATGTCCTTCTTCCATTTCTTTGAGGAAGCCGACGCCATGGCGGCTTGCCCGCCTGCATTGATTAGGGCCGCCAGCACCGCTCCCCACTGCGACTGTTGCGGCTGCTGCGCCATCGGCTGATATGCTTGGTAGCCAAGCAGGTTCGCCGCACTACCGAACACCCCCTGATTTTCCTGCTGTGCGCGGAGCCAATCGTTATAGGCCCGACCCTGGGCTTCCTGGGATTGCTGCCGGTTGAGAAGGTCTCGCTGAGTCAAGAGGTTTCCGCCGCCGTAGATGTCCTGGAGGATTTGGCTTGAGATTCCCTGCTGAGTCGTGCCGAGTCCGGCAAGCCCGCTAGCCGCCCCCTGCCTTGCGAGCACGTCCTGATTGAAGCCCTCAAGATTCAGCCCGGCCAAAATCTGATTCAGCGAGTTCGAGGTTTCGTTCGCCAGCTTTGCCTGAGCGATGGAATGACCGCCCCCGAAATAGCCGCCGCGCTCGGAAAACTTCGTAGCCAAATTCCGCCGCGCCGTATCGTAGTTCTGCATGGCTCCGGCCTGAGTCGCTTGATAGACGTTCTGCCTGAATGGTTCGCCTGTCGCACCAACCGCCCCGCCGAGTACGTCATTATAAAATTGGTTCGCCGGCTGGATCGTCTGGAGTCCGGTCGGTTGCCGCATATAAAGTTGCTGAATCGCATCGAGATAGGTCTGTTCCATGGGGTTGATGGGGATGTCCCCCGTGTAGCCGAAGGTTTCGAGCATATTCTCGGGAAGGTTTTGGTCCCCTTGACCACCTGTGCCAGTTCCTTCGTCTCCGAAATAGCCGCCGAAGCCTTCCGTACCTTCTGTGCCACCCGTGCCGCCAGCCTGCTCCTGAAGCCACTGGTCATAGTTGCTGCCGACCCGCTTTTCGAGCGGCCACTGACTGAATTGATCCCAGGTCACGGGACCTTCAGCCTTGCGATAAAGGTCCTTAACTGCCGCGATGTCCTGCCAACCGTAATACGGATTATAAGCGGCCGCCTCTAGGCCGCCTCCCATCGGCCAGTCCGGGGACCGCCACCAGTTTTGCTTGACGTTTCCAGCCGCCGGGTCGCCCGACGCCTTCCAGACATCACTGATCTTCTCGGCGTTCGACGGCCACCAGGAATAACCGCTGGTAGCCGGGTCCCATGTAGCCATCGCATCCCACGGATCAGTAACTATCTGAGGTTTCGTAGGGGGAACCTTCCCTACAATCTTCCCTTTATCGCCGCCGATGACTCCACCGCCACCCCTTCCGTACATCGAATACGGATTGTAGCCAGCGCTTCCGCCCCCGCCGTATGCCGAATAAGGGCGGTATCCGCTAAGGACACTTGCTGCTGAGTAGGCCATCTTAGTACCTCCCGCTTTTCTTATAGGAGTAGAGTGGATTTACAAGCGGCTGCGTATAGATACCGGAAAGAAGTTGCGTAAGATTCAATTTCTGTGGTTTGGGGATATCGCCTCCACCACCGCCACCCCCCCCGCCGCCGTCGCCACCTCCGCCCCCGTTTCCGCCGCCGTCGCCACCTCCGCCCCCGTTTCCGCCGCCACCCGTCTTCCACTTCCAGCCGCCGCCTTTACCTGTACCTGTAGTGCCGGGTTTACCTTGTATAATGCCGCTCATTTTGCCGGGGTCGAACGTCTTCGGCGTATAGCCCGATCGTGCGGGTCCGGGGTAGGCTTGCCCGAATGTAGTCCCCTTCATCATATCCGCATACCCGGCGAGCAAGCTGTTAAGCATCGACTGTTGCCTTGCCGTCATCAACGGAGCATTTTGGATTTTATAATCAGATTGATCTGGAGCCATATCACACCTCCGCCGCCAATCGGTAATAGAGAGCCAAGTCCCGATATTGACCGTTGGCGAAAATATACTTTTCTTTTTGTCCGACCTTCTTGAATCCAAGTTTTCCCAAGATCGCTTCCGAAGTCTCGTTCGGCAGGATCACATACGAGGAGAAACTATGGATGGAATATCGTTTGATGATGTCGAATTTAATCTTTTCAAAGAGCGGACTCAGTTTATGCTGCGCCCGGTTCTTCGGATCGAACATGACCGCGCTCAGTGTCGCGTTCCGGTACGGCATCACGTTGTCGAACCATACGGCGCCGATGGGCTCGGGCTTTCCCTGCTCGAATATCCCATAGATGATCGTCCTCATGTCGTATAGTTGGAGCGCGATTTCGTTGATTCCAACCGAGTCGTCAAAGACCCGCTGGTGGATTTCCGGCGCGAGAAGTTGGTTTATGATGTAGTTCACCTGAATCATGTTCTTTTCTAAAAACTTTATTCCTGCCATTCGTTTCTCCTATGCCGCCAAGTTCGCCATCGCCCTAAACCAAGTTCACCCATGCCCCATTTTCGTATCCCTGGAATTTATTGAGCGTAGAATTATAAATTATCATCCCGTTTGCCGCCGTAAGTGCATCCCGTTGAGTAGTGGTCATCGTCGGAACGGGACTATCCAATGTACCCGTCCAATTTATGGGGGCAGCTATATTATCTTTCAGCAAATTGTCGCGCCATCTAGAATTAGTTTGGGTATGACCAGCACCAACCGCTAAAGACGTTTTGGTAATTCCCATTGGGGCAGTAAAAGTTTCGTCGTGAATTCTTAGGTTCTCCGAAACGCCGGTTCCACCAATCGGATTTAAATATATCGCAATTGCAAGTATGCCTGTTTGGACCCCGCAGTCCTGGTACGTATTCCCCGACATCTCTATGTCATCTACATTTCCAATGGAGACAGCGGCGGCAACCTCTCCGCAGTTCACCAAGATATTGTCCTTGAACCGGACGTTCTTAGCTACCTTCGGGGTGTACCCAAATATCAGGGCACCGGAGTTGTTGTGGAAGGTATTTTTAGTGATGTTCAATCCATTGACGGGGTAAAATCCAAAATCACCAACCGCATCGATAAAAAGGTTGTTGTCTATGTCAATAACCTGAGAATTGGGGGCAACGGTAGACACGCCGGAAGTAATTCCTATTCCAGCAGTATCAATACAGGTGTTATGTATAAAACTTATTCTGCCCCTTCGATCTGGATATGTATCATCTAGGTTCCCAAGATCGGCGCTAAACGGATGTTTTCTGTTGGCTACCGGCCCTATGTCAATAATTGTATTATTTGATACTGTTATGTTTCGTAGATAAGCCGTAGTTAATTCAGGTTCTACATGAATAGCGCCCGGCATTGAATCATCGGTCGTTCTGGTAATGTAATTGTGATCTATTAACAAGTTTTCGGCACTCAGTATTGACACTGCTTGCCTTGTTTTGTAAGCGATACCGTCAAAATAAGAATTAATTATTGATACATTTTTTGCTACCGATGGTATATACGGAGATAATCCTTGAGCGCCTAAACAAACAGCATCGCCTCTCCATCCATTAAAAAATACATTGTCAATTGCAAGGTTTTCTACATTTCCCACTATAATAGAGTGCATATGTTCATCGGTACCGCCGTATGTTCCCGTAACAATGTCCATGGATAATTGAATATTTTTAATACCAACACCTTTCATTACTGAAATTGAATTGTTGCGATTTACGGTTAGTATGCCGTCGGCCTGTGTTCGTATCTCCGTCCCCGATTTATTGTGAATTATGCTGGACCATCCGACGCCCAAAATTTCTATATAACTTTTCAAATCAACATGAGTGGCCTCATAAATTCCTGTCGAGAAAAAAACTCTACCACCATTTGGCATTGAATCAATGGCGGCCAGAATTGCCGCCGTACTATCCGTCACGCCGTCTCCCTTAGCTCCCCACCATTCGGGATAAACTTCCTTTACCGCACCCGCACCGAACACCACCTTGCCCGTCCCCGCGCAGGAGAATATCTTCGTCAATCCGGCTTCAACGTTCCCGTTGATCGTGACCGTCACACCGGTAGCGATACCCAGGAACCCGCCAGGGCTAAATTTGAGCGTCAGGGTGGTCGGAGTCGTTACGCCTGCAAGGACGGGTTGTTCATTCGGAATGTAAAGCGTGGTTGGCGTTGCCCCAATGGCCGCAACCGCCGCGGCGAAGGTCCCATAGGCTCGAACATCGACCCAGGGGCTCTTGGTAATAATGTCGGCAACTTCAAGGTTGCCAAAGACTACATGGGATTCCCCGGAATTAGCTTGGGCATATATTGAGACGTGGTTGGCCGACGTGTATCCCGTCATTGCATCTTCTATCATTATCGGAGTATTTCCGAACCCGCTTAGATTGATGAAAACATTGTCGTAACAATGCTTGTTTGTGGCATTTGACAATGTTATGTTTTTGGCACTCCAAGCAGCTATTTTTACATCATTAAAGCTAGACCGCCAAATCCCGTTTAATTGAATTGGAACGACTGAGTAAGCTGCCGGATTGATAACCCACAGATCATCGAAGGCAAGTCCCTGGATGTAATTATCTTGGCTACTCTCAATATATATTGCCGGTTCCGTGCGCGTTAATTCAATCATTATGTGGTGAAAGTTAAATCCACGAATTATCCGTTCGTTGGTTCCAAAAATGCTCTTAATCTCTATACCTTTCGAGTTCGAGTCCGGGAGAAGCCATATGTTCTCAAACAAAGCCGCACCAAGACTGTCGGTGGAGACACCGGGGTTAATGACTATGCCTGGGGCCCCGCTGTAATTCCATATAACCAAGTCCCGAACGCGACAGTTATTAAAGGCGGACTGTACCTTCAAAACACCCTCCGAGAAGGTTGCACCACCACCGTTGTTTCCGTTAATCATCAAGTTTTCCAGGTAGAAGTATTCCTGCACCGTTTTTGCGGCTATTGCAAATGCTGGAGTTGTTCCTGGCTTCATCTTCAGAATAGAACCGTTGCCCTCAGAAACTCCACTAAACCTAACGCCATTCGGCACTAGGAGGCCACCCAAAAAGAGGTGTTCTCCAGATGGAACGATTACTTTCCCACCTTCCGGTGCAGCGTCCAAGGCGACCTGAATTGCCGCATTGTTTGTTTCTGCCGATGCGCTTGGAGATGCCCCGAAGTCTCTAATGTCAACAACTACGTCAGACTGATACTCCCATCCTGTTCCCGCGTGATTGACCTTAACTCGACGATCTGCCGCCCCGATTGAGGAAAGCCCACCTAGCGACAGGGTTCTATCCCCAGTTAGAGCACCTCCACCAGCAAGTGGGGAAGTTGTTGAGACAAGTCGAGAGGATGGTACACCAGTGCCGTCGGGCGTGTCCCAAGTGTCGTTATCTTTCAGGAACTTCCCGCTTGGAGTCCCGGTTGCAGGAACCCCGCCTTTCTTAGCAACGTTCAAGGCAGGAAGCCGATCTCCGTCTATCGTTCCAGAATTAATGTCCGGCCCAGCGTGAGCATGACTCGTTGGGGCCGCCCCAACATCACCAGCTCCTAAGCCATGAGCGGCAAACCCGAATGTCGTGGGACTTGCGGCCTTGAGGAAATGGCCCGCCGTCAGGCCCGATCCCGTATGCTTGGGACCGACCAAGATATGAGCAGCCGGATCAGTTCCGGTATTGACGGCCCTTGTGATTACGTCGAATTGATCCTTCGCAGACAGAAGTGCCTTGTTTAGATTCTCATCCTTCGTCCTGGTGTACTTAAAAAGGTTCCTTATGCTCATTTCTGCCCCGCGTAGTAGCCCCTGAAAATCAGGCCGTGGAGCTTCCAGCCCTGTGCGTTATTCGAGTCCTTGATCTTTACGGTAAACTCCTTTCCGAAACAGTCGATGTCCCGGCACTCATACCGCCGGGTTCCCGCGTTTCCGGTTCCGGTCACGGTATAGGAATAGGCATAGTTTTCGTTCATCTCGTTGGCAAGATTCAGAACGAAGGTGATATTATCGCCGGTTAATTTTTCAATTAGAAAGTCGGCCTGGAGGACACGTTTGTTCCGGGACTTTTCCTTCCAGAACGTCGGCGCGGCCACGGCGTTCGACTCGTAGTTCGAAACCCCGTCCTGGTAGCCTACGATCTTCTGCTCCTTGATGTATCCGTCCTTGTTTCCGATGATCGGCACGACGCACAGGCCGTAGCTTTTCCGCTCGTCCGGGGAAAGGGTACTCAGGTCTTTCTCGAATTCACCGTAGGACGAATAGTTTTCAACCGTCAGCGATTTCTTCGATATGAGTTCCTCGGACTTCACGTCGTAGATGAGTTGGACATCGTTGTAAGTGCTTCCGGATTTCGGATAGGTGAGGAAGAGATGTCCCAGGTGCGGGTAGAATCTTGCCGCCGCCCGGTAGTAATAGGCCGGGTCGATCTGGTCGAGAATCAGCTTATTGAATTTCCGGTCGGAGACGGAGCGGGGGACATCGCCGCGAATGAACCTCATAAGCCCCTCTTTATCGAGGAAAAAGTGAACGTCCTTATTCCCTGTGAGCGTCCTGGCCGCCCACAGCCCGACCGAATCCGCTATGATCTCGGCATAGAACCCCGGTGTCGGACTTTCGCCGTAGATAATCCGGTGAATCGAATCATCGAGATAGACGATGATCTCGTTCTCCATGAGCAGGCCGCCCCGGATGACGCCCTTGGCGTCGATGTCTAACTTGTATTCGTCGGGGAAAGAGTCGATGTCGCCGGGGTCAGAAATCCAGACCCGTTGATAGTATTCCACCGTGCTTTCAATCGTTCGCAGAAGGACAAGGTGGGTCTTATACTGGAGCAGGAATCGAGCCCTCAGATTATCGTCCTGCGGCGGGGCAAAGAGCTTGGCGATAGTCTCTCCCGTGTCCCAGTGCCAAACAAAGGTCGAATCGCTTTGGGTGAAGACGAATCTATCCTCGATATTGGCGAAGCTGAAAACGCTGTCGTTCCCGCCGTTGGTGATCGTCCCCAGGTTGTACCACTGGTTGTCCGTCTTCAGGTAGTAAAGGTTTCTCGGGGCGGCGGCCATGAGGTACTTTGCGCCCGTGCTGTATTTCCGGTAGATCGCAAGGCCCGTTATATTCCGGTATCCGTCTATGCCCTGCTGCGTTGAGATATTGTTTATGTAATCCGTCCCCCGGAGCTTTTCGATCTTCCCGTTCTTGATGAGGATATTGTTGCCGTTCACAAGATAGAAAGACTCGTCTTCGGGCGGTAAATGCTCCGGCATAAGGTCGAGATTCAAACCCTGAAACCCGATCATCTCGCCGAGGACTTGAAAATCCATCGTGTCTCCTTAAAAGATTTTTGCCAGAAGCCCGATGATTCCTTTCAGCGTCTCGGGACTCTGGAGGAAAATCCCCAAGAGGATGGCGAATCCGAAAATGGCGCCGTACTTCGCGTACTTCGAGAGTTTGGCTTCCAACTTTTCCTGCCGTTTACATATGGTTTCCAGGTCGTTTGTCGCCATAAGGAAGACCATCTGAGAGAGCAGCGAAAATTTCTCTTGAAGACATCGCCGTTCACTTTCGTGCGGACTGACCTCTTTCTGGATCGCCCTGATAAGCTCTCTGTATTTTTCGCTGTTCATGCTAGTCTCCTATCTCCGGGAATTTCATTTCTTTTTCTCGGGTTCCTCCGACTGCTCTTTCAGGATCGGAATTCCCTCAAACGCCAGCGTCTGGAAGTTTATCTTGACGTTCGCGGGCATATCGAGATAGACCTTGAACTCTCGAAGTTCCTTGAGGAAGTCCGCCGTCAGCTCCTGTATCTTTTTGTTGAATTCGTCAACCAGGGAGCTAAGGACTTTCTGCTGGCTCGGCAGAAGCCTCCAGGATTTCACCGCGGGCGCGGCCGCCTTTTCCGGCTCTTTTTTCTCCTGGCTGAAAGCAACCCCGCCCAGGAGAATGGCGAAAACGATCAGCATTAAAAGTTTTTTCATGTTCCTCCTACTTTATGACCACCTTCGCGCCGCTCTCGACGCGGATTTTGGTTCCGGCCCCTAACCTTATGAGGCTGTTGATGATATATTCATACGCGCCTATGTCTGGGGCTGCACCATTCGGACGTCCAGTACCGTCATAATCAACACTGACATTTGGACTATATCCTGACGGACCCGAAACCGTTGTGCCCTGATTAATACAATTCGTGCTTGCTGATGTTAGGTGAAAGTCGAATGCACCCTCGTTTAGAAAATGCGGGTCACTAGCATCTGTCAGGTTATTAGTGCGAGTGATTAAATCCTGGTTGACCCCTCCATCGAAATAGATGGGCGATGATTCACAGTTATCAAGGATATTATTTATGACTTCAATCGGAGCCCCGATGTTCGTTTTAACGAATCTCGCTCCATAGTAACAGTCGAAGACCGTATTATTCCAAAAATAACAGTAATCACACTTCCCAGGGTTACTGCCGAAATTCGGCATCCCGATGCCTCCACCATGCCAAGCACTATGCCCACAATGAATGACGATGTTATTCCAAGCGTATATGTGATGGGTATATCCGCCCTCTTCGGAATTGAACTGGATGCCCCAAGACCCGTTTTTCACGATATTGTTGTAGAAATAAATGTGATGAGTTTCTGTAGTCCACCCATCTACACCCATGCAAAAACGAGTGCTTTCCACGGAATCATCGCGGGCTTGATCTACGGTGTTATGGTGTACATAGATATAGGAACAGCCATTCTTTATGTTGAGTCCTTCGCCCCCATAATCACCTTCCGAACCGTGAGAGATACTGTTATGGTGAACATCTCCATAATTGCTCTCTTCACCAATCGAGATACACTCTTCGCTCCATCCCGACCATTGGGCATGGTCGTGGCTTCCAGAAGTGCATTGTGACCATTTGACAGAGTTATAGGAGACATCAAAGTTATCACAATAAAGGAAATAGATGCCCGATAATCGGCTATGTTCCGTAGTACAACTGACGAGGGAACAGTTATCCGAAGACTCGAAACGGATTGCCATATTCCCACTATTCCGAACGGTGATTCCTTCGACGCGAACATAATTACAATGGTCAACGTAGATGCCACGCGCCGCCGCCCCTGTTCCAGCGGATACCATGTCAATAACGGGAGTTTCACCAGTATGGTTTTTGAAGGTTGTCGTCGCAGCATACCCCGGCAAATTAGGGGGAAAATATAATTGCTCATTCCATGTTCCGGCTCGCAGATACACCGTAGAACCGGATGCTATGGTTGCTACCGCTTTGGCAAGAGTCAGCCAGGGGCCGTTGGTTCCGCTAACATAAGCAGGGGCCAGCCCGGTGTAGCTGTCGTTGCCGTCTATCTTGCTGATATAATAATTTGTCGAGAATCCGAACGAGATCAGCGTGAGAAAGAGTGCAAGGAAAACGAGGGCTTTTTTCATCTCGACTTAGGGCTCCAAATGATCCCATGAAAAGCGGCGGGCATATTTGTCCAGGCCGAAGCGTAAGTCGGCCAAGTCGCATTGTCAATCTTGAAAAGGTCAAAACACATCTCATCCGCAAAAGATTGGGCCGACACATAACCTAGGTATATAGTTTTTATATCGCAAATATCCGACCATGCGAGGGCAGAAACCCCTTGGCTAACATCATCTAACTGCATTTCGACAGAGCCGGAATTTGCTCCCCCGTGGCCTGTAAAATCAAGCTTCAATCCAACCTTGTATTTTGTGCCAACCACAATTTCGCTACTGGTTATATTTGTCCCCCAACCCTGTAGGTTCAAAAACAGATAAAACTTGTTGGAAACATTTTTTAGGGTCAAGTTCTGACTAATTCCCAGACTATCTGTGAATCGAGCGATCACGTTAGAATTTCCGTCCGTAACACCCGATGAAATCAAATCATACATAAATATGGTGTAAGATTTTTCCGGATAGGTAACAGGGAGAGTCCATCGAACATGAACTTGGAATCCAGTCGTAGCTCGAACAAGCCTTAAGCATTGTGCGCCGCCGCCCGTGAATGTAATTCCAGTATAATCTGGATCAACTGTGCATCCCGTCCCCGTGCCGGAATCATCCTGAAGTCCACTATCATATCCGGCCCCCTCGAAACCCTCAGAAAGAACAATAGCCGCCCAAAGCCATCCGGTGACGGCAATAATCGCTGCCGCCAGCCAAAGCAGGATGATCTTCTTTCGCGTTTTCATCATCTTATATCCAGCGTCGCCCCGGCCCAGTAGTTCGTCCCGTCAAAATAAAAGGCGATAAGGTCAATTACGCTAACCGTCCCGGTATGAGTCGGCTTTGTTGCAGCGTTCCATTTAACCGTCGAAGGCCAAGTTACTGTTCTGACCGTGCCGTCACCGACAATTCTGAGGATCAAGCTGCAAGGGCTAGGCGGGGCCGTGAAGGTGTAGGTGCAATTTCCGGTGAGCGTGGATTTATGGGCCGGGCCGACTGTCCAATCAATCGTGTCCGCCGTGCTGGAATTTCCATCGTCGGTTTCGGTGTAATAAACGCCCTTCGTGATATGGAGATGATCGAACGTCCAGCCGGATGCGGTATCGGGAATGAAATAATTGGCCGTAAGGCTCAAGGCCCGAGTCGCGGTCGTGTAGGTTAGACCCGTGGGGACGGCTGACAAAACGTTTCCAGAGGCCCAATTTGTCCCATCGGAAACTAGAGCGTTACCGGCATTCCCCGCAGTAGCCGGGAAAGTCGCTGTCGTCCATGCGGTACCGAACGGCGAAGCCCCCGTCCGGAGAAGTTGGCCTTCCGCGCCGATAGCGACAGGAAATATAAAAGTATAATCCGCCGCAATAGAAGGAGCTGTCAGATCAATATAGTTTGACGAACCATCGGAAAGAGCGAGAATTGCCGCACCCGTTCCGCCCGTCTTTTGGAGATTGATACTTCCCACAGAGGAGTTGATTATCGTGTCCGTTCCATCGTGAGTGATCTCGACATATTGAGCCGTTGCCCCCGTAACCTTGATCCCGTTCGTGATCCCGGAGAGAGCCGTGATGTAGGCGTTGAAATCGACCCCGACTTCCAAGTCCAAGAGCGTTCTCATCGCCGCGTAGTTGGCGGCCTGGATCAGAGATTTTCCGTTGGCCGTTACAACTTCCTCAGCAGAAAGACCGCCCTCAGCCTGGGAGGTGAAATATTTCGCATCCGAAGGCGCTCCGCCGGAAGTAGTAAACTCGAAATTATTCGAGGTATCATTCCAGAAGACAAACCTATCTGCAGCGGGGTCGGTCAGCGCGGTCAACTCTGCCAAGACGGCGTTCTGAGCCTGAATATCCGTTCCAATCTCCAGGTCCAAAAGTGCCTTCATTGCGGCATAGTCGGCAGCGGTTATTAAGGACTTTCCATTCACTGAGACCACGACTTCGGCGCTCAGTCCAGACTCTGCCTGGTCAGTGAGGAAGTGGGCGCTATAGGGAGCCTTCAGGCCCAAGGCCGTGCCAAGGTCCGTCTGGGCGGTGATATCCCCCGTAACAGTCCCCCATGCCGCACCACCAGATCCCGTTGACGGCGTCCACAGCCCGGTGGCCGCAACAAATTTCCAATACTGCCCGTCCGTGGGATCTGTCTTGCTGGAGTCCTTGAGGTCTTTGAGCTTGAACAGGACGGGCTTGAAGCTTTGCGCTCCGAGGGCGGAGACAAGCCCGAATATGAGAAGAAAAGCGAATAGTGCCTTATTTAGTTTTTTCATCCTCGCCTCCATTACCAACTGATCGCCACATTCACGGCCGTAAGGGCGTTCGCCGCATCACCGTTCACGGCCTTCGACCACCGGATATGACTTATCCCGCGCAAATCAACCGGCTCCGAAACCCGGACGGTCGTTCCGCTTATGATCGAATGATTAGTCGCAACCTCGACTGTTTGGATAAAGTCCGCCCAGGTAGTTCCACGGTCATAGCTCACTTGGAAATAGAAAACAACTGTAGATGCCGAACCCGCGGCCCTGGTAAACGTGGCCGTGATAAGGCCGCCCGGAGCGTCCGTCACACCGACTTTATTGTCAGTGAACCCCGTGTCGCCGATTACCTTGGTCCCGGATATCGCAAGGTCAAATCCGGTCGTAACAAAATCCACGTTCTTTTTATGGCTTGCGGCGAGCGGAAGGATGAGAAGTAAAATCCAGATTAGCACAAGTAGTTTTTTCATTTCGTCCTCCTAGGTGTTCATCACCGTTTTTTCTTTTATCCAGGGCGTTACGGCAGGCGTCCGATCCTGCCAGTCCGTCAGGTCCGTGATCTCAAATGTCGTGATGATATTCCCGGCCGTCCGCTTGGCGAAAAGCCTCTCCGAAAGAGAAACCGACTCGCTCCCGCTGCCGATGATTTTCTTCCTGGTCGAATACGCTTCGGCCAGGAAACAGTCTTCGGCGACGATCTTGCCGATCCCTTTCTGGTAGAATTCCTGCAAGCCGATTTCTTCTTTGACCAGTTTATAGATTTTCTTGAAGTAAGACTCGGCCAGGAAGCACTCTTCCGATACTGTTTTCAAGCGGAGCCGGAATGTCGTATAGGACTCGGCCAGGAACAGGTCTTCCTTTTTTGGGACGCTGATTTTCTTTCCCGTCGCTTCGCTCGCGCCGATACTCTCAACGACGGTCTTGTACTTCTTGATATTGATGTCGAGCACGATATCGTCCCAAAACCCGCGGCTCACCGTGTAGTCGTAGGAGTACCACTGGGCGTTAAGCTCGCAGTTCCCGAACCAGGCTTCGCTCTGATAATAGGTCACGTCGCCGTCCCACCCGGAGGCTACCCAGGATTCAAGGGTTAGTGTATAAGTCCCGGAACCGTTCATGTAACTTTTGATATCGAGGGCGTTCAGGATCGTCGTCCAATTCCCGTCGTAAAGATACCCGTCGTATAGGGTCCAACTTCCGCCCAAAGACTTGGCGAGCGTCACCTTGAAATGTGCGTAGCCAGGATAGCCGACATCGGCGCGATAGCCTTTCGCGTCGATCGTCAGCGTAGCCGTATGAGTGGCTCCGTAGATTTCGATGATTTTTTCTATCTTCGCGTATTTTTCCGTCTGTGAATCCGGGTAGCTTTGGACATAGCAGTTTGGGTCACTGATCGTGAACCCGTTGTTTGTCCATGGCCCGTAGGGCTCCTCGATTTTTTCGGTTTGGTTCGTTCTGTCGCAGGCCGCCCGGCTTTCCGTCTGGAGCATGAGTTTGTAATTCCCCATCTGGCTGAAATGCGTGAGGATATCGTACTGGTCGAGGATATTGCCCGATCCGGTTTGGGCCGTCTTTGTTTCTTCGGCCAGCGTCACCCAGGACGAATCCGGCTTCTGGAGTTTGACCCGCGCCTTGACCGCGCCATCAACGTAGTTCCCGGCCACGGATTCGTACCGCCGCCAGGCCGTGAGCTTCGCCAGGATGACCGTATCGGCGACATTGAACGGTTGTTGGATGGTGAAGACTTTGTAATCCGGGCCTGAAGGCGAGTCGCCCCTGATCCATTTGTACGTAGGATCCCAGTAGAACGGGTAGTCCGACGGTCCGTTTTCCCAGGAGTCGGTCCCGCTGGAAAAATCCGAATTCAGCAGCTTATTAGGCATCTTTCCGTATCTTCTCGTTCCGTTCCCAGGTCGTAGAAACTGGGGCGATCTCGTCATAAGGATTCGTGAGGATGAGGTTCCTGATGTCGATATCGCCGTCGGCCTCCTGCTTCTTGGTTCTCAAGAGTTTTTCCCGAACCCCGATGGATTCCATGACCATTTTCTGAATGATGGTACCGCCTCCTTATGAACGCTTGATTTGAACTTTGTAAGTAAATTCGAGCACCTCTCCCACGGCCAAAGGAATCGCCGTGAAGATCACGCGGTTGAAGGCGGTCGCGCCGGATGTCCTGGCGCAGTATTCCTTGACCGACCAACCGCCGCCGGGTGCCGTGTGCTGAGAGACGAGTTTCGCGGTGTCGTTCGTGATCGTGGTTGTCTCCCGCGAGAACGCCCCCGTCTGTTCGTCGAGCGCGGCTATACATCCGGTATCGCCGTCCACGGGTGCGGTGTTGTCGGACCCGATCTGGCCCTTGGTGAAGGCCAGGGCCGTGCCGTCACCCCAAAGCAGGGCTACCTGTGCGACTCCGACAAAAACGACGAGGTTGTCTTTCACCCAAAGCAGTTGCCGAGTCCCGTCGGGCAGAATCTTCCGCGCCTCAAGCGATCCCTTGAGCGAGATTCCCCGGCCCTCGTCGAAGTGAAGAGTTTTCCTAAATAAGAAAGCAATAAATTTTTTCATGCTATACCTCCGTAAATTGCGGCCAGAACGTGCGGCGATACTCTAGATATTCGTCAAAATTTTGGAACCGCATCTTAGCCGCCTTGAGCCAGTGCCGCCGGTTGTGGAGCTGGAGCGCGGCCCGGTGTTCCTCGAATTCGGCCTTGTATTCCTTGGCATACCCGAGTTGTCCGATAGACTGGGCCGCGTCTTTCGCCATTCCGAAGATATGGATATCCGGGAACCGCTTCATGAAGTAGTCCTCGTCGTTGTCCGCGGTAATCACGTCCGGCAGTCCGTTATAGACGAGCTTAATTTCTTTCCCGGCGGTATCCGGCCACGGCTTGAGCTCGAATTCGGCACCGGCCATTCTCCACCATTGGGGAGTCCCGGTCTCGTTGACTGCATGGATTACGTCGAGGCTTGCCCGAGGCGACTTGTCGATTGCCAGACTGTCGTAAAAAACGTTCAGGTCGTCGATGAAATCATCGGGCAGTGCGTACTTGCCTTGGAGCGCGATTGATCCGTCTTTGACCGTGGCCTCTTTGTAGAGGAAGTACAGGCCGTGAAACCCGGCAACGATGAAATCCATGGCGATTTTCGTCCGGACATTCTTGATCCATCGGTCGTGTTTTGCGGCCAAGAACGTCCGTCCATCACATTTCTCGCGGACACTTTCGCGGATATCTGAATACTTCATTTCACGGCCCCTCCCT
>Ga0315274_10007560_pt1 | contig 15723 bp, 11 predicted proteins | sample YL17G02_20_MG_FD_203700 | JGI IMG/M metagenome (GOLD analysis project Ga0315274, IMG submission 203700) | Sediment microbial communities from Yellowstone Lake, YNP, Wyoming, USA - YL17G02_20 | ecosystem: Environmental > Aquatic > Freshwater > Lake > Sediment | place: USA: Wyoming | collected... | reverse complement strand
CCGTTGCCACGTCGTCCACTGCGACAGGAGGCATGTCCGGGCTGAACGCTCTTGTTATATTTCCTGCCGTATCGTATTCGTATTCGATAGAATCACCATTCGCATAAGTAACCTTCTTCAGGCGGTTCAGGTCGTCATACTCATAGGTGTCGGCACAAACCCGCGAAGAGGTCAGGAACATCAATCCACACACGAGCAAAACCGCCGCTCCCAGCCAATGTTTGCATGTATCTCTCATCGTTCGGTTCCTCATGGTTAGTTGTTATTTGCCGCCGCCATTGCCGCCTTCATCCCCCGCTGGAGACGGGCAGCCCGGCCAGCCCGCCACATCGTTGCAGTATGCTTCAGCAGAGAAAGATTTGGAAGTGGAGCCAGCTACACCAACTAAGTACTTATCACCTGCCTTAGCGATTTGATTACTGATAGAAGCGCCTGTCCCCCCCACAGCGGCCCCAGTGAAAGTCGAAAACGCGAGCCTCATGGGATCGAAGCCGGATTGCTCACCTTGAGCAATTGCAATTCCTTGTTTCAATAGGTCGGCTCCAAAACCCGTTGCACCACCGATTGTGGCCATTTTCAATAACCCTAATTGTGCACCAGGAAGCGCGCCCATTAGGAAACCTTGACCAGCGGCAATACCAATATCAGCCCACGTCCCCCAGTCCGTAAAATCAAGGTCTCCGGCTATCGCTTTTGTAGTTATCTCAATTACAACATTGACAACTGCTCCGACGATAGCAGACAAAAACCACTCCCCCTCCGGGTCAATGGCGAGAATAGGCATCCCTTCCACGTAGGCGTAGCGGTTGAGCGACTGCGTACCCAGGATCGTTCCGCGATAGAGGCTGTCGCGCTGGATGAAACGCATCAGCTCCGGCGCGTAATAGCGGCTGCGCATGAAGCAGAGGCCGTTTCCGTCATCCATCACGCCGTCGCGGCCGTCGAACATGAATGGGTTGGGCGTGTTCCCTACCCTGCCTGCGAGTTTGCCGTAAGGAGTATAGGCATAACGGTCGGTGATGTTTCCTTCCTCGTTTGTGAGCGCCACCGTGTTGCCGCGGTGGTCAAAGTGGTAAATGCGAACAGCTCCCGTTCCTGCGTCTTCGCGGCTGATGAGCCCGATACCGTAAACGTAGCGTGCTATGACCTGCCCGTTCCCGTCTTGCTCCTCAAGCACCCGTGAAAATTGAGCGTTCGGGTCCACCGTATATCGTCGGGTCACACCGGCAAGTATAGCCTCGACGCGAAGCCCCTCGGCATCGTAGAAATAGCTATCCTGCCCGACCTGCACGAGTTGGCCAAGCTCGTCGTAGACAAGATCGGTCATGACTCCCTTGATAAGACCCCGTACCAGGTTGCCGTCTGCGTCGTAATGGAAGCAGTCCACGCAACCGTTCAGCGAAGTGATCTGATTGGCTTCATTAATCGAGAAGTTGATATCAAGGTCTGTAATGACAGGGGAAAGCGGGAGAAGAGCTGTTTCCCCGGTCATGAGCCCGTCTTGATTGAAAACATAGGTGGCATTGAAGACCGGCGAGTCGTCAGGTGCGGTGTCGTTGACTGCGGTAATCCTGCCTGCGAGGTCGTAGCCATAGTTGATTACGGAGCCGTCCGGCAGCGTAGCTCTCGCAAGGCGGCTTGCAAGGTCATAGTCGTACTCGGTCACCCGGTTGTTCCAGTCCGTCACCTTAACAAGACGATTCTGCTCATCGTACTCGTAGCTCACCTGCTTACCGTCCGAATAGGTCAGCGTTTCAAGGTTTCCGGCCTGGTCGTACTCGTAGCCCACCGTATTGCCAAAAATGTCGGTCCGGCTTTTAAGACGCCCCATGAGTTCAAAGGTCCGCTGGATGGTGCTGCCGTCACGCCCCACGCTTTCCAGGCGGTTGCCCATTTCGTCGAGCGCATGCTTTATTGTGCTCTGGTCGGGGAACTTTATTTCCGTGAGGCCGCCTGCCCCATCGTAGGTAAAGGAGACGCTATCTCCGCGCCCGTTGGTGATGGATGAGAGCAAACCGCGGGCATCATAGGTATTTGTCAGTAAATTGCCGAGGGGGTCGGTTTCGGTTTTGACCCGCCCCAACTCGTCGAAGGTGTACGTCATAACCTTGTCTCTGGGATCGGTAAGCGTGGTGCGGTTGCCGGAAAGGTTGTAGCTGGCCCTTGCGATGGCCTCGACAGCGTCCCCGAAGGCGTCGGTAGTTTTAATCGGAAGGCCGACGGCATCACGCTCATACTGATCGATACGCCCCCGTGGATAGGCGCGGCTGATGATATGGTCCTCAGGGTTGTACCCGAATGTCCATCTATTCCCATCCGGCCCTGTCACGGCTGTTATCATGCCCATTTCATTGCGCTCGTACCGGGTGAGAGCGCCGTCTGGTCCCGTAATCTTAACAAACCTTCCTGTCAAGTCATAAGTGAACAGGGTTGTGGAGCCGTCCGGAGCCTTGGTGGAGATGACCTGACCGAGATCATTATATGTGAACTCTATCCAGTGTCCATTTGGATCCGTCTCCTTTGTTCTTCGGCCGAGGCTGTCGTACTCGCAGCGGGTTACCGCACCCAAGGGATCGGTGATTGTCTGAAGGTCGCCTGCTTCTGTGTAGGTAAATGTTGTTTCACCTCCATTCGGAGCAGTGATTTTCTTGAGCAGTCCGTCCATCCAATATTCAAAAACTGTCTCATGACCCAGAGGATTCGCAGACCTCAACAGGTTGCCCTTTTCGTCGTATACAAAGGTTGTCGTGTAACCTGCGGCGTCTGTTACCTTGGTTTGAAGATCCGGGTTTTGCGGATCGCCATACGTATACTTGATCTCGTAGCCGAGAGGATCAAGAAACTGGATCGGATTGCCAATATCATTGTAAGCAATACTGAATACATGTCCGTTTTGATCGGTGTATGACGTCATCTTACTGCGCTCGTCGTAGGTGTAGCTTCGCACGCTACCTTTTGCATCCACCCATTCGACAAGCCGCCTGAGGATGTCGTATGTCCTGGTCTCAGGCTCGCCCTCACGGTTTGTTACCAATACCTTTACCTGGCCTTCGACGTCTTCATAGGTAATGGTGCTCAAGGCGCCCTTCGCGTCCCACTGCCTGACTACCCGCCCTTCCTCATCGTACTCGTTGCGTACGAACGCCACACCGTCACCCCGTGTTCCGCTGAGCATTTGCCCGGAATCGTCATAGTCGAAGGTGATGGTGTTATTGTCGGCCATCGTAATTGTCTTGAGGTTGCCGTCCTCATCGTAGCTGAAGCTCACCGGCTGGAGGCCGGGATAGTTAACAGAGCTTAAGTTACCTTCAGGGCCATAGGTCAAGGTCGCTGTATTTCCGCGGGTGTCGTGTATCGATGCAAGAAGGCCTTCTGAATACTCGAGCACGACAGAGTTTGCGTTGCTGTCTCTGACCTCCGTAAGCCTCCCCTCAGCATCGAATGAATAAACAGTCTTTTCCCTCGTCGTGTACGTGAAACCGCCGGTGGTGTCCTCGCTCAATGTGCTGGTGGTCCCGCTGTACTTCGGCTGGTAGGCGGTCCCCTCTTTTGTGAAGTAGTCTGAGCTATTGTCGCCACGCCTCACGGCAACTGTCCCTTCGCCCAGAGACTCGACATACCAGTGGTAGCTGTGGCTCCACTTGTACCCCTCGGGACTTGTAAGTATTGAGGCCGAGTTGTAGTAGATTGAAAAGCTAAAAGGCAGCCCCGCACCCGGCACGCTCAGGAGTTCCCGGCTGTAAGTATAGGCGCCTGTCGCAAGGTTCACGGGGTCGGCGTAGAAGCTGTGGTCTGGAATATCCCCCCAGGGTCTGTAATTCAATGGCGGGGGCGGAAGGGAGGGATCGTACCCGGCCACATCGCAGGCATCACCAATGCCGTCTGAGTCTTCGTCAGCCTGGTCAGCGTTAGATATGTACTGGCAGTTGTCGTCGCAATTTTCAGTGTTTCCCCCTTTGCAGGGATTATCTCCGGCTTTGCCGCTTTGATCGCCGTCATCAGGTATTCCATCATTGTCGTCATCGGGATCGCAGGCGTCACCGAGATCATCGCCATCCGTATTGTCCTGGCTGTGATTAGCCACAAGCGGGCAGTTGTCATTGTCATCAGGTATGCCATCGTTGTCGTCATCGGGATCGCAGGCATCACCAATATCATCTCCGTCGGCATCTGCCTGGTCGGCGTTGGGGATATCCGGGCAGTTGTCAAAAGCATCCTCAATACCATCCCCGTCTGAATCACCGGCGGGAATGTCGGGAAATGGATCGCAGACATCACCGATGCCGTCACCGTCTGCATCAGCCTGGTCGGCGTTGTAATCGGTGGGACAATTGTCGTCGCAATTTTCAGTGTTTCCCCCTCTGCAGGGATTATCTCCGGCTTTGCCGCTTTGATCGCCGTCATCAGGAATGCCATCGTTGTCCGCATCGGGATCGCAGGCGTCACCGATGCCATCCTTGTCTGCATCCGCCTGGTCGGCATTGGCAACGGTGGGACAATTGTCGACACAATCGTACACGCCGTCACTGTCTGAGTCCTTCCGCCAGGATGTTTTAGCACTGCCCTGAAAGGGGCCGAAATTGATCCAGCCGATATTCTCGCCCCAGGCATAACCGCTGAATTTGCCTGTGCAGGGATCAACCTTAACTCCCACGGTATCCCCTCCGTTGGCAGGCGCAAAATTAATCCAGCCCACATTCTCCCCCCAGGCCATACCTGAGAGATTGCCGTTTCCATCAATATTTAACACTCCACCAATGGTCCCGGGACCGAAGATGGGCCCCAGGTAGATCCAGCCGATGTTCTCGCCCCACATCAAGCCTGAAAGCCAGTCATCCGAAACATCGACCCCAGGGCCCCCGTTACCGCCGGGCTCAAGGTTCAGCCAGCCGACATTCTCGCCCCAGGCATACTGCGAGCCGTCGTTGTCGGGATCGATATTTTCGCCGTGGGCGTAGCCCAACGGACCTGCAATGAACAGGGAAAAAAGCAGTAACGTCCTCAACAGCACAATAAAAATTCCATATTTTTTCATGATCATATCCCCGGCTTAATTGTGACCATTAATTTCATTATCAGATGATCCCCCGGTTATTTCTCTCAAGCCGCCACGTGGTTGAGTTGCAACAACAATTGAGGGCGCGGCCACGCGTACTGACAATGCCAGCCGCTGGAAACGGGCAAAGACCCTCAAAGACCCCGGACACAAACCCTGTACCCCGCTTTACATAATCAAATAACCCAAATGAACAATCACTGTCCTGAGCGTACTGGCCACATGTACCAGGCGTCGGATTTAAGGCCGTAGCCCAAGTAGCCAACGCCCGTTTGGACGACCCACGCTTTGTCCGGGTAGCTGTCGGGGGTAGTAGAGGACCAGTAGATGAAAGGCTGCATGATAAAAGGTGCGCCAGGCTTTGTCCACTGAACAGGAGGAAAACCAGGAACGTCCCACGTTTTTGGGGGATTTGTGCCTATTCCTTCCAGTTCATCCTTGGTCGGCAGCCTCCAGTCACCTGCGCTGGAGCCGTCATTCAAACCGCATTGCCCTGAAGATAACTTTGCTGCAATATTCATGGAATCATTCCAGTTTGCCGTACCTAAACAATTCGCATCCTTCAGCCAGATAAGGCCGGTATAGCAATCTGTCACTGTGCCATCGCGATTATCAACAAATCTGTTTTCCATATTTGCCTTACAAGGCGCGTAAAGCCAACCATGTGCAATTTCTTCAAGCGTGTGCATGGTTGGCCTGGGGTTGCCGGCATCGTCATAAGCGTCCGGTGGTGGCTCAAGAGGCCCGGCTATTACCGGATAGGGTATGAGCAGGGCTGCGGCACAGAAAAACATGAAAATTTTCATTAACACAACATGTCTTGTTTTCTCTTTCATCCTTTTTGCCTCCTCTAAGTTTTGTTTAAACTATTTTATAAAATACTAATCACTGGCAAATCCGCTCGCGTTTGCCTTTATCCCACCTTGCCAATAAAAAAATCCCTCCCTCCACGCACAAGATGTGTCGGGAATAGGGGGTTGGACCTGTGTGCCATTCCAGCCATGAATTGTCCTGAAGTGCCAAAAGAGATATTCACTACATTCATGAGCGTTGCCCTTTCCATGTCCCCTGACGCTCCGCAATAAAAAAGCCGCTCCCTGCTTTTCTCAGATAGCTGCCCGACTATCCCCCTCGTTTAACCTCCGGAAGGATGCGTCTCCTTCCGGACCCGTCTTTCTTTTTTATGCAGATTTCTTATGCTAATATAGTCTAAAAGATGGAGAGAAAAGTAAATGCCCTTTTTTTACCGATAAAATACCGATATAAAATACGGATTAGCTGAGGGATAGGAGGTGGGTCCTGAGGCTGAATTTCCTGTTATGGAGGCCGAGTTTCTCCCTGATGTGCTCACGGTGAGTATTGCCGGTCTTTTCGGTCACCTTGCAGAGTTTTGCTATTTCCTTGGTTGTCATGCCTGCCCGAACAAGGTCTGCTATCTGTATCTCTTTCGGGGAAAGGTTGCTATGGTTGGATTGTACATTGTAAATGAAGGGGGAGGTAATAGCACTTAATTCGTCGCAGATAAGTTTCACCATCTCCTTCTGCTGAGGATTGAGATCGGTTTTTAATAAGCTTTGAAGGTGCGGCAGGAGGAGAAGCTTCACGTTGCTTGCCGCATGTTCCGTAATTTGGTCAATGTCCTCTTTTTCTTTTTGCAGCAAGACCCTTACCGTCGCATTCAGGTCTTCCAGGTCCTTTTTCAGGGTTGACACTGTCTCTTCTGCCTTTTTCATTTCCTCTGTCTTTTTCTCCAACCCCGCAGTGTGCTCTCTTACCAGATCTTTCAGCTTCTGGTTTATGTCCTGAAACTTTTTTTCTACCTTTTTGAACCTGGTAACATCCCGTGCCAGCACTAACACGTGCTTAACCTTTTCATCTGTATCAAAAAGGGGGTAGACCATATTATCGAGCCACCGGCCTCTCCGTTCATCCAGAAAACGCAGGGGTACTCTCGATTGAACCACCTGTTCAATGAAAGCCTTCCTCTGTTCGGCTGCTTCGGGTTCTAACAATTCCCATATACAGCTCCCAATCAAATGGCTCGCTTTCACCTTGAATTTTTTCTGGGCCGCTCTCTCATTGATGAATCGAATGGCCCCATTTCTATAAAGAAGCAGGACCATCTCTGTCTCATCACAGAGACTTGCCAACTCCTCACTCATTCCCTCGTAATCAAACCAGCTTTTATTTGATTGCTTGTGATTGCCGGAAAGCCTTTGCCTTTGCATAGCTAAAACCACCCGTTAAAAAAGCCCCCACCAGCATAGACTGATAGGAGCCTCTTTCTCAACCTTCTGAAATTTCTACCCACTGTGTCAAATGACACGTGCTTCCCTCTTTTATGATTTTGAATGATAAAATATGCTTTTTATAGCACTTCCGTCCAGAATTGCAAGAAAATAATTATGGAGGGCACATAGGATTATCGACGGTGTCCATCACATCAAGTCCTAACTCTTACAATAGTAAGCAGTTGCCTATTTCTCCGGTAATCCTTTCTTTTCGTATATGAATTTACATCCTTCCCCTTTAGGTGCGTACTGCATGGTCATGGGTATGTTTCTCTCCCGTGCCATGTCCTGAAAATGGATTTTGCAGTGCATGCAGTAGTAGGGGACTCCGCTTTGCCCGTGCCGGCTCTTCCCCTCCTTTTCAGCTCTGCCGCCGGTATTGCATTTTACGGTCAGGACGGCCTTTTCATCGTCCTCTTCGTAGGTGGTTTCGCTGCCGAGGTTGTTATCCAATACCTGAAGGGCCTTGAGCATGCCAGAACCATCAAGTGTGAATATGCGGACCCCGATCCTTTCAAGGATGTACCGGAAATATTCTTTTACTCCTTCCTCGCCGTACTTCTCACCGACCCAGTTGGCCCCGTAAACAGCCCAGTCGGCGAAGGCGCGCAGTGCTCTATCCTTGACACCTGATTCATCCATAAGCCTACCCCCGTTATTCCTGAGTTAATACGAACGGCATATATTTTATCTTTACATGTCATTGCGAGTCCGCCGCGGCGGACGTGGCAATCTCATCTCATAAACAAGAGTTTGCTTCGTCGTTTCACTCCTCGCAATGACTTTTTACATATTGCGCTTGTATCAATACTAACGCATTTATTATATATGTCATTGCGAGCGCCCAGCGGAAGCGTGCCTGCACGCCGAAGTGCTGCGTTTCAGCACGCAGGCGTGGCAATCCGACGAAGTCGTTGCGAGCTAAAGCGAAGTAATCTCATTATACAAGTCTTTCCATCCCGGATTCATACCCTCAATTAACTGAAGCTTCTTTTCCCTTGAGCCTGCTTTTATCTGTTTTTCTCTTGTTATGGCATTTTCAGGATCGTTAAATACTGCGTAATAAACCAATTTATTACACATTATATTTTTTCGTAAATCCTTCCACAATCTTTTGCTTATGTTCATATACTCTTTTTAACAAATCCCCTGTAATACCCGTATACAAAACGGTATTTCTTCTATTAGTCATTATGTATACATAATATTGCTTGCTCACGAGATTGCTTCACTTCGTTCGCAATGACAAAAACATTTATGACGTTCAGCATTAATTGCTTCGGCTCCGCCTCGCAACGACATCTTACTTATTGCGCTTGTAGTAGTTCTGAATCTCTATGCCTCACTCGGCAGCCGATTCTGGGGCAATTTCTCTGTTCCATCCACCCTCACGTCCAGAATCGTCGGCCTGTCTGACTTGAGAGCAGCTCTTAGTGCTGGCTCAATCTCCTCCGGTTTCGTGATGAGAATACCCTCCACACCGAAGGCCCTGGCCATGAGTACAAAGTCCGGGCTGACATAGCTCGATGCAATGTATCTGCCCTGGCAGATGCGATCCTGAATGTGTCTGATTGCCCCGTAGCCACTGTCATTCATAATAACTATGGGTATGGCAAGCTTGTTTTCTATTGCTGTTGCCAGTTCCTGGTTGTTCATGAGAAAACCACCATCACCAGTCAGACACATTACCTGTTTTTCAGGTTTTGCCAGCTTCGCCCCTATTGCGATGGGCAATCCGCAACCCATGGTTGAAAATGAAGAAGAACCGAGAAGGGTACGGGGAAGGTACATTTCCAGAAAAAAGAGTGCCCAGAAGAATGAGTTACCCACATCTGTGGCTACGATAGCATCCCTATCCAGACAGTTCCGTATCCCTTTTATCAGCCTGAGTGGTTTTATCGGAATATCCTCCGGTACGATGCGAAGAGGGAGAAGATTCTTCCACTCCGTGACTTCTCCAAGCCTCGGGTATTCCTCCGGCTTCCTCTTCTTGACTTCATTCTTCACGGCATCCAGAAGGCTTCTCAGTGCCTGTTTGGCATCTCCAACGATTGGTATCTCAGCAGGATAGTTTTTCCCGATTTGTCTCGGGTCTACATCGATGTGAATCAGTTTTTGCGGGACTTTCAGAGTCCAGGAGAAGGTTGAGATCTGGGAGAATTTAAAGCCGACAGCGAGCACTACGTCAGACTGCTGGATGAAATTCACGAGGATTGGATTGTTCCTAAAGAGGCCTAAAGCGAGGTGATGGTCGTCTGGGATAACGCCCCTGCCCATATGTGAAACAGCCACAGGTATCCCCAGAAATTCGGCCAGTTCAATCAATTCCTGGCTGGCCCCTGAGGCAATCGCCCCACCGCCAGCCAGCAGTAACGGTTTCTTCGCTGAAGCAAGAAGTTTTGCTGCCTTCTTAATATCCGGAGCAGATCCCTCCTGGATATCGTCTCTTCTTTCCGGTGCCTTGCCCCGCTCCTCCGGAGAGACCTCCATGTTCATGAGGTCAGTGGGGATCTCAAGGCATACCGGGCCCTTCCTGCCGGCAACGGCAATTGCATATGCCTTATGGATGGCCGGGAATATCTCACCCGGCTCAGATACGTGGATTATCTCTTTGGTAATTGGTTTGAAAAGAGTCGAATCAAGCTCATGTGCAGCACCTTTGCCGAAATAGTTGCTGTGGATCTTGCCGATAATTGCCACCAATGGTATGGAGCCTGTATAGGCATCAGCCATGCCGGTCATGATATTCGTAGCAGCCGGGCCATCCATGATGAGCACTGTTCCCGGTTTCCCCGTAACCATTCCATAGGCGTAAGCCATGAACGATGCTGCCTGTTCATGCCTAACTAAGACGTGTCTGATCTCTTTGGTGTGGTAGAGCACATCGTAGATGGGAATGGTGAGAAAGCTGGGTATCCCGAAGAGGACTTCTACGTTCTCCTGGAGTAAGGCTTGAACGATCGCATTCGCACTTTTCATACTATCTCATGCCCTGAGCCCATACTCTGTGAATAGAACATGGGGAAAACCGTAATTCTTTTAAACAAATTTACACTTTTTTAAAAATGGTGGCAAGTACTATTGATGTATTTCCGCCCCTAAAATCTTTTGCCTATTTTACTCACTCAACACCCCCGGTGAAAAAAGCCTTTGTGCATAAATAAACCATTTACAAAGGAGCTGATCCCCATTAAACTAATACAAACGCATTAAATGCTATTACATTGTCGTTGCGAGCGACCAATGGGGGCGTGGCAATCTCATCTCATAAACAAGAGTTTGCTTCGTCGTTTCACTCCTCGCAATGACACTTTACTTGGAGGGGAGAGAGATGGCACGAGTCAGTGAAATGATCATAGAGAGGGAAATCAAGCGGGAACCCTCAACCCCAAGAACCCGAATGTTAAAGGTGAGGTATCTCTCTGAGAAGCTCACCATCTGCCCGGAAAGGGCAATCTACTTTACAGAATCGATACAACAGACCGAAGGGCAACCCATAATCATGAGGAGGGCCAAGGGGTTACGGTACGTGCTTAAAAAGATTACCCCTGTGATCAGGGAAGGAGAGTTAATTGTCGGGAATCAGACGAAGTTTGTCAGGGGCGCCCCTCTTTTCCCCGAGCTCAGTGTTTCCTGGATTAAGGATGCATTCGAGAAGACAATGAAGGCAGACGAACCGTTTATCGATCTGGGTACGGGTGGTGGTATTGTCAAGGATTTTGTCAATTACCGGTTGGCCTTTACCCCTGAGGAGCAACAAATAATTCAAACTGTCTTAGATTACTGGACAGGCAAAAGTTTTAGCGATTTGGTCTGGAAGCTTTTGCGGGAGGAAACCAGGAAGACCCAGATCCTGGACGCCCTGACATCGCATCTGGCTCTTACACCTATTGCCTTTACCGGCGTTGAGGGACGTGTAGTCTTGGATTTTCCCAGGGTGTTACAGAAAGGCTTCAAGGGAATTATACAAGAGATTGAAAACAAACTTTCTGACTTCAGGGAAGCCCGTTCTCACCCGACCATTGAGGAGATGAACAAGGTATTTTTCTGGCTTGCAGCAAAGATAGCCTGTGAGGGGGTGATCACGTTTGCCGAAAACTATGCACGTGAAGCGGAGAAGCTGGCTGGAAAGGAATCTAACCCTGCGAGGAAGAAAGAACTTGAAAGGATTACAGAGATCTGTCAACGGGTTCCTGCCAATCCAGCGAGGACTTTCTACGAAGCACTGCAATCATATTGGTTTACCTTTCTAACAGGGCAGTTGGAGTCCGGCCCGATTGGAAACTCTTCAGGTCGATTTGACCAGTATATGTATCCTTTTTACAAAAGAGACAGGGAAGAAGGACGGATTACCGAAGAGGAGGCTCTTGAACTGCTGGAGTGTTTACGGGTAAAGCACACTGAGATCCAGAGGGCTCTCCCTGCTACCTGGGAGACGTTCACCTCCGGGAATATGTTCTGTAATATGGTCCTGGGAGGATGCACCAAAGAAGGGGAGGCTGCTGACAATGAACTCTCCCCCCTGATCCTGGAATCTGCCATCACCATGCAGACCAACCAGCCCACTCTCTCCATACGGTACAACAATAAACTGAGCGAAAGGTTTCTCCTGAAGGCGATAGAGCTTGATAAGACCGGAATCGGGATGCCCGCCTGGTTCAATGACGATGTGGCCATACCCCACTTTCTCCAATACAACAGGGCCTCCATTGAAGATGCCAGGGATTGGGCCATTGGCGGTTGCTCGGATATGGTGATCCCGGGGAAGTCCTATGGTGAGAAGGGGTGCCTTGGATTTATCAACCTGGCTAAATTTCTCGAGCTGTCCCTCAACGATGGGATTGACCCGCGAGACGGGGCTCTCATAGGAATAAAAACGGGCAATGCAGAGAATATGAATTTTGTCGAGATCGTTGAAGCCTTTAAAAACCAGCTCAGCCACGGTATGGAGTTTCTTGCCACCTATGCCAATTTCGTTATCGGTCTGTATCCACATACCATTCCCCTTGTCTATCATTCAGTGTTAACAGACGATTGCCTCGAGAAAGGGGAAACCATGGAACGAGGAACGCGGTACAAACAAGGGTTTTCCCATTTTATTTCAGGCCTCATCAATGTAGCGAACTCCCTTGCTGCCATCAAGCACTGTATCTTTGACAATCATTTTTTTACCATGCAGGAGTTGCGGGAATCCCTCAAAGTAAACTTTGAAGGGAGAGAGGAAATCCACAGAAGGCTTCTCGAGGCACCCAAATTCGGAAATGATATGGACTCTGTAGATCATACAGCTGCCGACCTTTATAAATTCGTCGCTGACGAATCATTGAAGACCATGGGGCCCCTGGGTGAGACTCTCATCCCCTCTGCCTACTCCATTACCACCCATCCCCTTTTTGGCAAGGGCTGCGGAGCACTCCCGGACGGGAGGAAGGCAGGTGTTGCCCTCTGTGATGGTGCTGTTTCAGCCTTTCCCGGGACAGATGTGTCTGGCCCTACTGCCCTGATCCGGTCTGCAACGAAGATTGATGCCCTTCCTTACAAGTCCGTCCAGCTCAATATGAAGTTCCATCCTTCCGCCCTCAAAGGGTTAAAGGGATCAAAGGCACTCCTCTCCCTGATCAAGACCTTCTTTGACCTGGGAGGTTATTTCATCCAGTTTAATATTGTGGATAGCAAGATGCTCAGGGATGCCCAGAGGCATCCAGAGCGGTACCGTGACCTCTTGGTAAGGGTGGCCGGGTTCACTGCCTACTGGGTAGAGTTGAGCAAGGGCGTTCAGGATGAGATCATCCAGAGGACCGAGTTCAGCGGCATAGAATAGAGGAGAGAGGTAATAATTGCCGAAAGCGGAAGAGCAAAACGGGCTCATCTATAACATCCAGAGATACTCAATCCATGATGGCCCGGGTATCCGTACTACCGTATTCCTGAAAGGCTGCTCCCTCAGGTGCCTCTGGTGCCAGAATCCCGAGTCCATGAAGAGCCTTCCCGAGGTTGGATACGGCGAGTCAAAATGCGCTAAAGATTATGCCTGTGTAAAAGCCTGTGCCAGAAAAGCAATAACAATAGTGAGAGAAGGTCGTCCTGTCCATATTGACAGGAGATTATGTAGAACGTGTAAGGAGTATACCTGTGCTGGTGCATGTTTCAACCGGGCCTTACGGGTAATAGGAGAATACCGTACCGTTGAATACGTACTCAATCAGATTGAACAAGATGCACTCTTTTACCGTAATTCCAACGGTGGGGTTACCCTCTCCGGGGGAGAACCTTTAAACCAGCCTCATTTTACCCTCAATCTCCTTAAGCAGTGTAAAGAGAGAGGATTCCACACTACGTTGGATACGAGTGGATATGCCGATTGGGCAATCCTGAGGGAAATGTTACCGTATGTCGATCTCGTGCTGTATGATTTGAAATGCTTTAACCGGGATGACCACCTTGAATTTACCGGTGTTTCTAATGAAACGATACTCCAGAACCTCAAATCCATAGCGTTAGCAATGGAGCCGCCTGTTATTGTTCGCATCCCGGTAATACCGGGTTACAACAACTCTGAAGAGAATATCACTGAGACGGTAACGTTCCTCAAAGAAATTGGTATTGGAGAGGTTAACCTGCTTCCCTACCATAAATTGGGAACAGGAAAATATAAGACAGTGGGGAAGAAATACCTTTTGAAAGAGGTTGAGGTTCCGGGCGAAGGCCACCTGGAGCATCTAAAGCGGCTCATCGAAAATTATGGGCTACGATGCGAGGTATATTGAAAGACGAATCCGGGGAACCGGACCGGAGTTTTAGGGGAGGGGTATCATGAGCAGGAAGATGAGCGAGAAAGAGACAAGGGATTTTATCGAACAAGGGACATGGGGTACCCTGATTGCCGTGGAAGGGGATAAACCCTACGCCGTAGAAAATACCTATGCGAGCGATGCCAAGTATATTTACTGCGGGTCTAAGCCCGGCGGAAGGATGGCACGGTGTATCAGGAAGAACCCGAACGTGGCGTATAAGATATGTGCTACCGACAAGAGGACCCGAAAATGGAAGGCAGTAATTATTGAGGGGAAGGCTGAGAGGCTGACCAGGAAGGAGGAAATCCTTACCCCGATACGGCTCGTTGCTAAAAAAGCGGGGTTCCGGGAAAAGCAGTTCGACCCTATTGCGGAGAGAATGGCTAAAAACCCGGAGAAGGCAAACTTCATCAGGATCCCCCTTAAGGTAATCGGAGGAAGATGCAGTACCTGAATGAAAGCGGCTAACCGATCTTTCGGGAACAGCACTATGAAAGGCCGGTGGGTGCGACCTCGAAAGTGACCTTCTCCCCAAAATTCCCTCCCCCACTCACTGCTGTCCCGTTAACTTTGTTAGATAGACTTAAAAAAAATTACGCATAACGTTCTTGGCTAAAAGAAGTACGAAGCATTTGAACGGAATCTCTTAGCCAGTGTTATCTGCTGTTACTGGCAGAATTGCATTATTCCTCATCTCCACCACGAATACGAACCTTGGTTTCTTCAACAATCAACAAGTGCTGGATTAAAGGTTCTCGACTAATAAGATGGATGATGCTACTGAAAACTTCAATGACATGAGGTTTTGTTTGAGTTCTTACCCGCAGAACAATAATGCCCGAAAATTCTTGTGGTGGATACGCCCTAATATCAGAAAAATCTGTATCCAAACTGACCAAAATACGATGTTCACTTTTGCATATTTCTGCAAGAATAGAATCTTTTATGCCTTATAACTGTTGGTCATTTACGGTTTTTGCGTCATAACCGGCATTGATAAGCAGTTCTGCAATTTCAATTGGCAGGTTTTCATCTATCTTAAACTGCATATTTACCTACGCTGATACAGATACCAGTCTTTCACGAGATAGTTCGGCAGCATAGGCAATAGCTGCTTTAATGTCTTCGGGTCTTAGTGAAGGGTAGCTTTTAAAAATTTCCGTCTCGGTGACACCTTCTGCTAAGTTATCCAAAATAACAGATACCATAACACGTGTTCCTTTGATACAGGCTTTTCCATGACATACAAGAGGATCGACAGTTATTCTTTCTCTCCAATTCATGTCTTGTCTCCTTTCCACGTAAAGATGATATAATTATATCATATGATGGCATAATCTTTGGGTATAAATCTCATGAACGCTGTTATCTACAGATACAGGCATTTTTAATAGTACCGTCCCTTTTACCTTGCTCTTGCATTTAAATGTTAATATATGTCAGCTAACTCGTTTGTATCCGAACTTAGTTCGGATATCCCTCCTGTTTTGGGGTTATATCCGAAATATTTCGGATATTTCACCTCTGGCTGAATACCAGAAACCTTAACCTTTGACAATTTCTGTCACCCATTATCCCCTTT
>Ga0315274_10007559_pt1 | contig 15724 bp, 17 predicted proteins | sample YL17G02_20_MG_FD_203700 | JGI IMG/M metagenome (GOLD analysis project Ga0315274, IMG submission 203700) | Sediment microbial communities from Yellowstone Lake, YNP, Wyoming, USA - YL17G02_20 | ecosystem: Environmental > Aquatic > Freshwater > Lake > Sediment | place: USA: Wyoming | collected... | reverse complement strand
GAAGAAGAAGTGGCCGAGCATGAGCAGTTTGAGCAATTGTACAAGATTGCGGTGAAGTGATGCCCAAGTCTGAGATTGAACTGGATGATTATGAAGCCGTAAATCTCCTCTCGGTGCTTCGTGCATCGGGGGTCAGTGATTGTTATATGGGAGAACAAATGCCCAAACCCAATCCACTGGAAGTTCTCAATTCTGGCGATTGGATTGGACAGATTATTCGGAAATTGGAGAAGCGCCTGGATATGCTTCCCGATCAATCCGTGTCCACATTCCATTCGAAGCACTTTGGAATCATGTGGCCCAATAAATCACCACAGGAATATGTGGTGAGTGCATTAGCAAAGGTCCCCCATGCCAACAAAGGATGAGATGCGAATATGGTGCTTATCCTTGCGGGAGTATTGTGCTCACAAAAAGGTTGGGTTGTGGGAAGGACTTCAATTGTATTGCGAGCAGCTTGGAGTGGAACATGAATCGGCAGCATCCCTGCTTACGGCTGATATCCTTGCTGATCTTGAAATAGAAGTAGCAGATTTGAATCTCTTGAAAAAGCGGGGTGCGAAATCGGGTCGCTTGCCGATCTAGGAGTGATATGACTGGTTATGATGCGTGTTGTCTCTTTCGGGCGATGAAGTTGCACTTTGCTCCTGGGAAATATGATTTTTTTAAGTACCAAGGCAAGGCGAGGTGTATTACCTCAGAGGCATTTGAACACCACAGAGATAGATGGTCCTTCCGTAAGCTTGCTAAACTCTATCCTACTGATGATGGGTTGAAGTTTTTTCTTGCGGCAAACTTCTTTGAATGTGATGTGAACTGGGTGAGGGATCTTCTCTCAGAAGAATCAAACCGAGTCTATCTTGAGAAAAGGCGCATTCAAGAATCACTGGAGTATATTGTAACCAGTGATATCGGATATCTCTTTGAACACGACTTCAAGAGTCTCTTCAAAGTTGTGAATGGTGAGTATCCCCAGGTATTGACTATGACACTCCAGAAGGCTATCCATAAGGAAACTCTGATTGTCCTGAATAGCGTGATGGGGTTCTTTCCGGTGTGGGAACGAAAGGTTGCCGATACGATCATTTTTCCAACATTCAAACACAAGTGCATCCGCTACGCTCCGTTCCTGAATATCGATGTCAAAAAGTTTCGAGAGGCCTTGCTATTGAAGTTGTCCTCAACTAAATAGTAGTGTCAGATACGCGGTTCCATACGAGGTTTTATATAATCACATATATTAGGAGGTTTTATGTCCACTACCCCCATGAGTTTTTCTGCGTTGAAACGGTCTCGCGGCTCCATCGAGCAACTGACCAAAGCCATCCAATCCGCTTCAGAATCTAGGAAAGATGATGAGCGGTTCTGGCAACCCACGGTCGATAATGCTGGAAATGGTCACGCGGCCATTCGTTTTCTCCCTGCCCCACCACAAGATGGTGAAGAGGGATTGCCATGGGTGAGAACATTCTCACATGGGTTCAAGGGTCCAGGTGGTTGGCTGATCGATTTGTGCCCCACCACCTTACAGGGAAAGTGTCCAGTCTGTGAAGCGAACAGCAAGCTGTGGGAGACTGGTATCAAGGCGAATAAAGATATCGCCAGTAGCAGAAAGAGAAAGCTCTACTACACGGCGAATATCTACATCGTCACAGATCCTGCCAATCCTGAGAACAATGGCAAGGTGCGCTTATACAGGTTCGGAAAGAAAATCTTCGATAAGATTTATGCGAAGATGCACCCAGAAGAGGGGTTTGGTGAGAAGGCCTATATCCCATTCGATTTGTGGGAAGGTGCCACGTTCCGATTGAGAGCCCGTAAAGTGAGTGGTCAGAGAAATTATGATGATAGTGATTTCGCCGCGCCCAGTCCCATTTCAACAGATGAGGCGAAGATCGAAGAGATTTGGAAGTCTGAATATGGACTCAAGGAATTCTTGAATCCTGAGAATTTCAAGAGCTATGAACAGATCAAGAGTCGATTTGCTTTGGTTGTTGGAAGTGCGGCAGCGGTTTCTACCGCCGATCAAGCTGGTTCACAGGGATTCTCAGATGCTGATGTTGGGATGACCCCACCGGCAAAGAGTGCAGCAGCAACAGTGTTGCTTCCTGGTGAAGATGACGCCGATGCGGATTATGACCACTTTAAGAGTCTAGTAGACAGCTAATCATTCGCTGTCAAGCTACTATAATGCTGTGGAGTCTTCGGGCTTCACAGCATTATTAGTTTTAGGATGTAGCAAGGGAGCGATTGACTTGACGAATCCAACTCGTCTCATCTTTGTGTGCGGGAGCCATGCTCTGGTGAATAGTGCTTTGGTTTGTGGTGATATTTTTTACATTATTATTTACCACATTCGCATTAGTAGCAGGAGCGGCCCCTGTCCCAACTTCTGCATTGCGCTTTCTCTCATTCGCATTCGTAAGTTGCTCCCCCGTGATTGGCTGTCCAAGTGTCTGATTTTCCTGTGGACTCAACTCCGTGGGTGCTGATGGGAGCCCAACATTAGCCAAATCCGCTGCCTTATTCGTTATATCCTTCTGCAAGGCATCCATGTTAGGTTCTGGTGGGGTAGTGTCTTGAGCAAGAGTAACGGGAGTGGGAGCCGTATCTTCTTTTTTCGTTTCACCTGACAACATATCTTTGACGCCCTGTGTGACCATTGGGACCAGGTTCGCCATATGGCTGAATCTGTCTGGATCATTTTCTGGGGTCACCTTTTCTTCACCCTCTTTCGAATAAATCTCTGAATACACATCACGAATCACGCTGGCCACAAGGAATGGAAGACCAGCAATGGGGACACCACCAAGACCCTCCAAAACTGCGCCTGTCATATCACCCTGGGCAAGTTTTTGACTAGCAAAAATTAATCCTGCGGCTACGGATGCGAGACCAAGAGTACCAGTACCAGCAATTTGTGCAGCGCCCTTCGTGACGATTTTTGGAATCGATTTCTTGAGGATGGCCTTTATGGCACCCTCTGTCAATTCGGGTGCAGCTTTTTTCGCTATTGCTGTGGCACCATGTGCTACGGCACCTTTGGCACCATGCTCCATTGCGCCTTTTATAGACTCCAATCCTTCTCCAACCTTCACACCAGTCTCAAGCGCCTTCGCCGCATGTGCACCGGTCTTTATGGCTTCTTTGCCACCTGCTTTGGCGAGTTTGGTAGCATCTTCCCCCACTTCAACAGCTTTACCTGCTATTTTTCCACCCAACCCAAGTGCTTTTAATCCTAGTGGTCCCAACATTTTGAGTCCATCGAGGATCAGTAGAGAGAGTTTGGCTATCGCTGCGCCGATTAATTTGAGTGGGTCTAGCAATTTTCCCAAGAGTCCACCAAACTTCGCCGCCGCAATACCCAATAGACCAAACCACCCCATGATGGTCTCCATCCAGCTTTTGGTGGGTTTGCCTGTCACATCTTTCGTGACTTGGGTGGGCATGTCTCGCTTATGAAACTTATGCTTTTCCAGTTCGGCTTCATCGTGTAAAAATTCAAGATGATCGGCCTGCTTTTGTGCAAGATCCACCCCCTTTTGCTCAAATCCTTCTATTGTAGTGAGTCGCTTGAGGATCATGCCTAGCGTGGACGCCATTTGCTCCAGGAGACCCGATTGTCCACCACCCGATGCGGGAGATGGTCCGCCAGTTTCCCCTCCATAGGGAGTGGGCATTCCTTCGGTGGATTCTTCCATGCCTGGGGGAATACCGCCCTGAAGTCCAGCGGCACCACGGATTGCCTTTTGAGACCGACCCATAAGTCGTCCTGCCAACACGGTGGCTAACTTTGATCCTCCAGTCATTCGATGGACGATGTTGAGGGGATCGAACTTACGTTTTATCGCACTCTTGATTTGACCAGTCTTAAATCCAATCGCGGCACCGGCAGCACCACCAAGACCACCTCCACCAGCAAGATGTTCAGCGGCTACATCGGCCATGGTGTTTTCATGGTGTTGAGTGACGGTGATCTGACTTCTAATATTTTTTAGTGCAGTGAGGATGTCCTTGCGTGTTTCTTTTCCCAGTTCAACTTTGGGCCCAGCCATTGGAGCCCTGTCTCGTCGCCCAGATTCCTTTGTTGAGGTCTTTCGTTCTTTGGTATTGTCCTTGGTGGCTTTGGTCTGCTCGTCGCTCGCGTTCTTAATTTTCTTCAACTGATCTTTCATAGAACCGAAATCATTCTGCGTTTCTTTTATGTAGTCCCTAAGATCATCCTTAGCGGGAGGCCCAGACATTTTTTGCATAGATTTACGCATATCGGCAAACTGGTCGCCCATTTCTTTGACTGTCTTGCTGAGATTATCGTCGGACATGTTGGTTCCTTTGTGATGCTATTTCTGCGTTGCGTGTCTTTATACGTTCATTCTCTCGTTCGACTCTCTGTTGCACCAGGGTCAGAAACACCAATCGCTCCCAGGGCATCATATTTTCAAGTTCTGATATCGAGAACTTATGATCCTGGACCAAAGCGAATGTTGTGGTATAGTAGTTCGCTAGGTTATCATGGGCCAGGATTAGACGAAAAAACTATCGAGTCCCTTCACCAGAATGTCTTCCTGCCGATCACACTTCGGGCACTTGAAATGTAATGTGAATTCCACTTTGGGCATGGTATCAAAAAAGGCATCCATTTTTGCGACCTGCTCGTGGGTCAGATCATTCACAAAGTCGTTGACTTCAGATACCTGCACGTCCTTTGTCAACACCACCTCATTTTTATCATTAATCGACTCAATGCAGTCTACCAGGAAGGCAAAGGCTTCATCAGATGGAAGGTCCTTGCGAGAGATATTACGGAACGCCTTGAAGGTGGGATATCGCAGGGTGATTCCCACATTCTCGGTCAATTGAATATATTTGCTGTGCTCTGGTGCGAACTGTGGTTTAATCTCAAGCAAGTTCACTTGATAGTCAGAGATCACGTTGCAGGATGCAGTCTCCCCACTTTCAACATTTGCTACGGGATTATTACACTTATAGCGCAGCGTCACTTCTTCTCCGATGCTACGGGCTCTGAGATTCAAGAATAGAAATTCAATATCAAAGAGTGGCAATTTGTCGATATCAATGCCAGAGATTTCTCCCACACAATTCTCAAGAATTTGTCGTGAGGTGTTAAGGACCGTGGTGGCATCCTCGGATTGCATCGCCATCATGAGAAGCTTCTCTTCTTTCACGAGAAAGGGTCGGAAGGAGACTTTTAATCCAGAGGGACAGACAATATCATAAAGAGGAATCGCAAGTTTCGGAAGTGCCATAATTATTCACCTTTCTTAAAATGGATTAATGCCCCTAAGTGCTTTAGCTGCTTTACCGAGAATATCTGGTCCAGTCGCGGCCACTGGTGGCTTGGGTGACGCCGAGGTGGAAATGGGTTCCACAGGTTTCGTTGGTTGGGAGATACGATAATATTCAAATGCCATGGTCACACTCACGCGATGGAAGCCATCTTCTGACCAGGCCAGTGGCATTTGATTGACCGCAGTGGGGAACGCCTGAACGAGATTCCATATTGCTATAACATCGAGAGTGGCGTCTGTACCAAATCCACCATTTGATGTGGCTATGTCCTTTGTTGAGAACATGTCATATTGCACCAACTGCACATCGGTGCGATAGTAAGAGGGATAATTCAGGAGATTCGTTCTCGATTCAAAAATAGAATCCATCCAGGATTCAAAAAATTGACGAATGAAGAGTTCACGGGTTTCTAGGAACGTAAGTGTGGTTTCCTGATAACTGGATTCGTAGGGAGTTTTATAAGTCGGCCCATACACCTTCGAATCATTGCTCACCAATTGTCGTCCAGGGAGTTCAGCCGCTTCGCAGCGTAGGGCCATGGCTCGGTCATGCCCACCAAAAGTTGTAGAAAGCCCTGGCAACAGCGGAATGGCCAATTGGAAATGGCTGGTTTTGGAGACTCCCCCTCGTCGAAGGCCTGATAGGAATTGTTGATATATGCCACCCATTAGTATTTCTCCTGATGTGCTGATCTGTGATTATTTACCATATTTGTCCATGGACTGTTTCCAGATTTGTGTCTCTGAAGTTCCAGTTTTGCTAGTCCAGTTCGCAAATGGGAGTGCTGCTGCTACTTCCCATTCAATTGATGGGACTTCAATAAATCGTGACTGTACATGTTTTGAGAGATATCGCTTAATACAGGGTGTGCCATAGTGCACCCCCGCGAGTGCCTTGAGAAGCGGATAGCTCAATTGCAGTCGCATTCGTTCATCCTGGCGAGACCCCGCAGCAAACATCATCAGTTGTCGCATGAATATGAGCCGATGTTTGGGAGCGATATAGTGCAGGTTGAGCCCCAGGAATCCATCGGGATACTCTTCTATTGGTACGACCAATGGGAATTTGTCCCAGTATTTTAATTTTTCTTTCGTCTTGGCATCATAGGCGAAGAAATACAGTCTACCCAAGACGCTCTGGCTCCGTTGCCTTTCACGATTTTTCAAAATCTCCATTCGGTCATGAGCAGTCGGAATCAACTGATCCATTTTTTGCAATAGCCAATTTTGACCAAACGCGGTGGTTGGATCGATGTCCTTTTTGGCTAATTGGTTATACTGGCGGGTAATTGTATTATCCATGTTCCTATTTATGTGACATCTCAGACGAAGTTGAAGGTCTTTTCGGTCACTACCTGGAAGGTCCACCCCTGATCCTTGCAGAATTCCTCAGCCGCTTGCCACTTTGCTTGATTTGTTGCGATATCCGCCACTTCCTGAAGATATTGGCGCGATTTTCGTTTTGGGGCTGGACGAAGATTGGTTTGATAGTCTGGTTTGATTTCTATTATGTGTGTTTTTATTTCGCCTGTGCGCGTTTTGACTCTGATAAGAAAGTCTGGGAAATACCTCCTCACTCGATTCCTAACTGGATCGTAATATTTTATCACTAATTCTTCACTTGCCCAAGATAGGACGCCTGGGGATTCATCTAGTTGCAACATAAATTGACGTTCCCAATTACTTCTATATACGATGTTTGTCACCATTCCTACATATTTTTCTGGGTATTTTGGCGTGAAAATTCCCTTGTAACTCATTCTACCTCTACTCATCCTCAGCCCCCGTTCTCCTATGGTTTGGGTAAAAGTTCTAAATCTTCTAGTATACATGGTTTCTAATTGTTCTGTGGGAGTGTTTTTGTAATATTTACCTAGAGTTTTTTGGTAGAGTGACGTTCTTTGGTCTGGCGTTAATTGATTGTCACACTTCTTTTTCCTTTCAATTACAGTCATTTGTGCGTATTGATCTGTCAGAGTTTTCCTATCTTCTCACTAATCGCAGTAAGTTTTCCAGATTTGTGCCTCTCTTCCCATATTCGTTTCATGTTTGCCCGAACCAGTTCTCCGAATTGCCCAGCACGAATGGGGTCATTTTTCAATGCAGCCCTATGCAACTTAGCCGCGTATGATCTGGAATTGGTGGTTTTCATGGTCTCCTTGAGGTAATATAAATAGAGAGAGTCACGTCACGGAGGATATTTATGGCAGGTCCAATAGATACATTTCTCGGAGCATCGAAGAAAGCGTTAAACAGTCTTAGTGTGTTCACGAGCGCCGAGAATAAAAAGATTGGGGAGAGTAAGAGCGCCGAGCAGAAGAAGTTCGTGTATGATAATACACTGACCTTCCCCGCTGATCTTGGGCCTGGTTTGAGAAACCCCTATTACATCACATTCTTCGTCAATCAACAAAATTCATCGAAATACAAGACAACAAATAATACTGCTGTAGGCAAGGATGGTCAACCGATCCAATCAAACATACAGATCAACCAAGGTGGTATTCGCACTCTTGGGAAGAACCTTGGTGGTACCGATTTGGGATTTGGACGAAAAACTTCACGCACCACTGCGGCCATTCGATTATTTATGCCCGATAGTTTGAGTTGGGGATATCAAAACGCTTTCCAAAATGTTAGTTTGTCAGGACTCCCATACACTAAATTACTATCCGCTGGAGTCGCTCTGGGTGAATCCGCAGTTGAAGGCTTCAAAAAAGGCACCATTATGGGTGTGCTGTCATCCTTGGCAAAAAAAAGAAACGATAGAAACGTCACCGGTCCTGTGGCTGAACTTGTAGGGACCGCTCTTCTGGGTAGTGGGGGTGATGCCATCGCAGCTTCTGCTTTGGGTGTTACGGTCAATCCCCAGATTGATGTCATTTACGAATCTCCTAAATTGCGTGATTTTACATTTGACTTTCTGTTTGCTCCTCGAAACCACTCTGAAGCCGTTACGGTCGAGAAGATTGTTCAAAAATTCAAGTTTCACGCTGCACCAGAACTGTATGGTCAGGGGTCTGGCATAGGTCGATATTTTGTTCCCCCTTCGGAATTTGATATAGAATTTTCTGTCCCCACGATGGGACGAGTTTCAACGTGTGTACTCGTCAATATTACACTTGATTACGCCTCATCCGGTGCGGCATTCTATGCTGATGATTACCCAGTATATACTCGCATGACTCTCCAGTTCATGGAACTTGAGTTCATGACGAAGGAACTTATTGAGACGGAGCAAAATGGCGGGAAGGGATATTAAACATGTCGTCTGCCTACTTTACCAATTTCCCTCTCGTGGGATACGCATTGCATAAAACTGGGCAACCTGGGGAATTCCAGTGGGTCACGAATATTTTTCTTCGTTCGGCTCCGGTTGCCGATCTGTTGAAACATAATCAAATATTCTATCCATATGTAATCCCCGAAGGTTATACGCCCGAAGTTCTCGCGGATAATTATTATGGCTCGGTGAACTATCATTGGGTGATTACCCTTTTGAATAATATTACCGATCCAGTATTGGATTGGCCAAAGGGCTATTCGAACTTGGTGAGGTATATTGTCAATAAATATGGATCGGTGGCCAGCGCCAGTGGATCGATTCATCATTACACCATGACTGAGGTGAAAACAGATTCGTTGGGTAACTCAAATACCGCCACCTATATCATTGACCAAACAAAGTACAACACTCTCACATCACCAACTCCCGTGGTTTATACGTTTCGTGATGGGAACACCGTTACCGTGACAACCTCCCGATCCACAGTAGATAATTATACCTATGAAGTGGCTCTCAATGAAGCCAAGAGAAATATCGTGTTGTTGCAGGCTCAATATCTCCCCCAGATACTAAGTGAGTTTGAAACATTAATGAGTAAATGATGATACCCACAGACGGAATTCAATACGCCTCACAATTTCAATTGGATGACCTCACCCTTATTGCGGTCAATGGTACATCGGTGGACCTTAGGGAAGTCATGCGCGAAATGAACATCTTCGAAGATATGTTTACGAATACGATGTCCGGTGACCTGTTTATCAGCGATTCACAAAATCTTATTAATCTCCTTCCAATTATTGGTGGGGAGTATTTGAAAGTCACTCTAAGTAAACCTTCATTCCCCTGGAAACTCGATAAAGTATTCCAGATTTACAAGATCACGGATCGCCGCAAAGCTACAGCATTTGCAGAGAATTATATCCTACACTTCTGTTCGGTGGAGCAGGTCTTGAGCGATTCTACCAGGATTTCAAAGTCTTACAGGGGTATGAGTATTTCAAAAATTGTGGAGGATATTACGACGAATTATCTCCATATCAATTCTAAGAAGTTTCCTTCTAGCGCCATCGATTCCACAACGGGCAATTTCGATATCGTGATACCATTTTGGACTCCCTTCTATGCCATCAATTGGCTCTCTCGTATGGCTCGATCTGCCGCTACACCAGGATGCTCCTATGTATTCTTTGAGGATAGCGTGGGGTATCACTTCACGTCTATAGAATCCCTGTCACAGCAGGAGCCTCTTCAGCCCATCAACCTTATGCCCATGAATCTTGCTGGTGAGACTGGAGAACAGAGCCCAGTATCAGACACGCAGCAGCGCCTGGAATCGGCAGAAGAGTATGAGATGGTGGGATCTCCAGATCTACTTCGGTTCATTTCAACTGGTGTGTATGGTGGGAAACTCCTTACCGTCAATCCTATCGATCAGCGAATCAAATCCATCACCATGAATGCGGCGGTGCTTTTCGATGCAACCGATCACACGAATCCAAATATGTTTTTGCAATTGGGATCAGATAGGACGAAGAAACCACAAACCGAACACCATGATTCATTCTTTCGAATTGCAGCGGATAATCTAAAGGTGGATACCTGGTTGCTCCAACGTAACGCCTACATATCTGCATTTCATGGGTTTCAGGTGAAGGTCTCTGTACCAGGAAATCTCTTGTTGCGGGTGGGGCAGATTGTACAACTCAACCTTCCAGCAGCAACACTTGGGTCAAAGGCAGAGAAACCCATCGATGAAATGTTTTCTGGAAATTATATGATTAGTGCTATTCGACACAAGATAGATCGCGTGAGATACGTTTGTATTCTTGAATTGTCAAAAGATTCACTTGTGCCGCAACTACCCCCTTCCTTGGAAAGTAGTTCTGCGATGAATAGAATACGGGAGTCATAATGCAACACGATTTAGGCAATCAAATGGTTTGGTGGACCGGTGTGGTTGAAAGCCGACAAGATCCACTTAAAGTTGGACGGTGCCAGGTGCGTATTGCTGGTGCTCACGATGAAAATAAGTCCACATTTCCAACTGACCATCTTCCCTGGGCACAACCACTCATACCCCTCAACGACAGTGCCTCATTACAGATTAAAGAGGGTGATTATGTTGTGGGGTTTTATTTTGATGGACACGATTCCCAGGTACCTATCATTATTGGCATCCTTCCAGGAATCCCCAAAGAATTGGGGCCCAGTTCTGTGGGATTCTCAGATCCCCGAACGAACATAGAATTGCAGAGCGCACCCAAGGCACCAGAGTCCCTCGTTTCAAGCATTGGACCAGTGACCATCATAGAAGGAGTGGCCACACGGAACCCCTCACGGCTGAATGAGCCCACTTTTTCTCGGTTGGCACGTAATGAGAAGATTAGTGACACACCCATTGGGGGTAAGAAAAACAGCATCTCTGTGGCGGTGCCAACAGCAGGACCTGGTACATGGAGTGAACCGGCGACACCCTACGCCGCAGTTTACCCCTATAATCGAGTCATGGAAACCGAATCGGGGCACATTTTGGAGTTTGATGATACCCCAGGCGCTGAACGAATCCATATCTATCATCGCTCAGGTACATCTGAAGAAACCCACCCCGATGGTACAAAAGTCATACGAGTAAATGCCAATGCCTATGAAATTGTCCTGTCGGACAAGAATGTGTATGTCAAGGGCGACCTCAACTTTACCGCTGTGGGTGATATCAATATCAAAGCGGGAATGAGTGTCAACATCGAAGCAGGATTGGATATCGTATTGAATGCGCTGGGATCGGTGATAACTCAGGCCGCAGTATCTGAGTCGCACACCACGGAAGGTCCGATGTCTTTGACTGGCATCCCAATGAATTTGAATGGACCACCTGGCGCAATTCTGCCCCCACCAATACCAGTAACGGGAGTATAACTGTGGGATTAGCATTGCCGGTTGTACGAATGGGAATTGATATATGTAGCGGACACCCCGCAGGACCAACATTTTTTCCTCCGCGCCCAACAATCACGGGATCGCCAGATGTGTATGTGGATGGTATCCCAGTGGTTCGAATGGGGATAGATGTCTGGGCCCCACACACCAATATCATCAGTGTGCATCCAGGCACTGGGGTTGGGGGTTCTACAACCGTATTTTGTAACGGAGCACCAGTGATGCGTATAGGAGACCCCATTGATTGTGGCTCCGTGGCTGCGATGGGTTCGGGCACAGTCTTTTGTGGATAAGGAGTTACCATGGCTTTCAACTTAGACTTCTCTCACATTCCATCGGGGTTGGAACTTCCAGTCCTTCCGGTGAGTATTCCAACTGGCGCAACTGATATCACTAAAACTCTGGTGGATAAGATGACTTCAGATCCTGGAGTATTGATGTCAAACCCAATGACAAATTCAGTGAACTTCCTGGGTGACAGCGTTAAACGATTGGAAACGAGTATGAGCAACATTGCATCGGGAGCAGTCACTAACCCAAGTATCTCCCAGGTTCAAGCACAGAACTACCTTTCCGTTGATTCACTGAACGATGTTCGTACATCGATGGGAAATTTCATGATGCACACGGATAGGCTTTCTGGATTACTCAAAAGTCAGGGCATCCAAGCCCCAGGACTTCAGCAGATTCTTTCGATTGGGACACAAATGCAAAACATGATGACTCTTTTGGAAGCGGGAGCGGGATGCCTCCCTGTAATTGGCGGTGCTACCGGTCTTTTCTCTCAGGAGACCTTCAATGGGTTCACCAGAGACGTAGAGGGGGTTCTTTCGAGACTTGAGCGTGGTGCGGCCACTATTGCAGATATCACAAGCACCATTGTGGGGGTGTCGAATCTGATACGAGGTATTGCCGACAAAGACAGTCAATTTCTACAAAATTGTGTTAATCAATTACAATCGGCCTCGGTAGGTCTTATCATGGAAGCCATTAACACCAATCCCTGTGGGCACTTCCTATTTGATACTATATCGAACAAAAACCCAGGTGGACTGCTCAATGTATTGAGTAAGCCCATCGTCAAACAATAGTATATAAATAGGAACATGGCCATAACCACGGTTTATCAAGACTTTACTTTAGATTTTATTATCCACCCAGTCCGCAAGGATCTGGTACTAAGGACCAATGCAGACTCGGTGATTGCGGCTATTGTAAATTTGCTCATGACGAACCACTATGATGTTCCGTTCCACCCTGAGATCGGATGTAATATCCGAAAGCTTCTCTTTGAAAATGTGTCGGACTTCACGGCCAGAGACATATCACGATTTATCGAGGAAACTATCAATAACTTTGAACCAAGAGCAACGATCATATCCCTGGTAGTGACCCCAGACGAAGAGAACAATGCCTATAACGTGACGATCACGGTTTCAATTAACACTTCTCCTGATCCATTCGTAGTGAACCTGATACTGGAAAGGGTCCGTTAAATGTCAGATCAACTTATTATCGCAGACTTAGAATTTGAGAATATTAAAAATAATCTCAAGCAATTTCTCAGCACACAAACAACATTTCTCGATTACAATTTCGAGGGGTCGTCTCTCGCTATTTTGATAAACCTGCTAGCATATAATACCTATTATAACGGCTTTTATATGAACATGTTGGCGAACGAACTGTTTATTGACTCAGCGCAAGTTCGCAACTCACTCTTATCACACTCAAAATCATTGAACTATACCCCCGTATCACGTAGAGCCGCCACAGCAACCGTCAATATTTTAGTGACCCCCCCAGGAGGAAATACTCAGGCAGTATTGACCCTGGATCGGTTTAGTGAATTTCAATCTCAGGCGATTGATGGAATTAACTATTCATTCGTAACCATCGGTGCACAAACTGTCTATAAGGAAAATGGGGCATTTCCATTCTCTGCTGTCCAACTCAAAGAGGGCACCCCAGAGATTGCAACATTTACTTACAATGCACTAAGCAACCCAGCGTCACGATTTGAACTTCCCAACGACGATATCGACACCAGTACCCTCCTAGTCACGGTGCAAGTTTCTGGCGGCAATACTTCATCGAAAGTTTTTGAATTGTCTACGGATATTACTGCCTCAGATTCTAATACTGCGGTATATTATTTGAGCCCATCCAAGAGCAATAAGTATCAACTTACTTTTGGAGATGGATCGATTTCAAAAGCACTATCTAATGGAAATATTGTGATTGCTAGTTACTTATCCACTACCGGACTGAATGCCAACAAAGCCAATTCGTTTGCAACAGGTTCCATTGGAGGATTCTCAAACGTCATCATTACTCCGATCACATCTGCGGCAGGTGGAGGGGAGCGAGAAACTGATGATTCAATTCGTGCGCTGGCGGCACTAAGTTACACTTCACAGGGTCGTGCCGTATCTGTCAAAGATTTTGAGGCGCTCCTAAAGGCGTCATATACAGACATTCAAAGTATTTTCGTGTGGGGAGGGGAAGATAATAACCCACCAGTCTATGGAAAGGTGTTTGTCTCAATTGCTCCAAAAGTTGGAGTTATTATCAATGATGCAGAAAAAGTCAGAATTGCTACGGAAATTTTAGCACCCATTGGCATTCTCACTATCACACCGGTTTTGGTTGATCCTGATTACGTGTATCTCAAATTTGAAACCACCGTGGAAGTGGATGGGAAATTGACACTCTTGACTGAGCCGCAAATTGCCAGCACGGTGCGAACGGCGATAGTGAATTACACCGATGCAACCTTTAATCAATTTGGGACTATCTTTACGATTTCAAAATTTAGTAGAGCAGTTGATGATTCGTTGAGTGCAATCATTGGTTCAGATACTGTCGTGCGTCTGGAGAAGCGATTCGTTCCGACTCTTAATGTCCTATCCACCTATGTGGTAAACTTTTCAACAGAACTACACCATGCTCCCATTCAGAGTGCTCTCAAGTCCACGGCATTTATCGTGAAGGATTCCACAACTGTCTCCCGCACTGCCTATTTGGAAGAAGTATTTAATTCCTCTACGGGGGTGGATTCCATCACTATCACGAATCCTGGATACAACTATACCCAAGCACCAACCGTGACGATTACTGGCGATGGGCTGGGGGCAACGGCAGTAGCCACAATTGTCAATGGACGCATTGATACAATTACGGTGGTGAAACGAGGCACGTCTTATACCTCTGCGATTGTGACTATTACTGGTGGGGGTGGATCGGCGGGTGAAGCTTCGGCTGTTGTGCAATCGAAGTTTGGAACTTTACGACTATTTTATTATAATAGCAACTCAGAGAAAGTTGATATCAACCCAGAGATTGGTACGATTAACTATATTACTGGAGAGGTATTAATTTCAAACTTGAAGGTGGTGAGTTCTTTGACTGATTCCGGCGACATTCGACTCAGCGTTGAACCAGAAGCCTCCATTATTCAAACACAACAGAACCAACTCCTCTTGATGGATTCCAATGATGCGAGTGCAATCAACATTTCCGTTATCATGCGGTAACTTTTATGGCTAATACATTAAGTCTCCTCGTTAGACAGCAACTACCAGAATTCATAAGATCGGATTACGATACCTTCGTGACGTTCATTGAGGCATATTATGCGTGGATGGATCAAACCGGCAACACCATTGATCTCGCAAAGAATATGCCATCCTATATCGACTTGGACACCACACTAACGGCTTTCGTCACATATTTCATGAAGCAATTTCTCCCCCTCTTTCCACCGGATCGGTTGAGCAATCCCACATTTTTCATCCAACACGCGAAAGAATTCTATCGCACAAAGGGTACCGCAAAATCGATTCGACTTCTGTTTCGATTACTCTATGGCCAAGACATAGATATATTTTATCCCAAGGATAGTATATTGCGAGCTTCAACGAGTGGGTGGATTAATATACCCACATTACGATTAGATCCCACTATGTGGACGATTCAATATGGCGATGGAATCACCACTCGCTTTCGTGCGCTAGATACCTCCATTGGAGTTACCCCCACAGTGTATTTCAATGGTGTATTACAACCCTCTGGATACAATCACTCCCCCAATGAACCATGGATCATTTTCACTGTGGCCCCAACCGCAGGCGTAGAAATAAAAGTGACCTATGTTGGAGAAGAACTCACGGATTTGTTCAATACCAAC
>Ga0315274_10007557_pt1 | contig 15728 bp, 16 predicted proteins | sample YL17G02_20_MG_FD_203700 | JGI IMG/M metagenome (GOLD analysis project Ga0315274, IMG submission 203700) | Sediment microbial communities from Yellowstone Lake, YNP, Wyoming, USA - YL17G02_20 | ecosystem: Environmental > Aquatic > Freshwater > Lake > Sediment | place: USA: Wyoming | collected... | reverse complement strand
CAACCCCCAGCGCTTAAAGTTCACAGAAAAAATGTATATTAACACCAGCGACAGCCAAAAGACCGGCATCGAGTACCCGATGAACGACAAGGCGGTGATCGCATTGTCCCACGCCGAGTACTGGCGCAGTGCCGAATAGATGCCGATGAGCAGTGAAAAAATCAGGACAACGGCCTCGCACGCGGTCATCAACAGCAACGTGTTCCAGACTCTCTCGCCAATGACCTCGATAGCGGGTCTGCGTTCCTGAAAGGAATTGCCAAAATCTCCTCTCAGTACCCCCTGGCGAGTGCCATACGCATCGGGAATGCCATCACCATCTACATCTATTTTCATCCAATCGTTGCCGATCAGCCAGATGACGTACTGCACGATGACCGGCTTGTCCAGGCCCAACTGGCGGGTCAGCCTCTCACGGTCGGCTGGCGGAAGCCGGCGGCGGGTGCCGCCGAAAGATGCCAGCGGGTCCCCAAGATTCGAAATCAGGATGAACAGGATCAGGCTAATGATCAGCAAAAGGGGGATTGCTTGCAGAAGGCGTCGGAGCACGTAGCGGGTCATTCGACTACCTCCTTGAGCCGCTGTAAGAAAGGAGAATGGAGGAGAGACTTCTCCTCCATTCTCACGCACGCCATCCATCTACTCGGCCACGTCCCATTCCCAGGCAAACATCAAGGGGTCCACACCGGAGAACCTGACGTCCTTCAGTCGTTTGTTGACCGCCCACACGTCTGGATCGGTGTACATCGGGATGATCAACGTCTCGTCGTACATAATTTTGCCAATCTTGTAGAACATCTCGATCCGCTTTTCGGGACTGATCTCTACAGCCTGTGCTGCAAACAGTTCATCCAGCTCGGGTATGCAGATGCCGTACCAGTTATACCCCCAGGGATTCTCTGCTGTAGGAATCTCCGAACAAAGGAAATAGGAGGTGTCCGGGCTGGGGAAATACCACAGGCCATCCGAATAGTGGGTCACGTCATAGTCCCCAGTGGCCAGAGGCCCTCCCTCATCGTACGATGCCCACAGCACTTCCGTCGTCTCCGCGTAAATATCTATTTTGATGCCGACGTCGGCCAGCATTTGTTGCATGGAAGCGATTCGGGTATCCGTCGTCTCGTCACCGCCGATGTACTTGTAGCGCAGTGTCAGTTCCACTCCATCCTTATCGCGGACGCCGTCCCCATTGGTGTCCACCCAGCCAGCCTGGTCCAACAGGGCCTTCGCCTGTTCCGGATCATAAGGATATGGCTCGAGGTCAGGATTGTCGTACACCGTGCCATGCCAATACGTTACGGGGATCTGGTACAGGCCGGCGTAGAGCTGGTCAATCATCAACTGCCGGTCCAACGCCAGGGCAAGCGCGCGGCGCACGAGAGGGTCCGTCATCGCCGGATGGGCCGTCTTGGGATCAACGTTGAGGAAAGTCACCACCTGATAACCGTTTATCGAAGAGGTGATTTCTATGTGTTCCATAGTTTTCAGGCTAGGAATTTCGGAACCGATGATGTAGCTGCCGATATCGCTCTCGCCGGCAGCCAGCGCTGCGATTTGAGCAGCGCGGTCTTCGAGAAGCCGCATATAGATCTCGTCGAGATGGGGACGTCCGCGCCAGTAGCGCTCATTGGCTTTGAAGATGATGTGGCTGGCGGGTTCGAATTCGGTAAGCATGAATGGACCGCTGCCCACGCTAGGCAGGCGGTTCCACTCGGCATTGTCGAGGGTGCCCTCCGCTTCGAAAACAGGCTCCAGAATGTGCTGGGGGATGATCCTGGAGATACCTACAAAAAGGCTGGTGGACCAGTCGGCATAAGGAGCGGTCATCTTGATCTGCAGGGTGTGATCGTCCACCGCCGTGATGCTCTCTACGTAGGTATCCCACGGATAGCGGCTGTAGGAACTGTTTCCCTCGTCCATGATCATGTCATAGGTGAAGACGGCGTCGTGCGCGGTGAGCGGCGTGCCGTCGGACCAGGTGACGTCCGGTGTGAGCCTGATGGTGATGACCAACCCATCTTCAGAAACACCGCCATTTTCCACAGTCGGCAACTCTTCCGCCAGGTCCATGACGTAGTTTCCATCGTTGTCAATGTTCCACAGGCTCGCCAGGCTGAGGTCGAACACACATTCAGCAGTCCACGAATACGCGTAGATAGGATTCAAGGACTCGGGGTCCCCCCCGACGAAGGTCATCGTGATGCTCTTGGGTCTGGCTGCTTCAGTGGGTGCGGGTGTAGCCGGTTCCTGCGTAGCGGGCGCCTGTGTGGCCATTTCCCCTGTAGTAGGTTCCTCTGCCACAGGTGCAGTCGTCGTGGGTGTGGTGGTTCCGCCACATCCGGCCAGCATCAGGCTGCTGACAATCAAGAGGGATATGGTGACGCACCCGATTTTTCTCGTACACATGATTCTCTTCCTCCTCTATTCTCGTAATCGAATTGATTGGTCGTCTAATTTGTGTCTGCACAACTGAGCCTGGTTCTCTTCTCTATCAGCCTCCCCTTTTTGTCTGGTCTATGCTCAGTATAACAGAAAACCAGCGCGAGTCAAAAGGTCGGCCAGAGAGCGCCCAAAGCGTTCTGCGATAAACTTCGCGTTACCATCAGCAGCTCCGGCGAGTACGCAGCCCAAGACCTGCAGAGTGCCGAGGCAGAAGTGCGCCTCAGCAGCAGCGGTTCAGCGACCATCCGGGTGCGCGACCGTGTGAGGGCGAACCTGAGCAGCAGCGGCGACGTGCGCTACGTCGGCAGTCCCACGGTGGATGCAACGACGTCCTCGTCGGGCAACGTCGTGCAGATCGGCGAGTGAGAGAAATCCGGAGCGGGGAGACCATCCTGTAATCAGAGCAATCGCCCAACGAGAATCCCCACCCCTATAGAGGGTGGGGATTCTGCTTTGGCCCTGTGGCCCCAAGGGGATTCGGACCCCTGTTTCCGGCTTGAGAGGCCAGCGTCCTGGTCCACTAGACGATGGGGCCACAACCGCCCCACATTCTACCAGCCTCATCCGGTTTTGTCAAACCCTGCAAAAGTGTTATACTCAGGACGTGAAACGTGAAGCGTGAAGCGTGTTGCGTGTTACGTGGTGCGTGTTGCGTAACGGAACACGAAACACGAAACACGTAACACGTAACAGGACAGGACAATGGAACAGATCGAAGTTTCGACCCGAGGGCATCAGGGCTTCCACGACATTACTGACCAGGTGCAGGCGATCGTCAGCCGCAGCGGGGTGCAGCACGGCGTGTGCTTCGTCTTCTGCCCGCACACCACCGCCGGGCTGACGCTGAACGAGAACTGGGACCCGGACGTGCGAGACGATATGTGCATCGGCCTCGACACCATCTCCCCACGGCGACCGGAGTACAGCCACGACGAGGGGAACTCCCCGGCGCACCTCAAGTCCTCGCTGGTAGGCGCTTCGCAGTTCGTGCCGGTCGCGGGTGGACGGCTGGCGCTGGGCACCTGGCAGGGCCTCTACCTGGCCGAGTTCGATGGCCCGCGCCGCCGCCAAGTCCTGGTCACGGTGATGGCGGCCTGACATGCAGATAGACCTGGACAGGCTGGAGCGCATCCTGCCGACGGTGCAAAAGCCGGGCCGTTACGTCGGTGGCGAGTACAACAGCGTCGTCAAGGACTGGGACGAGGTACGCACGTGCGTCTGCCTGGCCTTCCCCGACGTCTACGACTTAGGGATGTCTAACCTGGGCCTGGCTATCCTGTACGACGTGCTCAACGCGCTTCCGGACGTGCTGGCCGAACGGGCCTACGCGCCGTGGGTGGACATGAGCGCCGCCATGCGCCAGGCCCACGTCCCGCTCTACAGCCTGGAGAACAAGCGTCCGCTGGCCGATTTCGACATCGTCGGCTTCAGCCTGCCCTACGAGGAACTGTATACCAACCTGCTGGAGATGCTCGACCTGGCGGGGTTGCCGCTGCAGGCCGACGAGCGAGATGAGCAACATCCGCTCGTCATCGCCGGCGGCCACGCGACCTTCAACCCGGAGCCGGTGGCCGACTTTGTGGACGCCTTCGTCGTCGGCGACGGGGAGGAGGCGCTCGTCGAGGTGGTACAGGCCTATCACGAAACGCGCCAGGAGTCACGGGAGGCTCAGTTGCGGGCGCTGGCGCGCATCCCCGGTGTCTACGTGCCGCGCTTCTACGACGTGCAGTACAACGCCGACGGCACAATCGCCGCACTCGAACCCAACGTGCCGGACGCCCGGCTGCCCGTCCTCAAGCGCATCGTCTCGCCGCTGCCTCCGCCGCCGACGCGGCCCATCGTCCCCTCGGTGGACGTGGCCCACAACCGGGCGGCGGTCGAGATCCAGCGCGGCTGCACGCGCGGCTGCCGCTTCTGCCAGGCCGGCATGATCGTGCGGCCGGTGCGGGAACGCCCTGTAGAAGAGGTGCTGGGCGCGATTGAGACCATCCTGCCCCAGACCGGCTTCGAAGAGGTCGGCCTACTGTCGCTTTCCTCGTCCGATTACTCCGACATCCACAGGCTGGTGCAGGGCATCTCTGAGCGCTTTGGCCACACGCATCTCTCGATCTCCCTGCCTGCACTGCGCGCCGACAGTTTCTCGGTCGAACTGGCGGAGACAATCGCGCAGGGACGGCGTACCGGGTTTACTTTTGCGCCGGAGGCGGCCACCGGGCGGCTGCGCGCGGCGATCAACAAGCCCATTTCCACCGACCAGGTGCTCGACGTGGCGCGGACGGTATTCGAACGCGGCTGGCGCACGATCAAGTTATACTTTATGATTGGATTGCCAGGGGAGCAGATGGACGACGTGCGCGCCATCGCCGACCTGGCGCGAGCAGTGCGGGCAGTGGGAAAGAAGGTGCACGGGCGGCAAACGCAGGTCAACGTCAGTGTGAACACGTTCGTGCCCAAGCCGCACACGCCGTTTCAGTGGGCAGGCCTGGAGCCGGCTCCTTCCATCCGAGAAAAACAGGCGCTCCTGCGACGCGAACTGCACGGGCAGGGGCTAAAGTTAGACTATAGCGACCCGGAGGCGACGCTGCTGGAAGCCGCGCTGGCACGCGGCGACCGGCGGCTGGGGGCCGCGATCCGGCGCGCCTGGGCACTGGGCGCGCGCTTCGACGCCTGGGACGAGCAGCGCAACTTTATGGCCTGGATGCGGGCCTTCGCCGAGACGGGGCTCGATCCAGACTTTTACGCCTGCCGCGCGCGCGCGCCCGACGAGACTTTCCCCTGGGAGGCCATCAGTACAGGCGTGCGCAAGGAATTCCTGCTGGAAGAGTACCGGCACAGCCAACGCGGCGAGACGCTGATAGACTGCCGGGAGCAATGCCACGGCTGCGGTATCCTGGCAGCCTGCGGCGACCGTTGGACAGAGGAGTGGTGTTGCCCTCCTCCTGCCCTCGCTATGGCCGGTCTTCCGATGTAGGACAAGTTGCTAACTTGTCCCCACGCTATGGCCAGTCTCCGACCGAGCCATCTAGAGAACAATTGCCTAACATCAATTAAGGAGCAAAAAACATGGATCCACGAATCGAAAAATTGGCCGACGTACTGGTCAACTACTCAGTCGCAGTACGGCCAAACGACAAAGTGCTGGTGCAGGCCAGCACCCTGGCTGAACCGCTGCTCAAGGTGGTGTACGCCAAAGTGTTGCAGGCAGGGGGACACCCACTGGTGCTGCCTTCCATGCCCGGCCTGGACGAATTACTGTTCCAATACGCTTCGGACGAGCAATTGCAGCACGTGCCGGAGCCGATCATGCTGGTCACGAAGACCTACGATGCACGTATCTCGATCGGGGGGGCAGAGAACACCAAGGCGTTGAGCGGCGTGGACCCGGCCAGGATGGTCCTGCGCAACCAGGCCTATACGGAGTTGATGAAAGTCTTTATGCAGCGCTCCGCCACTGGCGAGTTGCGCTGGGTGGGCACGCTCTTCCCGACCCACGCCTATGCCCAGGACGCCGAGATGAGCCTGAGCGAGTACGAGGACTTTGTCTACGGGGCGTGCCTGCCGGACGTGGACGACCCGCTCGGCTACTGGCGGCGCTTTTCGGCCTGGCAGCAAAAGATCGTGGACTGGCTCGAGGGCAAGGAACGGGTGCACGTCATCGGCCGGGAGACCGACCTGCACCTGAGCATCGCCGGCCGCCCCTTCATCAACTGCGACGGCCACGTGAACATGCCCGACGGCGAGATTTTCAGCGGGCCAGTGGAGGACAGCATCGAAGGACACGTCTGCTTCTCGTACCCGGCCATCTACGGGGGCCGGGAAGTGACGGGCGTGCGGCTGTGGTTCGAGCACGGGCGCGCAGTGAAGGCACGCGCCGACAAGAACGAGGATTTCCTGCTCAAGACGCTCGACACCGACGCGGGCGCACGCTACGTGGGCGAGTTTGCCATCGGCACCAACGCCGGGATCACCCGTTTCACGCGCCAGATCCTGTTCGACGAAAAGATCAACGGCAGCATCCACATGGCGCTCGGCGCGGGCTACCCTGAGTCGGGCAGCAAGAACGAGTCGGCCATCCACTGGGACATGATCTGCGACCTGCGCGACGGGGGCGAAATCTGGGTAGACGACGTACTCCTATACCAGAACGGCCGCTTCGTAATCGAGTTCTGATTGCGCATTACGGATTACGGATTACGGATTACGCATTGAGACTACGCATCACGTTTTCCAAAGGTGGGCCACTGACTTATACTTCGCACCTGGACCTGGCGCGGGTGTGGGAGCGCAGCCTGCGCCGGGCCGGGGTTCCTTTGGCCTACTCGGGCGGGTTCACCCCACGGCCCAAACTGCAACTGGCGGCTGCGCTGCCGCTGGGACACACCGGCGCGGCAGAATTGCTGGACGTCTGGCTGGAGCAGCCCGTGCCGGTGGAGGAGTTCGCCAGGACGCTGGTGCCGGTATTGCCCGCTGGGCTGGCGGTCAGCCAGGTGTGCGAGGTGGGCTTGAAAGAGCCAGCGCTGCAGACGCAGGTGGTCGCAGCAGAGTACCGCGTGACGGTCGAGCCATGCCCTGAGCCTGTCGAAGGGGCACGTCCTGAGCCCGTCGGAGGATGGGATGAAGCGGCAGAGCAGATCGAGGCCCGCATCCGAGAGGTGCTGGCCGCGACGGAACTCGTGCGGGAACGGCGTGGGCGGCGGTACGACGTGCGCCCGCTGATCGAGCGGCTGTGGCTGGAGCGGGCAGGCAGGGATGAGATCGTGTTGGGGATGCAACTGGCGGCCCGCGAAGGAGCGACCCTCCGCCCGGAGGCGGTGCTGGAGGTGCTGGGGATGGGCGGAGCATTTGCTCGCTATCATCGCCAACGGCTACTATTGGCTACAGGTGCCTAAAATGACTGACGATGAGATGTTCGAGCGCAATCTGGAATTACAGACAGCCTTTATGCAGTATCTCTCGGATCATCCAGACATCCTGGATCGGCTTCCCGACGACTTTCGGCTGGTCATTTGAGACCAGGTTCTATTCTGTGGCTGAGGTAGAAACCGAGTTGGCTGGCCTGGAATCCGCTGAGTAAACGTTTCTGACCAGGGTTGGTTGACAAAACCGGGAGATTCGGTATAATGTCCATTAGCGGCCGGGCCATCAGGCACGGCCTGCTATTGTGCATAAGGGAGGATGTCATCGTGTATGCGGTTGTGAAATCAGGTGCACGACAGTACCGGGCCAGTGTAGGCGATACGATCATCGTCGAGCGGCTGCCTGTTGAGCCTGGTCAGCGGCTCGAGTTGAACCAGGTGTTGCTGGTCGCCGATGGCGAGCAGGTCATGGTCGGCCAGCCTACCGTCAGTGGAGCCAAAGTACTGGCGACGGTGGTCGCCCAGGAGAAGGGCCCCAAGATCCGCATCTTCAAGTATCGCCCCAAGGAGCGGTATCGTCTGCGTGCCGGTCACCGGCAGCACTATACACGGCTGCGGGTGGATCAAATCGTAATGTAGGATGTAGAATCAGGAGGACGTAATATGGCGCACAAGAAAGGTGGCGGCAGTAGCCGCAACGGACGTGACAGTCGCTCCCAGCGCCTGGGCGTGAAGAAATACAGCGGTGAGGCCGTGCGCGTCGGCAACATCATCGTGCGGCAGCGCGGGATGCACTTCAAGCCTGGTACCAACGTGATGATGGGCAGAGATTACACCCTCTTTGCCAGCGCTGATGGCTTTGTACGTTTCGAGCCTATTCAGGGAGATCGCAAGCGGGTGAGCGTGCACCCGACGCAGGCGTAGGGAGTGGCGATGAAGGCAAACATCCATCCTCAGTATTATCCAGAAGCCCAGGTGATCTGTGCCTGCGGTAATACGTGGACTGTCGGCTCGACCGTACCGGTCATCCACACCGACATCTGCTCCAAGTGCCACCCGTTCTTCAGTGGCGAACAGCGCATCGTGGATGCCGGCGGGCAGGTGGGTCGCTTCATGAAGAAACTGGAGCGGCGCGACCGGGTCATCGCTCACGCAGAAAGAGACAAAGCCCGGGCCACCTCACCCGAACTTGCTATCACAGAACTGGATCTGGCTACCCGTGCCAAGAAGGTGCTGATCGGCGCAGGCATCGAGACCGTGGGCGACGTGTTGGCCAGGTTGGCAGAAGGAGAAGATGCATTGACCAACCTGACAGGCTTTGGCCTCAAGTCGCTGGCGACGTTGAAGAAGCTGCTGCGCGGCCGTGGTTTCGTCTTGCCCGGAGATGAGACGCCAGAACAGGCCGCCGGAGCGTAAGAGACCAGCCAGACGCCAGACCGGGAGGACGGCAGAGGCTTTGTAGGGGCAGGTGTGTACATCTGCCCCTATTTTTCATTCTGGAGGGACAAGCGATGCACAGTACACCAACCAGCGGACAGATCGAAGTCGTCTGTGGGGGGATGTTCTCCGGCAAGACGGAAGAACTGATCCGCCGCGTGCGCCGGGCCCAGATTGCCCGCCAGAAAGTACAGGTCTTTAAGCCTGCGCTGGACACGCGCTACGCCAGGCGCGAAGTGACCTCCCACAATGGGATGCAGGTCGAGGCGGTGCCCGTGGAGAACGTAGCACACCTGCGGGCGCTGATCCAACCGGACACCACGGTCGTGGCGCTGGACGAGGCCCAGTTCTTCGACGACGACGTCGTGGCGCTGTGCGAGACTTTAGCCAACCAGGGCACGCGGGTGATCGTCGCCGGGCTGGACCTGGACTTCCGGGGGGAACCTTTCGGGCCGATGCCTGCGTTGATGGCGCGGGCGGAGCGGGTGGACAAAATGCAGGCCATCTGTCTGGTGTGCGGAGGGCCAGCCAGCCGCACGCAACGGTTGATCAACGGCCAACCCGCCGCCTACGACGATCCGGTGATCCTGGTCGGCGCCAGCGAAGTGTACGAGCCGCGCTGCCGGAGTTGTCACGTGCTCCCCAAGCCCCACACCGACGACGATCGGGGAGGAATGAAAAGCGATGAAAGTTCCTGATGCGGTAGACGGGGTCGTACTGGACGAGGAGACGATTGCAGCACGGGTGCGCGAACTGGCAGCCCGGATCAGCGCCGACTACGTGGCCGACGACGATCTGGTGTTGGTCGGGGTACTCAAGGGCGCCTTTATCTTCCTGGCCGACCTGACCCGTCGCCTGACCGTACACCACCACGTGGACTTTATCGCGCTGTCCAGTTACAACCGGGGCACGGTCACCACGGGTGAAGTGCGGCTGATCATGGACACGCGGGCCAGCGTCACCGGTCGCCACGTGCTCATCGTCGAGGACATCGTGGACACAGGCTCCACACTGGACTATTTGCTGCGCACTTTCCGCGCCCGTAACCCGGCCTCATTGCGCTCCTGTATCCTCTTGAGCAAGCCAACGCGCCGCCAAGTCGAAGTGCCGGTGGACTACCTGGGCTTTGAGATACCCGACGTGTGGGTGGTGGGGTACGGGTTGGACTATGCCGATCGCTTCCGCACGCTGCCATACATCGGAGCGTTGAAGCGCGAGGTACATGAATAATTGGAGATTGCGATTTGCGATTTGCGATTTGCGATTTGCCACGCTGAGGGGAAGGAGGTGAGAGTATGAAACTGTGGGACGACGTGGCCAGGATCATGATTTCGGAACAGGAACTCCAGGCGCGGGTGAAGGAACTGGGGCAGGAACTCAACGCCACGTATACGGACGAGGACCACCCGCTCCTGATCTGCGTGCTCAAGGGCGCATTTGTATTCCTGGCCGACCTGATACGCCACCTGGAGATGCGGCACGATGTAGACTTTATGGAGATCTCCTCCTACGGCGCTGGGACGGCGAGCAGCGGCGTGGTGCGCATCCTGCTGGACCTGGAGCGGAACATCGAGGGGCGGCACGTGCTGATCGTGGAGGACATCATTGACTCAGGGCGCACACTGGACTATATCACGCGCAACCTGCTGACGCGCAGACCGGCCAGCCTGCGGGTGTGTACGCTCCTGAGCAAGCCGTCACGGCGCGAGATTGACGTGCCGGTGGATTTCGTCGGCTTCGAGATACCGGACGAGTTTGTAACGGGGTACGGGCTGGACTTTGCCGAGGAGTACCGGAATCTACCGTTTATCGGGGTGCTCAAAGAAGAAATATATCGGAATGCTGAGATATAAACCACACAGCTGCGCAATTCCTCGGCAGTGAAGGTATCCAATACTTTGGCAATCACAGCCGCCCGGCGAGGGCTACGCCTGCCGGCGAAATTGGCTGTTGTAGAGTTCGGAATACAGGCCCTGTGCGGCCAACAATGATTCGTGCGTACCCCGCTCGACGACACGGCCCTCGTGCAGCACGAGCACCTGGTCGGCGTTGCGGATCGTGCTCAGCCGGTGGGCGATGACGAAGGACGTGCGCCCCTTCGGCAAGCTCAGGGCAGGCCCCTTGAGCAGTTCGTCCAGCGCGCGCTGGATCAGTTGCTCGGTGCGCGTGTCCACGCTCGAGGTCGCCTCGTCGAGGATCAGGATGCGCGGGTTGGCCAGCACTGCGCGGGCGATGGCGATCAATTGCCGCTGCCCCTGGCTCAGGTTGTGCCCCCGTTCGCCCAGTTGGGCCTGGTAGCCCTCCGGCAAGCGCGCGATGAACTGGTCGGCGTTGGCCAGCCGCGCCGCCGCAACGACCTCCTCGTCGCTCGCCTCCAACCGTCCATAGCGGATGTTCTCCATCACCGTGCCGGAGAATAGGAACGTGTCCTGCAAGACGATTCCCAATTGCCGCCGCAGGCTTTCCTGGGTCACCTGCCGCACGTCGTGACCGTCTATCCGTATCGCGCCCCCGTTCACGTCGTAGAAGCGTGTCAGCAGGCTGACGATCGTCGTTTTGCCCACACCGGTCGGCCCCACCAGCGCCACCGTCTGCCCTGGCTCGGCCACCAGGCTTACGTCCTGCAGTACCGGTTCCTCCTCCTGGTAGGCAAAGGTGACGTGCTCGAACTCGACCCGTCCCTGAATGGGTGGCAAGGATATGGCGTCGGGTGCATCGGTGATCTCCGGCCGAGTATCAATCAGTTCAAAGATCCGTTCGGCACCGGCCACCGCCGCCTGCACCTGGGCGTAGAGATTGGCAATGCCCTGGATAGGCTCGTAGAAACGGCGCACGTAGATCAGAAATGAGACAATGACGCCTACGCTGACCAGCGGCGGGGTGAAGGCGAGGACCAGGTAGCCGCCGTAGCCAGCGACGATGGCCAGTGCGATGGTACTGAGCACATCGAGCGTAGGAGAAAAGGCAGACAGTATGGACTCGGCCTGTACGTTGGCATCCCGGTTGCTGGCATTGATGGCCTCAAACTCACTGATGTTTTCCTCCTCGCGGGCAAACGCCTGCACCTCGCGCACGGCAGCGATGTTCTCCTGCAACTCGGCGCTCACCTCGCCGATCGTCTGGCGGGTGCGACGGAAGGCAGTGCGCGCTCGCCGGGAAAAGACAGTCGTCATCAGAACCATCACCGGCAGAATGGTGAAACTGGCCAATGCCAGCCGCCAGTTAAGGCCGAGCATGGAGGCCAGGATCCCCACCAGCGAGAGGCTCATGCTGGCCAGCCGTACGACCCCGCCACTGAAGACCTGGTTGATGACCTGCGTATCGTTGACCAGACGAGACATCAGGTCGCCGGCCTCGTGTTGGTCGAAGAAGCGGAGCGAGAGAGTCTCGACGCGCTCGAAAATTTCCTTACGCATGCGGAGCAGTACCCGCTGGCCGACCAGTGTCATCAAATAGAACTCACCCGCGTTAGCCGCCCAGTTCAATCCGTACGTGCCAAGCAATACGAGCATGGTCACAGTCAGACCGCTCACCCGGCTGGCGTCCTGTGGCAAAAGCCACCCCAGCCAGCCCGGGCGGGGCCGGCCACCAGGTACAATGAACTGGTCTACAGCGACGCCGGTCAGGTAGGGAGCGGCCAGTTGCAGCAGCGTGCTGGCGATGACCAGCAGCGCCACCGTTACCATCAGGCCCCCAAACGGTCGGAAATACGTCAGCAGGCGGCGCAGCGTTCTGCCCACTTGTGTGGGCTTGGGCGTCTCCTCCTGGGCTACGCCATGTCTACCACCGAAAAACATTATCTAGTCTCCCTGCAATTGTGCACATTCGGCCTCAGCCCCGGCCAGGCTTCCGCTGGCTTCCCGCTGCAATTGTGAGCAGTAGATCTCGGCATAGATGGGGCTCTCGGCCAACAGTTCTTCGTGTGTACCCCGCGCCACGATCTCGCCCCGCTCCAGCACCAGGATCTGATCCGCATTCAGCACGGTGGCGATGCGCTGAGCAATGACGAAACTGGTACGGCCCTCCATCAGCCGCTCCAGCGCCCGCTGGATGCGGTACTCTGTCTCATAGTCCACACTCGAGGTCGCATCGTCGAGGATCAGGATGCGCGGGTCCAAAAGCAGCGCCCGGGCGATGGCAATACGCTGTTTCTGCCCACCCGAGAGCGTGACGCCTCGCTCTCCCACCAGCGTATCGTACCCCTCTGTGAAACTCATAATAAAGTCGTGGGCTTCGGCGGCCCTGGCCGCGGCAACGATTTCCTCCAACAGGGCCTCGGGTCGCCCAAAGGCAATGTTCTCGCGGATCGTGCCGGAGAAGAGCGACGTCTCCTGAAGCACGATGCCGATCTGGTGGCGCAAGGAATCCAGCGTCACGTCGCGTACATCGTAGCCGTCAATCGTTGCCCGCCCATCGGTCACGTCGTAGAAACGCGGAATGAGATTGATGATCGTAGACTTGCCGGAGCCGGTCGCTCCCAGAAGCGCCACGACCTGGCCTGGCTCGGCGACGAAACTGACGTCTTTGAGCACTGCTTCACCCCCGCCAAAGTAGCGGAAACTGACCCGCTCGAAGGCTACGCGCCCCTGGATGGGAGGAAGTGCGGCCGCATCTTGCTTCTGGATTACCTCAGACTGGACGTCGAGGATCTCGAAGACGCGCTCGGCCGAGGCCCCCGCCTGCGAGACCATCGCGATGATCATCCCCAGCATCAGCATCGGGAAGAAGGCCATCATCATATAGTTCGTAAAGGCAACCAGGTTGCCCACGCTGAGGCGCCCGGCGATGGCCTGGTAACCGCCAATCCAGTAGACGGCCAGCAGCGCCAGGTTGGCCAGGAGAAAGATGAGCGGGACCGCCATGGCAAACAACCGCCCGACGATCAGGTTGAGCTCAAACAGTTTCTGGTTGGCAAGCGCGTAACGTTGGGCTTCGTAAGCCTCGCGGGCGAAGGCTTTGACGACCCGCACACCGGCCAGGTTCTCCTGCAACACGGTGTTGAGATCGGCCAGCCGCCGTTGAATCCGCATAAACAGTGGCCGGGCTTTGCTGGCGAAGAAACCAAAGAGTCCAAAGGTGAGCGGTACCAGCACGAGGACGATGAACGCCAATTGCCAGTCGGTGGCGAACAGCAACGCGATGCTGCCGACCATCATCAGTACCGCGCTGAGGAGTTGGATGAAGCCCATGCCGACGAACATGCGCACAACATCCACGTCGGACGTGGCACGCGTCAGAAGTTGGCCGGTCTGGGCGCGGTCGTGGTAACTGAAGGAGAGAGATTGGATCTTGGCATAGATCTGGTTGCGCAGGTCATAGGCAATGCCCTGGGCAGTGCGCGCAGAGAGCATGCCTTGCAGAAAGGAAAAGACCGACCCGGCGATGGCCACGCCCACTATCCCCACCGCCGCCCATACGACGACGTCCAGCCGCCTGGCGGCAATGCCGCCGTCAATGATCCTTTGTGTCAGCCGTGGAATGACCAGGCGAGTAGCGGTGGCGACGAGCAGGCCGAAGAAAGTACCACCGGCCCACAGCCAGTAACGTCTGAGATAACCCAGTGCACGCCAGAGATACTTCACGATAGTTGCCTCCACGCAGGGCCAGCGACGCCATCCAACAGCAGATTCACCATCCGGTCGAGCAGGTCCGGCAAGGGAGCGGGATGGTAACCGCAGTGCCACATGATCAACTGGTGGAAGAACAGTGTACGGATCACGCTGCCCAGGTAGGCCGAATCCAGGTCGGCGCGGATCTCACCGGCAGATTGGGCCTGGTGCACCTGGTCGGCCAACAACTGGGTCAACGCCCGGTGCGGATGGGTGTCTTCTTGGGGCTGGTGTTGCCGTTGCAGCATCACGGCCGCGAAAAGCCGCTGCGCCAGCAAGGGATCAACCAGGGGGTCCTCCGCCACCAGGCACAGCGCCAGTTTGATGCGCGCGACGGGGCTGGCCGGTGCACCGTACTCGGGCGAAAGCACCTTTTCGATCTGCTGCATGCGCCACTCGGCCAGCGCGGGCAGGATCGCTTCCTTGGTCTCAAAGTAGTTGAAAAATGTGCCCTTGGCAACGTCGGCCGCTTCGGCGATCTGCTCGACCGTCGTGGCGTCGTACCCTTGCTCGCGGAACAGCCGCAGCGCGGTCTCCAAGAGCCGCTGGCGGGTGTCCTGCTTCTTGCGTTCGCGCCGTGAGAGTGGATTGTCCATTATCATATTGATGACCAGAGAACAAAAATGACCCTGGTCATATTGTACACCATGTGGGCGAATTGTCAAAATCCTGTTGAAGCCCCCTACGCAGTAGGGGGTGGGGTCACTGCTATGCCAGGCTCCTGCTGCGCCAGGCGCTCCTGGGTTGGCAGTCACGGCACCCCCCACTGGCGTGGGGGGCTTGCACGAAGCCTGGGCTGGCAGTCACGGCACCCCCCACTGGCGTGGGGGGCTTGCACGAGTGGGGGGCCTGCACGAGCTCCTGCTGCGCCAGGCGCTCCTGGGTTGGCAGTCACGGCACCCCCCACTGGCGTGGGGGGCCTGCACGAAGCCTGGGCTGGCAGTCACGGCACCCCCCACTGGCGTGGGGGGCTTGCACGAGTGGGGGGCTTGCACGAGTGGGGGGCTTGCACGAGTGGGGGGCTTGCACGAGGCGAGACCTGTACAGGGCTGGCTCTCTGTGGTAGAATACGCCCTCAAAAATGGACAACTGTCGAGGGATAAATTGAACTGGAGTGTGGTGTTTACGACCTTTGGACTGATCTTTGTGGCTGAGTTGGGCGACAAGACCCAACTGGCCGTCCTGACCCAGACCTGCAAGTACCGCCGCCCGTGGGCTGTCTTCCTGGGGGCCAGCCTGGCCCTGACGGCGGTCACAGCGTTGGGCGCGGCCGGTGGCCAGGTGTTGGGGAGGATTGTCCCGGCCTCCTTTTTACAGGGCATTGCGGCCGTGGCGTTCGTCGTGATGGGCGTGCTCATTGGGCGGGAGGCGCTCCAGGCAGAGG
>Ga0315274_10007555_pt1 | contig 15729 bp, 12 predicted proteins | sample YL17G02_20_MG_FD_203700 | JGI IMG/M metagenome (GOLD analysis project Ga0315274, IMG submission 203700) | Sediment microbial communities from Yellowstone Lake, YNP, Wyoming, USA - YL17G02_20 | ecosystem: Environmental > Aquatic > Freshwater > Lake > Sediment | place: USA: Wyoming | collected... | reverse complement strand
TGAGTAGCTTTTTCAGTTCTTCCCGGTCAAGAGCCATAAAAACCTCCTTGATTCATTTTACCTGTTCAAGGAGGTTTACACAGTTTTCCTTACACTCCCCCCCTATACTTTAGCAACTTCAAAACAAGGAAGTCAAGCTTCCGAACCTGTTTGTCAGGGCAACCTTAATCTTTCCGTTTTGGACATGTGCTAGATCCGCTCAAAAGAAGTGGCTTAAGGAGCTTTGATTGGTAGCATTCCCTATGTTCTCGCCCTAACGCAGGCTGTTGAGTCGTTATTCCGAGTTCCACTCTTTAACGGCGGCCAAGGGCTGCTGTTAATGGGACCGGGTGGGCTTCCTGAGCCTCTCGTTAATAGTGGTCAGATCGTAATAATCCCACCGCCGCACCCAGTGACCAAAGTTCATGGGCGAGACCCCTCAGCTGGGGTAGAATTTCCTGACATTTCCGCGGTGGCCATCATGATCGAGCCAACAGGGCCGGCCGCATCAGAAGATGCCTCCCCTGCCAGCACCTGTTCTTAGAGGCTTGACCTCAATGACTAAACGCTGAGTTCTCATCATGCTAAAATAAGGAGTTGCCCTGCTGCTTCGGCGAAACCAGTTCAGCCACTGGCCAATAGTAGTTTCTTGATCATCTTTATCACATTCCCCTTTTTAATGAATTTCACCGTTTTATCACTTAGATTGACTAACCACTCCGTTATCCAATTTGGATAACAATCGTATAACCCTAAGAAAGTTACTTCTTCGCCTCTTAACCCAGACTTGAAATGATAGACTGATGGATTCGTAAGTGGGTTGATGCCATTGAGATCATAATTTTTATTAGAATTCCTTTTGGCCCATAATATTTCCTCCCATTGCAGCAGATAATAGGCCCTCCTCTTCCTGCCTTCTTCACTTGTTACGCCAACTATACCTAGTGCCGTATCTCCAATACCGCTGCAGACAGAGCCCGCAATAATTCCTATATCATTTTCACATAGAGTTATCCTAATTTTCTGCGCTTGACTTAGCCTGGACTGGACGTGTGACAATTCCCTCAGGTTCACTCCTTCGATCTTCTTCTTTTCCTTCAGCGCTTCATATAGGGGCTGTATCAATCTTAGACCTTTTTCGTCAAACGATTCCTTGAACGCAAGTTTCTCCTTCTCGCTGTGGCTAAGACTGTTTCGCCAGTTTTTGGCCAGCCTTTTTCTCAAATCGATTTCTGAACATCCGAGGTCTACCAAAATCGTGCGGGGCCTCTCAAGTTGATTTTTCTTCGTCTGAGTAAACCCCGATTCTGCCATGATCTTTTTCATGGAAGAATCGTTTTCTTCAAAGCCATTAGGCCTAATTCTCAAGGCCATTTTTTGCCCATGGACATATTCTGCTTTTAAGGTCTTTATTGTTAACCCAAATAGAGAATCATCATCGGGGCGATCGCGCCTTTTCCATATGGGTCCCCATGGAACATAGGCAATTCGTATCATTGGCAGATTGAGGATAATGACCTGCGCCAAAGACGCTGCTACGCCGTCCTTCCTGATAACCAGGTGATCTCTCCGGCAATAATTCCAGTGCACTTCTGCATATTCCCAACATTGATAGATGGACGAGTCTCTGAATGAACCCATCAAATGAGACCAATCGTCTTTTGTTATCTTATTGAATTCTACCATGCAGTTTCCCGAATCATCATTTATCATCTAATCCCCCCTCGGAATCGCCATCGTGCCATAAGATGTCTGTCCGTCTAGGAATAGAAGTTGAATTACGGACATGTCTGGGAACCTAATACGGTCTGTTTTTTACTATCTCGATCCCCAAGTATTTTAATATTTTCCCTATGTGATCACAGTCTTTTATTAAGTATTTCATAAAACAGTGCTGCCCGATGAAAAAGGCCAAGGGCAATGCCGCCGAGTATATGAATATTGCCGCAAGAGATTTTAACGAACCTAGGCTAAGAAAAGGAGCATACATTGCTGTGGTCATTCCTCGGGTAAAAGCCCTCTTCGTATAGTATGATCTTTTCTGGCGCTCGGGAGGCACGGTCTCATAAACAACGGCTTCATTGCAATAAACAAACCGATAGCCTTTGAGCATCATTCTATTGAAAAAATCCACATCGCCGCCCCCCGTTTTCCCATACCGAGGATCAAAATAACCGTTCTTTTCATTGAAAAGACTTTTATCGATCAAAACATTGCCGGTTCGAGTATCATTAGGATTGCTTATAAAATCTCCCGTTCTTAGGGATTTCCTTTCCAGTATTCCACTCTTTACGAGCCAGGTTGGAGGAACATTGTCGAAGAACGGTTTTATTGGCCCAAGAACTCCATCCGAACTCGAATCTATAAGAGTTTGGTAAAGACGAAGCAGCCAGCAATCATCTGGAAACTCATCGTCATCAATAAATGCGATGAGATCACCCTTTGCGTTCTTGACGGCCCTATTTCGAGCGAGAGAAATGCTCTGTTCCGGTTCGATGAGGTACTCGATGGAGAAGGGGGCGCTTAATTGCGCGTTATGTACGACCCCCGCACCGGATTCATCCTTATCATTGTCCACGACTACGACGGAAACGCTGAACAAGCTGTTGGTTATTTGCATTCCCAGCTTATCGAGGAGTTTTTTTAGCAATTCAGGTCTTCTGTACGTACAGATGCAAATTGTAATATGGCTGGGATTGTTCGATAAAATCACTGTCTCATCGCTTTCAATCTCGATATCTGTCGTTTAAACATTAGGGCGATTTATCTTCATCGTCGATGCCTGTTATATGAAAAAAAGTTTATGCAGCGGAACCGCTCTCGTAATATAAAAAAAACAAGCCGGCGGGAGGATTCGAACACTCCATCTGCTGAATACTATTCAGCTGCTCTGCCCACTGAGCTACACCGGCAAAAAATCGCTATCTTAATTACCCTGCGTCTTCCTTCTCGGTCTCGATGCGCTCTCCCGATCGACCTTTCATGTGATGAAGCTTTCTGCGAAAACCTCTGGCCAGTTGGGTAACCGGCTTAGGAACCAGGCGCCTCATTCCCATATGCACGTGTAGTTTTATAGCAAGACGACCTTTAAAAGTCAAAGGGACAAAATAAGACGGTATGGCGAATTGCTCAAATCCGTTGCGACGCTTGAATTCGGTCAGAGGACTCTCTCTATTATCACCATAGATATACTTGCCATACACGAGAAACTTGAATCCCTTCTCCGCACAAAGCTCTACGGCTTTTGCCAATAAGGCATTCGCCGGGCGCTTATCATAATGAGTGTTCTTGCACAGAAGCTGTATGATGCTCGCGGTTTCGCCAAGGTCAATGATCCTGATAAACCCAATCAGGTCGTCTCCGAAGTAAGCCCCCAAAAAAGCGCTTCGATCGAGATAGGCAGAATAGTCGCGTTTGACGGTCTCGAAATCCTTGCCGAAATGCCAGAAAGGCCGGCCGTCCCGAACCGGCGTTTCGTTATTGATACGGACAATTCCGTTCACGAACTCATCATTGAATTCTGTGGTTTTGACGATGGCGCCGCGTTTGGCGGATCTCCTGACATTCTTTCTCGTCACCTGGGATAGGCGGTTTTCCCACCAATCGGCAAACGTTGTAATAGGAATCGCAGCCACATTGTCCCATTCGGCATGATAAGGATATTCCAGCCGAACATGGGGGAGTTTCTGGGAAAAAATAAAGATATCTGCAGACGACTTATCTTGCGTTAGCTTGGCAATGATCGATTCTGGATCGCCGACGACATTTCCTGCCGTCCATGTTTCGCCCTTGATCGACGCGATTTTTAACCACCGGCCCGATATGACAATTGTCTGGCCATCGACGGAAACGGCCGGGACCCTGACAACTTTGCCCTTGACACTTATATCCGCAAATTCGTTAGTCATGTTCTGATCGTATTGACCCTAAAAATCCTTATGGAAACATGCCCCTTGTATGTACCGAGCCGATCCACGATCCGACAAGGCGGGCCGATGAAAGGAAAAGAAATCGAGCAATCTTTAATCCTCTCAATACATGAGAAATATAGGGCCGAGTTGGGTTTCGTGTCAAGCAACCGGAATGGGCCTCCCGTGAAAGCGTCCGGCCAATGGATACGCTCAATTCGGAAGCAAAGATCGGGTTGGTCATTGCTGTTGGAATCGCCTGGAGGCAAAATAACCTAGAGAGGGCGTTGCTCAATCGTCCCCAGACCCGTTGTGCGCGGAGCCCTGCGACCAACGATCGAAACGCAATTGCGCGGGGATCTTATTCAGGTTCTTGGGGTCAAAATCCGCGCGTTCGGGCGCAAACGGGGGCCACGCCAGTGCTCCAAACCAGGCGGGTTTTGAAGGGAGATAAAGCGAATCAGGAATATGATGATCGTCAGAGGCCCATTGGACCGCATTTGTCGCGCATTCCCAATTTCCCGTCCTGATGAGGGTCGAACCGACTTTGGGATCGGTGGGGTAGCCTATCATCGACCCCGCATAGCCGACTTTCCACAGGACCGGGTTATTGTGGGAATCCCGAAACGGGATTTGCTCTGACGGCCCCCGGCATCCGGGCTTTCCCAGGATATTTCCCACCAGTGTGACGTAATAGTTCAAGACCTCAATATTAACGGCATTGATGTCCGATGTAACCGGCTGCCCCGTATTCTCTCGGGTGATAAAGTTCCTGAAAAACACGGAATGACTCCCCGACCCCCAATACGAGTCGAGGCCGACTTTGCCGCAGACATTCCCCTCGAAGAGGTTCATATACGTATGGGCGCCGTGCGTGCCGAGTTGATATAAAAACCAATACGGCTGCCAATGCTGGGTGTTATCGACGAAGTTGTAGGCGACCACGTTCCCCGAGCCTCCCGCCGAGCCTATGACCACCCCCGTGTGAAGTCTATAAAATACGTTGTTCTCGATCAGGTTATCCGTCGAGTAGTTGTGAATATTGATCCCGTAACCATGATCGGCATCGAATCGGGGAGTATGGTGAAAAACGGAATCCCTGACCTCGTTACCGCAGGTCGCCCACTCTATCTCGACGTGCTTTTGGGGGATGTTATGGCTTTCCACGTTCCTGATCCAACAATGGACGCAGTAGGACATGACGATGCCACTGCCTTCTCTGTTCCCGTCGGCCGACGCAATGTAGAGATCCTCGATCCCCGCATTCTTGACCGGCCCGTGAGATAAGACGATCAGTCTGGGCTGGAATTGTGCTTTGTAATTATAATTGAGAGGACGATGAAAAGTGATCGTATTCCCGTTTTTCTTCTTAATGATCAAAGTTTCCCCCATGGCCCGGGAGCCGTCCGTATCCTGATTGACCCCAACTCCGAGGCCGCACCAGGTACACGAACCCCCTGTTCCGTTCGCATTGACCAGGGCGGGATCGTTGAGTTGGTCGAGAAGGACGACGTCTCCTTCTGCATACTCACTAGAATCCGAGATCATGACCGTGTCGGATCCTCTGGAATAGCCCGATCGCAGACTCTGGACGATGCCCAATTCGGGATGCCCGCCAACGGCGGCATACCAAAAACTCGTGCCAGTTCCCTGAATTATGAAAACGTGGCTGGGGGCGTGCTGAATGATCTTGGTTTTTGCTGGGCCTTCTCCACGGACCACGATCCCCTTGTTGATGACGAGCGATTGGCTGATCCGATATGTGCCTTGAGGAATATGAACGACTTGCCCCGGTGGACACGCATTAATCGCCGCCTGAAGGGCCTCAGAATCATCTCGGGTTCCATCGCCCCTGGCCAACAAAGGACTCCCGGGAATATTAACCTTCACGTTGCAGAAGACCTTTAAGCGGTCGGGGATACCTTTGACCTCGTTCTCGAAGACGCCGCTACGGGCCCAATTGACGATACGATCGACAGGGACGATCGCCGCATGGACGGATGATACGAGGATTCCCAACCCGGCGAGGAGGATGATTCTTCGCTTCATGCTCGTTTCCCTTTATCCGTCAATGCCCTTTTATCACGCTCACTGGAAAGGCGCCTCGGGGAAGGAGCTTTCGTATTCTATGCGTTGCTGACAACGATGTCCCAAGATACAGATGTATGTCACGATTCAGAGTCGAGCCAAAAAAGACGAGGCAATGATTTTTAGCTTGCTGAGGTCCATCACGAAGAACACCAACCCCACGGCGAAGAAATTGAACGTTACGATTGACCCGACGATGCCGCTGGCACGAGAACGAAAATAGGACTGCACGAATTGCGATCTCACCGCCCTCTTTTTCCTCTGATAGATCGTGAGAACGGATATCCCGATCCCGTGGTAGGCTCCCCAAATGAGAAAGTTCGTCGTTTCTCCATGCCACATCCCGCAGATAATAAACGTGATGAACATCCCTAGATTGGATAAGAATATGGGATGCCCTCGAAAGTAGTCTCGATTTCGGAGCTTTCGGACAAGCGGCCAATAAATATAATCCACTAGCCATCCCGTCAGCGACATGTGCCAGTTGGCCCACAATTCGCGAATGTTCCTTTTAAGGAAAGGATTGTTGAAGTTTTCGGGGAGTTCGATACCCATCACGCGGGCGCTGCCAATGGCCAGATCGGAGTAGCCGGAAAAATCGAAATAAAAATAAAGGGCATACGCATAGAGGCCCAGCAGGAGCTTCGCCAGGGAAAGCTCGCCTAGGTTCTGGGCTTGGCTATCCAGAATGAATGGAAATAAAATGGGCACCAACACAAACTTCTTGAACATTCCGTGCACGATCCGCTCCGCTCCCATCTTCAAGTCTTGGCCGGTCGTTGTTCCCGGCTGAGCGTGGATCTGAGATGAGAAGTGGTTATAACGATTGATCGGGCCGCTGATAAATGAGGGAAAAAAGAGAATGTAGTTGAAGTAATCCAGGAGATCCATCCTATCGATTTTCCTCCGATAGGATTCCACGAGGACATGGATCATTTTAAACGAAAAATAGGATACTCCAATGAAACGGATAAGGACAGCGGGCGTCATTCCCTTGGCGGATCGCCGGAGCAGCAGGAGGTCTTGGACAATTTGATATTTAAAAATGGCCAAAAACGCCAGAACAAGAATAAGGCCCAGAAGCAGGAATATTTTCCTCCTGGAAGGAGAAAGCGAAGCCGCTGGGTCGTTGAGCTGTTTACCGATGAGGAAAGCGAACAGCGAGATGCTCCACAAGGCCAGGAGGTTGATGAAAGTGAAATGAGGGATCGCGAGAAGCAACAGGGAAGACGAAGCAAGAAGAAGGGGAAACCTGATTCTAGGTTTCGAGATGAATAAACGCGATAGGAGAGCAATAGGAATGAAAGCCAGCCAAAAAACAATGCTATAAAAGAAATTGAATTTTAGCATTAGCGCGGCGGATTATAACGATGAGGGATCAGGATTGTCAAATAGCCGGCAGGCCATTGACGGGGGCTACCGCGCATTTTATGGCGGCGGAAATCAAATAGGTTTTCAGCGCTTGTCGGAAAGATGGACAGAATTCGGGGCATTTCCGCACCCCCCTTCACTCTTCTCGCTGGCACCCCGTTGCGAATCACAGGATACCTGCGTTCCTAGAATGGGGAACCGGAAAGGGACAAGTACTCAGGATTTCTAAACTCGGTCTGTTCAAGCCCTCAGGTCCTCGAAGTGGGTGGTTCATTGTCGAGGAACAGTCGGCTCGCAATTTCCAACGCCACAAGCTGGCTGATTGTGTATGTGTGGTTTTCCGCTCCGGCCACGTGCATTCGGATCGCCTTTTCCACGGCTCTTCGGTTCAGATACTCGCGCCGCATCGCCTTCTCGTCAAATAAAACATCCCGGACGTACTGAGCCAGCTCGTCACGCAGCCATTGCCTGAGGTGATAGTACTTGTTCCTTCCTAAGAATATCCGCTCGATCCTCAGAGGCCCCATCCATTTATCCACGGCCGCCAACATCCTTGGCATGCCATGGCCGGCGTAGTATTCCATCTTGAAGAGGAATTCATAGTAAGCCCTTGATAACGGCCAAGTGGGATTTCGTGGGTAAGTCACGCCTCGGTCCGTCATGATCCGTCCGAGCTCCGGAGAGCCGTCAGCAATCAATCGCAAGCTCATCAGACTGGAACAGACAGCCGGCTCCGGCGCCTGATAAGTGACCTTAAGCAGCGCGTTGTCCATGAACGGGGATCGCATCGACAGGACGGACTGCTCGAGCTGTAAGCGGTTATAGCTGTACCAAGGGACCTGCTTGAAAGCGATGAAGGTCAGCTTGTGGCCCTCTTGCGCCCGCTGCCAGGTCCGGGTCGTATTTCTGACATGTCCAGCATAATCGGGATTCAGGATCGCGCATGGCGCGGATGTCGGCAGAAAGGCCCGATGCCGCCTGAGAACCTCGCTGCCGTAATTCCCCGTGAGCCTGACAGGCGAGATCCCGCGGGCTATTTCGTTAACGAACAGGTTGGGCACACCGCTGAGCTCAAGATTCCCATCCGTCGCCAGGACCACCTTTTCGGCTAGAGCGGGGAACCGCCGAAACAGAGAACCGTCAAGTCGGATCGTTGTGTGAGGATAGCCGGACACGCGCGCGAGCTTGCGCCCGATGGACGCATCAAGGCACTCCCGGTATGGGCCGCTGAACGAGAAGCAATGGACAGACTCCCTCCGGGCCTCCATGTTCGCGAGGATCATCCGGGTGTCAAGTCCGCCTGTGGTCGATAGCCCGATCTTTTCCGCTCCGGCCAAATAGCCGGGCAGAATATCCCGGAAGGTCGAGCGCAGGAGGGTATAGAACTCCTCCGTATCAAGCGTTCTTTGGCCTTCCCAGGACTCAAGGGAAAAATACCTTCGCCGGCCCGATGAGCCGTCCGCATGCCAGGTCCAAGCAGTTCCCCCGGGCAGCACCTGAATCCCTTTGTAAAGACTGCGATTCTCTAGAACACAACCGCAGCTCAGCCATTCGCCCAGCCCCACGGGGTCAAAGGCGCGCAAAGCCGGCCTGACGGCCAGGATGGACTTCGCTTCGGAGGAGAATAGGACGGCATCGGGTTCCTCATGATAATAGAGTCTTTGCATGCCGAACCTATCGTTGAAAAGGAGGACCTTCTTTCTTCGCGAATCGATGATCAGCCCATGAAAAAAACCGTTCAGAAGCGGGAGGATGTCCTCTCCTTTCTCTTCGTACAAGTGCAAGAGAACAGAGGCTTTATCGAGCGGACAGCCGTGCTCCCGTGATAACCGTTCCTCAGGCCCACCTGATGAGGCATAGTGCTCCCCTCCAAAAAGGATCGTGATGTCTCCATTTCTGCTCGTGACGGGTAAGCAGTCCGTGTAGGATCCTTGATGACTTGTCCAGCCCGCGTAGACATTGAGATTTTCGACAATGAGAGAGCCGGATTTCATTGAGCCCTGCTTGTACATGCAGGCTAACATCCGGTCGAGCTCCTGCCCTCGCAGGCCCCTGGGCCCTTTCCCGATGATCCCGACCAATCCCGGCATTCACTACCTCCAGAACCTTAAAAAGAGAATTTCAGGCCGCGCCCTTGACCTGAAGATGGAGCATCAGATTGGCCAAAGCCTTATGCATCGTAGCCTGCCCCCAATGGATCATCGGGGCCTTGTTGCTGATCCCGCAGGGATACTTGCGGAAAAAGAAATGTCCGTCCTTGGCCTGCATGTGTTCGGCATACCAACAAGCCGTCCGTTCCGCCGCGGCGAGGCCTTCGGGAGCGACGTCGGAAAAGAGCAGAAGTGTAGCGATAGCCTGAGAGGCGCATTGGATGTCCACGGGCGATGTCCTGTTAAAATAGTATTTGACTCGGCCCGAGGGTTCGAAGTAGCTGTCTCTAAAATGCGCGAATCCCCTATCCAGGTTCTCATCAAATGAGGAATCGTGGCTGAACTTGATGTATCTCTTCAAGCTGTCCAGATTGTACCCGGTGTGGAAGACATCGATCCAGTGGAACATCGGATCTTCCCCATAGTACCACGCACCGTTCGGGAGTTGACTCGAGCAACTGAATTCCATGGCCCGGCGCGCAACCTCCAGATATTGGGCGTTCTTCGTGACTCCGGCGGCCCCGGCCAGGAAGGAAGCGCCGATCATGTTGGAATTATGGATCGAACTCTGCCTGGGCATGACATAGCTGAGACAGAATCCCTTAGCAGCTTGCTGCCGCGGCAGGGCCATGATCCATTCGGCGATGCTCTCGATTATCTCCCGGTGTCGCGGGAGGTGGAAGAGTTCGTACGCTTCGAGAAAGACCTGGCCGATCAGACCGGTCCAAACGATCGTCGACTCGTGTTTCCCGATAAAGCCGCTTCGGCTCGCATAAAAAAAATGGTTACCCCAGCTGTGCTGAAGATAAAGCGCCGATTTATTTCTATCAAGCCAGTGCAGGCAAGAGATAGCTTTCTCCTGATATTTCGGGTCCCGGTTCAGCCGGTATCGATCCAAGTACCCCCAGGCCATGTACCCTCTGCCCTTGGTCGAATCCAGGGGCCGAATGCCCAAAAGGGGCCTCAGGTTGACGGGAAAACGGCGGATTCCTTGCTGCAAGACCTGACATGCCAGCCGGTTCTTGAACGTAAGGGAATAAAGATACGATGTCAGACCGTCAAAGGGCTCATATCCCCGATAATCATGTCGTTCCACCCACTGTTCAACAAGTTCCAGCCCCCGTTCGATCTTTTGCTCGGAATCCGTCATTCAACCTTCTCCCCGCGCCGGCGCCCTTGATCCGCACGGCCGACCAATAAACTAGGTCTTAAGGATGGTCCGATACGCGTCGGCCAGTTGCTGCTTTTGTCTTGCCCAACCCAATCGCTCATCGATCCTTCTCCTCCCCCAAGCCCCCATTTTGGCGCGTTGCTCGGGATCGTCCAAAAGGTCCAGGATGGCCGCGGCGAAGCGCGGCACGCTGTTCTCCCGGATATAGACGGCCGATTCACCCGCGGACACTTCGCCCTCGGTGGTATGGAATTGGACGATGGGCTTCGCGAACATCATGTATTCCATGATCTTGATCATGGTCGATTTGTCGGTGAATTCATTACCGAATTCAGGATTGACGCAAACGTCCGAGCTCGCCAGAACGGCATGAAGAACCCTGTCCGGCACGTAGCCGGTGAATTGGACGTATGTCTCGAGCCCCAAATCCCGGGACTGCTTGATCAGGGACTTCAAGTGCGGGCCGGATCCGACGATGATGAACTTGATGTCGGTCCGCTTTCTTTCCCTGACGATATGATCGACGGCCTGGAGGAGATTATCGATGCCCTCTTGCTGTCCGAGGACGCCGACATACCCGACGAGGTAGCGGAAGCCCTCCCGCAATTTAGGATCGGGAAGGGTCTCCGGCATGCGTTCGATATCCGGCCCGTTGCGGACAACGAATATCTCCTCGCTTCGTTTCCCGCCTCTCCCCATGGCGATCTTCTTGTAGCTCTCGTTTGTGGAAATAACGAGGTCCGAGCTCTTGAAGGTGAGCCGTTCCATCAGGAGGAGGAGTCTGTGAAGCGCGCCCTTTTTTCCGAACTTTGCCTCGTAGTTTTCCGGCGCGATGTCATGATGATCGAAAAGGTATTTGACGCCGAAAAGCTTGAAAGGGGCGGCGACAAGAAAAACGTGGTCCGGGGGGTTGGCTCCATGGATGACATGGAACGGATGCGTAGCGAACACCCGGAGGCTGAGCAGACACTCCCAGAAGGTCGCGTTCAGGTATTCCAGGATCAGCGAAGCCTTTCCGCTTCCCTCCGGAACCTGAGGGTGCCTGAGGATCCTTATTCCGTCGATTAGGGAACGGGAGTCCTTCTTGCGGGCATCGGAAGGACAGATGACCGTCACGTCATACCCGAATTCCCGCGCCGCGCGCGCCTCGTTCCAGACACGCATGTCAAAAGGAACGGAGTTGTTCTCGACGATGAAAAGAATGTGCTTGTTACTCACCAGGCGATGCCAAAATATTTGGGATTATCCGACCGGCCGCGAAAAGGAATGTTCACAAGATCATAAATGATCTTGTCCCTCGGGACTTCGTCCAGGACGGATCGGAATCCGGCGTCGTCATTGACCACGACGATCAGGTCGGAATTCGCGATCACGTCTCGGACGTCATCGAAAATGAACCGTGAAATAAGGGGAATGCGCTGGAGGATGAATTCCCGATTGGCGCCCACCAGCTTCGACAACTGGACGTTCTTATCGTAGATCCTGATATCAAAACCCTTGCCCAGCAGCTTCTCCAGGATGTCGATGATCGGACTTCCTCGCAGATCATCGGTACCCTCCTTAAAGCTGAGCCCCAAGAACCCGATCCGTTGCTTGCCGAACTCGAGGATCCTCCCGAGTGCGGTATCTTTCTGATGCTCATTGCTCGGATCGATGCTTTCAAGCACGGGACACTTCAGATAGCCGTCGTGCGCTATCGTGCATAAGGCCTTGAGGTCTTTAGGAAGGCAGGATCCGCCGTAAGCGAATCCGGGTTTAAGGTAATAGGGCGAGATGTTCAACTTGGTATCCCGGCAGAAAAGATCCATGAGATCACGGGAATCGATGTTCAAATGCTTACAGATGTTCCCGATCTCGTTCGCAAAACTGATCTTCAGAGCATGGAACGAATTATTGACGTACTTGATCAGCTCGGCGACCCTTATTCCCGTCAAGATGACCGGGGCATGGACACCCTCGTAGACCGCCTTCATCATCTCTGCAGCTTGGGGAGAGGACGCTCCGATCAGCGTATAGGGCGGATTGAGATAATCCTTGATGGCAGTCCCCTCGCGCAGGAATTCAGGGTTGGAAACGACGGCGAAATCCTTTCCGCTGACCTTATGGGAGACGGTCTCGATGATCTCGGTGATCTGCTCGTTCGTCCCGGGCAAAACCGTCGAGCGGATCGCAACGACATGGAAACGGTCTATTCTGGCGATTCCTCCGGCGATATCCCTGCCGACACGCATGATCCCGTCGAGGTTCAAGTGACCTCGCCCGGTCGACGGCGTGCCCACACAGATAAAGGATATGTCGGTGCCCAGCACCGCCGCTTCGATATCCATCGTAGCGGAGATGCGGTCTTTGGCCCGTTGTTCCCGAATGATCTGTTCGAGTCCGTTTTCAATAATCGGGGATTGGCCGCGATTGATGCAATCCACCTTGGCCTGATTAACGTCGACCCCGATGACTTCATGACCGTTCTCGGCGAGGCAGGCGAGGCTGACGCTCCCGACATACCCCAAACCAAAGATACTGATTTTCATTTTCGACTCCCGGCCAGACGGCCAATCAACGCGCGGACTCTGGTAGAATGCTCCGTGCGCACGAACTCAACGAGACGGGCGGATATGGGTCGCGGTTTGCGGAGCAGAGCATATTGCATGTACCCGACCATCATTAGCAAGGCCCCCGTGACGTAAGGGCGGTACCGGACTTGATAGAGACAGCGCAACAGCTGCCATCCCAGCCCATTGCCCAGCATGTAATCCTTACGGCCCTGCCGAAGCTGGAGATTGCCCCAATGCCGATTGCCGGTACCGATGCGGCGATGGTGCATGAGTTGCCTCTCCGGGCAAGTCCGTGTCTTCCAGCCGAGCATCCGCGCGGTCGTCACGGCAACCCAGTCGATGCCGCCGGACGGAATGAACTGATAGCCGCCCACCTCCTCTAGACAGGCCCGCCGGAAGAGCTGGCAGGCGCCGCTGACATGCTCCGAGTTAGTGAACCGGTAGTCGTACCCTTCAAATCCGTCTTCCCGGAAGGGCGTGCCTACAACTCCGAGCCGCGGATCCGCTTCGAGGCAGGTCAGCAGATAAGAGAAATAATCCGGCGGGAACGTCACGTCAGCATCGAGGTTGGCTATGTAGTCGAAGGAAAGATCACGCAGATGATCTACGCCGGCATTGAAACCGCGCGCCTTTCCGCCGAAATTCCTATCGCCGTCTCGCTGAAGGCAAATCAGGTCGATCCAAGCAAAGCGGGCCTGGGCCGTCCGCACCAAGTCCGCGGTCTGGTCCGTGGAGGCGTCGTCGACGACGACCCAACGGGCCGGATGGAGGCTTTGGGCAGCCAAGCACTCCATCACGGCTGTGATGGTCTCCGATTCGTTATGCGCCGGTGTGACGACCACGTAGTCAGGTCGTGTTTTGGCGTTAATCGTCGTCATGCCGTCCTCGCATCGGCCTGGGGAGAACAGTCGCGTTTTTTCTTACGCCGCATCGTGCGTCATGGCCGACGATCTCGCTGGAACGCGATGGGTCCCTTGTTAACGACAACGCCAATTTCCTTTGACTTTCAGGATTCCGGCGGCGACGGAGGGAACTGCCGGATATGCGCCGTCGCGTTGAACTTGCTTGTAAAATCCCGGAAGGACCTCTTGATCTGCTCCTCGGATAACCCCATGACGCCCATGATGTCGGTCAGCGGTACTCGGTGTTCCCAGGCGTAAAGAAGCATGTCGAGCTCGTGAAAAGGCATCCGGAAAAAAAACTCTTCGTCGCTGACAATGAAACTGTACGTATCGGGGCTGGGCTTCCTCTTCCTGATCTCCTCGATCACACCAAGGTGCTCAGCGATCTGGAAGACCTGGGTCTTGTAAAGATGGGCGATCGGTTCGATGTCCACCCCCCCGTCTCCGTACTTGACGAAGAAGCCTTGGATATTCTCGGTCTTGTTCGTCGTGCCGCAAACAAAGTAGTTCATCCGCTCGGACGCATAGTAGAGCTCCAGCATGCGCGTCCTCTGCTTCGTGTTGGTCGCGGCGACGATCCCGTTAAGGGCGTCCTTTCCAAGCCGGGCATTTTTCTCGACCCCATCCGAGCCGGTGATCGTCAGGGTAAAAAAGTTCAAGGCATCCCGGGCCAGCAGATCGGGCGGCAAGGCGATTTTGAGCTTGTATCCGGAATCATACTCGGGGAATAATTCCCTGATAGGGCGGTCTCGCTTATCGTACGTGCCGAAAGCCTGGAGGACGGGAGTGATGTCGATGTATTCTGTTCGAATTCCGAGCTTCTTGGCCTGCTTCAAGCCGAACTCCGCGCTGACGGGATTGGAGTCCCTCTCCGGCAGGATCAAGGCATAGACGTTGTCGGGCCCGAAGGCCCGGACACAGAGTTCCGCAGAGACCGCGGAATCCACGCCGCCGCTGAGACCTATGACGGCCCCCGATCTCCGCATCGCGCGGGCCTGTTCCTGAATAAAACCAACGATGCGGCTGGTCTCTGCGGAGCAGTCCATTTTGAGCATGTCTTTAGAGTAGGTCATCGGAGTGTCTCCTCCCCGGTAGCCCGGGCTTGTCGTTCCCTCCCGTGGGAAAACGGAGCATCAGGCGACATTCGTCGTTTTCCTCAGGACGAACGAGGTGAGCTTGTTCAGGGAATCCAGATTGTCGGGGATGATTTCGTCGGCCTCCACGCGTATCCCGAATTGCTTCTCGAGGTAACTCACCAGTTCCAGGACGCCCGTGGAATCGAGGATGCCCTTTTCGAGAAACGACTCGTCGTCGCTAAAAGTGGACACTTTCGCCAAAGGCAGAATTGGCTCGGAAAGAAATGTCCTAAGGGACGATTTAATACCATCGGGATCCAGCCCAGATTTGCCCATCGGCGTCTCCTTTTTATCAGATTTCAATCCCGTTGATTATATGATGCTTTCGAGGAACAATCAACCGGGCGCATTGACTCACGTAAAATGTTACCGAAGGCAGGGCCGTTGAATCATATAAAATGTTACCCAAATCCCATAAAGGATCGGGTGACATGCACAGGATGGATATGCGATCGCGTGAACAGTATCTGAA
>Ga0315274_10007553_pt1 | contig 15730 bp, 12 predicted proteins | sample YL17G02_20_MG_FD_203700 | JGI IMG/M metagenome (GOLD analysis project Ga0315274, IMG submission 203700) | Sediment microbial communities from Yellowstone Lake, YNP, Wyoming, USA - YL17G02_20 | ecosystem: Environmental > Aquatic > Freshwater > Lake > Sediment | place: USA: Wyoming | collected... | reverse complement strand
CTTACACTCCCTTCGAGCGTGCTTGAACATTATGATGAAAACGCTGAAAGACTCTTTCAACAATTGCAAAAGATCACAGGAAGAATGGAAAAGGTTTACACGCCAGTCCATGATGAAGAGATAGACTATGTGATTAAAAGAAGGCTTTTTAGCAGTATAGACGAAAAAGAGGGAAGGAAAGTTATAGAAGAATTTCTTGATTATGCTGATAAAGAGAGGATATTTCCAGAAGGTGTGGAAAAATCAAATTACCGTGAAAGATTTATAAAGAGTTATCCATTTCAACCAGAGATTGTAGATATTTTATATAAGCGATGGGGTAGTTTTCCAACTTTTCAAAGGACAAGAGGAGTGCTCAGACTACTTTCCTTAGTTGTGTATTCATTAAAGGATACTCAAAAACCATTTATCAGATTGGGCGATTTTGATTTAAAAAATGATGAGATTAAAAGGGAACTAATAAAACATATTGGTCCTGAGTATGCTGGTATTATTGCTCAAGATTTAACTTCAAGGGATGCAGGCGCTAAAAAGGTGGATAGGAGTCTTGGAGATGCTTACGCACCTTTTTCTTTTGGGAGTGTTGCAGCAACTACGATTTTCCTCTATTCATTTTCCGGTGGACCTGAGCGAGGTGCAACCATTAGCGAAGTTAAACTTTCAAGTGTTGACCTTTCTTCACCAAGCAGTATAGTTGTAGAAGCAGTCTCTAAGCTAAAGGAAAACCTTTTCTATATTTCAGATGAGGGATTATTCTTTACAAACCAGCCAAATCTAAATCGCATACTTTTAACCAAGATGGAGGGTATAGTAGACCTTGAACCAGAAGAGAAAGATCTTTTGACCGGGACTCTCACAAAAGAATATTTCGATATATTCCTCTGGCCCAATAATTCTAAGGACATCGCTGATACGAAGAGATTGAAGTTGGTCATTCAACGAAATTGTGATAAGTGTAAGGAATTTTTGGAAAATTGTGGAGAACGCCCCAGGGTTTATCGTAATACTCTTATATTTCTTTGCCCTCTGGAGTCAGAGAGAATAAACTTTGAAAGTTTTCTTAAGAGAAAACTTGCCTGGCAACTTATAGAAAAGGATAAAACTCTCCGTATCACGGACGAACAGAGAAAGGAAATAAGATATAGAACGAAAAAAACCGAGATGGAAGCTAAAGATCGCATAAGGGGTCTTTATCGTACTGTTTTACTTTTTTTAAAGGATGATTTTAAAGAGATTGATTTAGGAATTCCAACTTATGGAGCAGAGGCTACCATAGATAAGGAAATATACGAAAGACTGAAAAATGAATGCGAAATTCTTGAAAGACTTGCGCCCCTATCCCTTAAGGAAAAATATCTTAAAGACTGGGATTATGTGGAAACAAAGAATATCCTTGAGTCTTTGTTTAAGACACCAGGAGAAATCAGGGTTATTTCAGATGAAGTGCTGAAGGATTGTATAAAAGAAGGTATCAAGCAAGGATTATTTGGAGTTGGAGATATAGAAAACGAAAAGCCTATTTGCCGTCACTTCAAGGATGAGTTTTCACCTGAAATAGTAGATGGGGAGATTTTAATTAAAGCGGAATTGTGCCTGCCTAAAACTGAAGAAGAGATTTCAGATGAGGAGCTTCAATTGTGCATCAAGAAAATACGGCAAGGTCAAACCATGGAATCACTTAATAAAGTCACTAAAGAATTCTCTTCGTACAATTTATCTACAAGCCAAAGGGAAATAATTGAAGGTGAAATAAAGAAAAAAAGTGATGAATTAGCAGGTGTTACTCCACCACCGCATAGAGAAAAATACCGAGAGATTAACCTCAAATTGAATGTTCCTGCAGGCAAATTATCGGATATTGTAAGAATGATACCTTACCTTAAAACTAAATTTAACCAAGTGAAAGTGAAAGTTGAAATATCTGCTCAAGAAGGTGAAATAACGATTTCAGATTATGAAGATAAAATTAAAGAAACAATTAATCAATCAAATATGATTATTGAAGATGAAAATCTTGAATAAATAAAAAGGGCAAGCTTAGTTCTGCAATATGAAATTAGATAATGATACAACTTTTTTAAATATTCTGTTTTAAAAAGAGGTAAATGTTTAATTCAGATAGGCTAACTTAAACTATTATATTATATAAAACGGAGGTCTATAATTAAAAAATAGTTTTTAATTATAGACCCTATATAAACATAAAGAGGTAAAAGAAGTGTTTTTTTGATTTTTAGGTTAAGCGGTATGTTTTTATATTGAAGAACACCCTAACCCTATAGAAACACACAATATAAAAACCAATCTATTAAAATATTAATGAAATCTGCCAAAAAATTGTCAATATTCTATTTTTTTTAATTTAAAAAATTTAGATTGCATAAGAAGGAAATAGGGATAAAAAATGTTAAAAGAATTTCATATAACAATAGTGCCATATCCACCTACTCCAAAAGAATTAAATATAAATAAGGAAATCAACTTAATTAAAACTGCAATTCTTTATGGAGATAAAGTATTACTTATAAGTATTATTCCTATATTGTTTAACTTATTTTTAAATTTAGTTGAACAATTTTATAAGGATGAAGAAATAAAACAAAAAATAATTGATAATGTAGAATTGGATGAGCTAAGTAAATCATTATTATCTACTATTGAAGGAAAAGCAGAATTAAAATCAAAACTAGAGGAAGTAAAACCTAAAATTGGAATTAACAAACTTGAATTAGCAATAAAATCTGGAATTCTAGATGTATATACTTTTGGAAAGTCAAAAATTCCAGAAGAAACATATCCTTTATTAGATGAAGGTATATTGAATCTTGTTAAAGCTGAAAGAAAAGATGAAAAATTAAATATTTCAGATATTGATTCAGAAAAAATTAAGCAAATTGGATTTGTATTAGATATATTCCAAAGACTTCCTAATTTTGAGAATGCTACAATTGATGAGATTTTAGATATAAGGAAAACCTTAGGTAAACCACTTATAAGATTTAGATCAGCCATAATCGACATGTCAGATTGCATAAGATATAAGCCCTGGAATGAAGGTTTTTATTATGATATTGAGAAGTTATTTTATCAAAGAATAGAACCTGCGGTATTAGAAATTGAGGAAGAATGTAAATCAAATAAATATTTAACAAAGCTATTAAATATGATAGTGAAAAGACCATGGGAAATCCCTGCTGGTGGAATTGGTGGTGTAATAATTTCTAAATTGGCAGAGGTATCAAATATTTCTGCCACTGCAATAGGTATGGTCGTAGGAGTTGGAACAGTGGCTTACCGGTCACTAAATGAATGGAAAGAAAAAACAAAAGGGATTGAAACGAATCAGATGTTTTTTTATTATAAAACTGGGAAAATGCTTAATAAATAATATTTAATCTGTAGGAAATATTAAAATTCCCTTAATTTATTTAAGTTAAGAGTTGTACTATGAAAAAAGAAAATACATATTTGTATTCTACAAAATTTAAAAGAGAAAAAGTAAGTCAATGTAATATCTGCAAAAAAATAAAATCTCTTTCATGGGATCATGTCCCACCTAAAGGTGGAATTCATTTATCTTCCATTGAACAAGAAACAGTGTTCCAACATATGACTATGCCTAAGGATAATAGAAAATATTCTATTTCACAAAACGGAGTAAAATATCGAACTATTTGTAAAGAATGTAATGAGATAATTGGTAGAAAATATGATCCAGTATTAAACGATTTTGCATATAACGTGGGAAAATTTCTAAAAACTAAGTTAACCTTACCATCAATTATTTATTATAAAACAAAACCAAATTTATTAATTAGAGCAATACTCGGGCATCTTTTAGCTACAAAGGCTGATATTGATGAAGTTACAATTGATGAACAAGTGCGTAATTTTATTTTTGATGAAGATGCCAGTATTCCAGAAGAAATTAAAATATTTTATTGGGTTCACCCCTATATAAATACAGTTATAATAAGGGACATTGCAATGCTTGCGGTACGGGGAAAATTTGGCGGTAAAGTCGGTTTTTTCAGCATTTTAAAATATTTTCCCATAGCATATTTAATATCTAATCTTAAAGAGTATGAAGGGCTGAGCGAACTTACTTTCTATAGAAATAGTAAACCACGAGATATGATTGATATTCCTTTAGATCTCAAAAATATAAGAGGGCCTGAATGGCCAGAAATTGTTGATGATGGAAATATGATAATGGGAGGACTGAGTATACAAAGCTCAGTTTTTGCTATTCCAAAACATAGAATAAAAAAGCTGACTTAAGATGGTTATTTAAAAAGGTTTAGTCATGGATGATAAAAAGAGGAAAGAATTATTTTATTTAAAACCATTCTTAAAATTATATGGTGTTAGTCCAATAAAAATTACTCTTAATGTTGAATCTCCGGATTTTATTATTAAATACTCTGGAAAGAAAATAGGAATTGAGCTTACTGAATATCATTCATTAATAGAAATATCAGGACATTCAAGAAGAGAAGTAGAGAGTAATTGGGAAAAAATTCAGAAAAAAATATACGAAAATGTAAAATTAGATAATGAATTAATGGGTACTCATGTCTTAATGTTTTTAAGAAAAATCATTTTGCCATCGCAAGGAGAAATCCAATCCTTCATAGATGAATTAATTCATTGTACCAAGATATTTATTGTGGAAGATAAAAAATCTTCTTTAGTTCCCGAAGCATATAAAATATTAAATAAATATATTGATCGAATTGATATTTCCAAAATTAATGATACCTCCTTTTTAAAATGGGAATGTGATATAAATGCTGGTTCTATTGGATTAAAAGAAAAGGAACTACTAAATGTAATCACACCTAAGATTAGCAAAGAAAAAATATATTGTTTGAAGAATTTAGATGAATTATGGCTATTGGTAGCTTTTGGTTGGAGGATATCCCAGTCAGTTCCTCCTAGGTTAAAGTATAAGTTAGAAGGATTTGAGACTTTAAATTTAGCATTAAATAAATCAAACTATACTCATATTTTTCTATATTTGCATTGGTATGATGTGATTTATAGATGGCCGAATTGGAAAAAATTCGGAAAAGGTAAGTTTTTTGATTTAGTAGAATAATAATAAATGTTAGGGATATTAAAAATAAATAGGAACAGATGTCCCTATTTTTAGGAGAATATTTATGAATTATCAAGGGGATGGAGAAGTTACTTTAATTAATGATGAGATATATAAATGTAGTTTTGAATTATATCAAAAAAAAGATAGCAGAATATTCTTATTGTGTAAATTTGTTGATGATAATAATTCAATTTTAGGTTTACTTTTTGCAAGAAATTTTAATGTAAAAAAATTTAAAGGAAAAACTACAGATAACTTTGAATGTTACACAGAAAAAATGATTCTAGGTGATTTTACAGATATTCCTAATAGTGAAGATTATATAATGTTCTATTTAGATGAAATAGAAATTATTACAAACAATAAAAGTAATGAAAATGGTTTTTGTTTTAAAATAACAAATTTTTGTTTAAATAAATTTGATAATTTTAAATTATCATTAACTAATTCTTACCAAAGCAAAAAACAAAAGTTAAATTTCTTAGTTAGACCTTTAGATAATTTCGAAGAAATAAATAGAAAGTTAAGAATAAATAGAAATGTAGAAGTTACTAGTGAAATAATTTACTTAAATAACGAGAATTTATTATCAATTGAACAAATTATAGAAGTTATCGATGATATTTGTCATCTTTTATCAATGGCCCAAGGAACAAAAGTACAGTGGATTAACTATAAGTTCTATAAAGATTCATACGTACATGAAAAGTATTTAAATCGAGTTACCAGTTCATATACTCCTTTTTTTATTATTGCACCAGATATTAATTCGATTAAAAAATTTATAGAAACCATTTATTCTACTTTTATTGAAAGAAAAGAAATATATCACTTAAAATGGATTATTAATGCATTTATTGATTCAAAATCAGAGGAACGCTATTTAGCAACCAGAGGGCTGAGAGCCGTAGTAGTTATGGAAATGTTAAGGAGGTATTTTTTAGAGACTGGAAGCACTGAAGAAATAATTTTCCCATTAAAAGTTTTTAAGAAGGTTAGAAAAAATATTAAAAAAGAGATTGAGAGAACCTTAGAATATGATATAAAAAATAATATTAATTTATCAGTTGAGAAAAAAGGAATGCTTTTTTGCAAGATTTCAGAATTGAATAAAAAACCTTTTAAGGAAATATTAAAAAGATTTTTAAAAAATATAAATTTTGATGTAGAAAAAGAAAATGATAATATCGAATGCTTTATCAAAAGCCGTAATGCATTAGTTCATAGTGGCCAATTTTTTTATGTTATCAATAAGAAAAATACTTGCCAATACAAATCACCATTCGAAGAATTTACTTTTATAATCAACTTTATAGATAAAGTTATTCTTAAGCTAATAGGATATAGTGGTTTGTATCATAATATTTATCGAACAATGCAAAATGATGGATGGCGAGAGTACGAAAAGATTTGATAGTTGTATATTTGTAAATATTTTTATATATCATATCCATTATTGTATATGCGATAGGGGTGTTGTACTAGCTCAATAACTCGGTAACTTTTTCTAACTTTTCGTAAGAGATTTTATAATTAAGTCTCCATATCTCTTTAATGGTTACAATTACTAAGAAAGAAGCGTTTAAGGTACTTCAAATGGGGAGGTAATTTTAAGGGTTGGATTATGACCCTTTTAGCATGGAAAAAAATTATAAAAAATACTAATAATGAATAGTTTAAAGATAATGACTTATTATGAAGCCAAAATAGATAAATATGATTGATTCTTAAAATGTAGTCCAAAATGAGATATCTAGCTAATAATAATTTAATTATAAATTTTAAAAGTAAATAGATTTTAAGATAATAAAGTAATTATAAAGAAAGGAAACGGTTATGCAAAAATATTCTGTCAATCAGCATTTAATCGAAACTATTTTATCTTGGATAAATTCTGGAGAAATAGCAATTCCAGAGATTCAGAGGCCATTTGTTTGGGATGCAACTAAAGTAAGAGATTTAATAGATTCTTTATATCAAGGATATCCAATCGGTTATTTAATTATTTGGCGTAATCCTTCTATTCGCTTAAAAGATGGTCATATGTCAGAGGGTAAAAAAATACTTATTGACGGTCAGCAACGCGTGATTGCGCTTCAGGCAGCGATCTTAAACCGCTATATAATTAATAAAGAATATAAACGAATTAAGATTATAATTGCATTTAATCCTTTAGAAGAACGGTTTGAAGTTTTAAATTCAGTTATTCAGAAAGATTGTAGTTGGTTACCTGATATTTCAAAAATTGTTAATGGTGAAGTGAGTATCCTTGAACTGGTTGATGACTATTGCTTAAAAAATCCCGGTATCGATCGTAATAAATTTTTCCAGAAAATAGATTTGCTCTGTAATATTACAAAAAAGCAAATTGGGGTGATTGAACTCGAACATGAATTAGATATTGAGACGGTAACAGAAATATTTATTCGTATTAATTCAAAAGGGGTTGTATTAAGCCAAGCAGACTTTGCAATGTCAAAGATTGCGGTTAATGATACATATGGTGGGAATGAATTACGAAAATGCATTGATTATTTTTGTCATTTAGCAGTTGTGCCGGAATTTTTCCAACAGATTAAAGATATAGATCAAGAATTTGCTAAAACAGAATATTTCCAAAAAATGACTTGGTTAAAAGATGAAAAGGATGACTTATATGACCCGTCTTATACAGATATGTTAAGAGTTGCTTTTACTTCACAGTTTAAAAGAGGACGCTTGGCAGATTTGGTTGCTTTGTTATCAGGAAGGAATTTTGAAACTAGAGAATATGAAGAATCAATAATGGAGGAATCTTTTAAGAATCTTAAAGAAGGTATATTTAATTTTATGAATGAGACAAATTTCAAGCAGTTTGTTATGATTCTACGATCCGCTGGATTTATAGACCCGTCAATGATTCGTTCACAAAATACCATAAATTTTGCCTATATTGTTTATCTTGTGCTAAAGTATCAAAAAATAATTCCCGCTAAAATAGAATCATATATACGCAAATGGTTTGTAATGTCTATGCTTACCAGGCGTTATTCAAGCTCCCCGGAATCATCTTTTGATTATGATGTAAAACGAATTAACGAAATAGGTATTGCTAAATATATAGAAGATATAGAAGCTGCTGAATTATCAGATGCATTTTGGGAAGCAGGTTTACCACAACAGATGAATACACCAGTCGCCAGTAGTCCATATTTCAATGTCTATCTTGCATCTCAAGTTTATGAAAAAGATAAAGGATTTTTATCTCGGGATATAACCGTTTATGATCTTCTTGCTTTTAAAGGAGATGTACATCATCTGTTCCCGAAGAATTATCTCAAGAAGCATGGCTTGGCGCAGAATAAATATAATCAGATTGCAAATTATGTGATCATGCAGAGTGAAATTAATATAGCAATTGGCGATAAATCTCCTGCAGATTATTTTTCTAAATTGCTGGAGTATTGTAGTAATGGAAATAAAAATTTTGCTTATGGAGCGATTACAGAATTAGATCAAATTAGAGAAAATTTTACTATGCACTGTGTCCCTGAAGGAATGGAAAATAAAAATATCGATCATTATGAAGAGTTTCTGCAAGAACGTAGAAAATTAATGGCAAAGAAAATAAAGAATTACTATTGGAAACTTTAAAATTAAACATATTTGTTGATTATATAAAAATTTAATCCCAAGAAATGGAGCTTTTACATGAAATTTTTTCTATTCTCAAAAATATCATTTGAAATTCCTGATCCTATCGCTTTAATCGAATGCTACTGCTACCAAAATGATTTTTATGCTAAATACGACCTACCTCTAGAGCATAGAGATAGGAAAATTGAGGATGTAAATAAAATTGGTGCACGTATCAAGAAAAAAGTACTTTCAGAAGGTAAAAAAATAACCGAAAGAACAAAGAGCTTAAGTATATTTAAATATAATCTTCAGCAGTTTTTAGATCTGGAAGAGAAAGACAGAGATGAGCAGATTAAAGAACTAAATGAATCTGTTATACAGGAATTGTTAAAGATTAAGGGAATTGGTCTGTCTACTGCTACCAAGATTCTGCATACCCTTTACCCCAAAATTATTCCCATGATGGATAATCCTCTTCAAAATAAGTATCGTGAAAAAATTAATAATCTATGGACGAAAAAACGAGCCGATGAAATATTGATTGATTTTTATAAAAATTTACAAATAGAAAGTAATCGGAAAAATCTAAAGCATATCTTTAATAAAATATCCAAAAATAATCTTAAAAATTTAAGTAGGATAAGAATATTCGATATTCTTTGGTGGTCATATCTGAAAGCTGAGAAATTAAGGGAAGAAAAAGGGATTAATTGGTCTACGATAAAATTTATACATGGAGGGGAAGGCTGTTAAAAAAATAAGATATGTCCGTATTTTTTAATAGTCGATGAAAATTATTATTTTAGGAGAGAAAAATTATGAGTAATAATAAAATGCAGGAAAAGTATTTACCTTTTGATAAAGACGTTTTTATGAAACATTTTGCTCCGATAGGAAAAAATATAAAAACAAACATAAACCATTTAAATTATTATACCCAAAGCATTAATAATTATGAAAACTATAAAAAGGGTATAAATACCATTTTTGGAAAACATTTATATGAAACAAGCAAACCGTGTCAAATACAAAAAGATGAACGTTTTTGGACAGTTAATACCTTAATGAATATATATTACAGCCCGAATCGTATTAATGAGTTATGTATATTATTTGAAAAAGCCTTTGGAAAGAAAGCTCCAATATCTATAGAAATCAATAGTTGGGAAGAATGTTTGAACAGTGATAATTTAAAACTATATTTTGAAGTAGATTTACCATCTCCTGCTTTTTATAAAAATAATTTATACTCATTATATAAAGAAGATAAAATTCAAGAACATCAAATAATACCTTTTATTTTAGCCAGTGCGCATGAAAAGCAAACCTTAGAGGGTGCGACTCAAGTTGATGCATTAATATTAAATCCAGATAATGGGTTTAATGTTTTAATTGAAGCCAAAGTATTATCAGATATTTCGATTGGTATTACCTATGATGTTGTTAGAAATCAAATTGTGAGAAACATTGATGTTATGTTGGAATCGAATGAGAGACTTTGTGCTCCTTTAAACAAAAGAGATCCAGATAAAAGTTTATTTTTATTAGTGACCCCTAAACTTTTTAAAGATAATCCATCAAGCCGTTTATATGGATATAAAATAAGAGAATACAAAGATAAAAACAAGGGGGTAGATGCTTTAAAAAGAGATTTACCTCATAGAGTAATAGGAGAATTGAAGGATATACCTTCCAGAATAGGATGGCTGACTTGGGAAAATTTTAAAGAAGTGAATAATAAATGTTCTCCGTGGTCATTAGAGAAAGAAAATTATTTATAAAAAAAGAAGCTATTTTAATGTGAAAGAGAATAGGACAATATCATATATAATAGGTAATAAAGATAAAATAATTCCATACACAGAAAGATAATAGTAAAAATTAAATATTTAAAATATAAATAAGGTTTTAACCTATCGATTATTTTAATGTATATGCAATGACCTACATAGAGGAATACTATGAAAAAAATAATATTGATATCATGTGCTAGCAAAAAAATAAATAAAAAAACCAAAGCTCAAGATTTGTATATAAGCGCACTTTTCCAGAAAAATTTAAAATACGCTAAATCTTTAAATCCTGACAAAATTTTTATTCTTTCTGCAAAATATGGATTGTTAAAACTTGATGAAGAAGTAGAACCATATGATAAAACTTTAAACAAGATGCGTTCCTATGAAATCAAAGAATGGGCAAATTCTGTATTAAGTCAACTGCAAAAAGTTGTTGATTTAAATAAAGATGAGTTCGTATTTCTTGCTGGAAATAACTACAGGAAATTTTTATTATCAGGTATCAAAAACTATAAAATCCCTATGTTAGGCTTGGGTATTGGAAAACAACTTAAATGGTTAAAGAAGAAGATAAAAGTGAATGAAATTTGTCATACAATTCATCAATGGTTTAATGGAATAAAAAAACATTCCTATTATCAATTGTTTAATGCAATGAAAAAAGATTCCCTTTCTCAATGGTTTAATGAGCAAGGAATACCTAAAAATGGAATTTACATTCTTTTTGAAAAAGGGGAATTGGCTCACTCTACTGATAAGATTGTCAGAATTGGAACGCATACCGGGAATAGTAAACTTTGGTCTCGCTTGAAAGAACATTTGATTGAAAACAAAGATAGAAGTATTTTTAGAAAGAATATTGGAAGAGCTTTATTAAATAAAGATAAAGACCCCTTCCTTAAACAATGGGAAATAGATTTAATAACAAAAAAGGCCAAGGAACTACATTCTAATTCTATTGATTTAACAAAGCAGAAAGAAATTGAAAAAAGAGTAACAAAATATATACGAGACAATTTTTCGTTTGTAGTATTTCAAATTGATAACAAAGATAAAAGGCTTGAACTTGAATCAAAGATTATTTCTACTGTTTCTCTTTGTGACGAATGCAATCCCTCTCCAAATTGGTTAGGATTATTTTCTCCAAAAGAAAAAATAAGAAAAAGTGGGCTTTGGTTAGTTAATAAACTTTGTAAAACTCCTCTATCAGAAAAGGATTTAAAAGAATTAAAGAATATATTGGAAAATGCTGGGTAAAGCAATGAGTGGAGGATTAAACTTATGATCCGTAAATATCAAGGTTGTCTAGTGGGGCTGGCCATCGGTGATGCCTTAGGTGCCCCGGCTGAATTTCTAAGTTTAGAGGAAATCAAGAAGCGGTACGGCAAGGATGGAATTACTGATTTTCATGCCTGGCATGGCTTTAAGCCGGGATCCTATACCGATGATACTCAAATGTCATTGGCTACAGCGGCCGGGTGTATAAGAGCCTATCAAAGATGGCGTGAAAAAGGAATAGGTCATCCGGCTTCGGTGGTCTATCAATGTTATTTAGACTGGTTTGAGTCTCAGAATGATCCGGAAGAGATAAGGGGTCCGGGTAGAACTTGCCTGAGTGCTTTACAAAGTGGAAAGATGGGGACAATAGAAGAGAAGATCAATGACAGCAAAGGCTGTGGTGGAGTGATGCGCACCGCCCCGGTCGGTTTAGCTTTTCCCTCGTGCAGGGCCTTTCAAGAAGGTGCAGAATATGCAGCCATCACCCACGGGCATCCTTCCGGATATTTGACGGCAGGATTTCTCTCGGCCATGATATCCTATCTTATTGAAGGTAAGACACTTACAGAGGCAATAGATCTCTCTATCGGGCAGCTAATCCGGTATGACGGGTATAGCGAGACACTAAAAAAAATCAAACAGGCGCAAAAATTATCTGTCAGTCAGAAGTCGGTGGAAGAATCGATTCAGACCATCGGAGAGGGTTGGGTAGGAGAGGAAGCCTTGGCTATCTCTCTCTATTGTTCTTTAAAGTTTTCGGATAATTTTAAAAGAGGAACCCTGGCTGCGGTTAATCATTCGGGAGACAGTGACTCTACCGGGTCGATCACCGGGGGTATTTTGGGAACCTTCCTGGGGGTTGAATCAATCCCCGAACTCTGGGTACAGAAGGTGGAAGGGTCGGATAGAATTAAAAAGATAGCCGATGATATGTTCAGCATCTTTCAGAGCGGAAAGGAACTTTTCCTTGAGGAATATCCACCATTTTAATAGCGCCGGGTTTCGCTTAGTAAAGTAATTTGTTTGTAGCTCAGGTAAAAGTGTAGGGACTAGCGGTATCATCTCCAAGGGCCAGAAGCTTTCCATCCCATATCAAATTTTTCTGCTTTATTAATCGCATTAAGCGGTTTACAAAAAGCCCTAAACAGGGTTTACAAAGAATTTTTTGGGGGTTTACAAAGAGCTATATAATAGTTTATAATTAATTTATGAATAAAAGCAACGCTATACAAAAATTTATCCTCGATAATGTAGAAAATCATCCAAGGGACATTGCAGCAGTTCTGGCCAAGAAATTTGGATTTTCAAGGCAGAGAGCCCATCGATACCTGATAAGAGAAGTAGAAAATGGAAATATCATCAAGACAGGGCACACCAGGTGGACTTATTACTTTCTTGCTAATGGAAAATACATTAGATTCATCGAAAAAATAAAACCTGGTATAGCAGAAGACAGAGTTTGGTTAAAATATATTAAACCAATGATTTTATCTTACCCGGAAAATATTTATAGAATTTGTGCTTATGGCTTTACCGAGATTTTTAATAATGCTATCGACCACTCAAAAGGAACTACAATTTTAACAGAGGTAGAAATTAGTAATAATACTTTAAAGATTACAATTGTGGATAATGGAATCGGGATATTTAAAAAAATTCAAAAAGCGCTACACTTAGATTCCATCAAAGAATCCATCCTCCATCTATCCAAAGGCAAATTTACCACTGACCCATTAAACCATACCGGAGAAGGAATATTCTTTACCTCCAGGATGTTTGATAGCTTCTCAATCCTTTCCAGTGATATATATTATACATTCAAAAATGAGGACTGGTTTTTTTCGCCAGAAAAAATTGCAGATTTTAAGCAAGGTACGCTCATTGAAATGGTTATCTCGCTCGATTCAAAAAAGACCCCAAAAGCCGTGTTTGATCAATACGCGGACCAAGAGATTGGATTTGGAAAAACAATCGTAGCAGTGGCGTTAAGCGGGGATCCAAATGATCCTCACCTATCAAGATCACAAGCAAAACGATTATTAATGGGTCTTGAAAAATTCAATACCATCATTCTAGATTTTAAAGGAGTCGTATCTGTAGGACAAGCATTCGTAGATGAAGTATTCCGTGTTTTTAAAAATGAATATCCAAATATCACTATCCATCATGTGGGTGCAAACGATGAAGTTGAATTCATGATTAAGAGAGGGCTTTTGAAATAAATACGCAGACAGGCCATTTCTTAGACAATTAATATTTACTTTTAAATGAGATAAATGGGGGAGGCGTACCAACCAGTCAGTAAAATTAATAAAATAAACTTTTTATAAAGCAATAGCTTAAGGAGTGAAAAATATGTATGTTGTCTGTGTAACTGTGTTTGTTAAACCAGAAAAAATTAAAGACTTTAAAGAAGTGACCTTGGAAAATGCTTGGAACACTCGCCAAGAACCAGGCAATGTCCACTTCGATGTCTTGCAGGCGGAAAATGATCTTTCGCGATTCTTCTTGTATGAGGTCTATAAGTCTCCAGAAGGATTTCAGATCCACCAAAAAACTGAACACTATCTGAAATGGAAAGAGACGGTAGCAGATTGGATGGCTCAACCCCGTCAGGGCGTAAAGCATTACAGTCTCTTTCCAGCCGACTCAGATTGGTAGTAAAAATAAGAAGAGGAGGAAACGCTGATGAACTTTGAGTTCGCTACTGCTAACCTAATCATTTTTGGCCCTGGTCGATTTAGAGAGATAGGTGATATTGCCCAATCTTTCGGTAAACGAGCCTTGGTTGTAACAGGTAAAAGAGCTTTGAGCGAAGCAGGGATCATCGATAATCTCAAACATAATCTAGAAGCAAAGAAGGTGGAATTTCTTCAATTCATTGTTCCTGGAGAACCTGACTTAAATCTCATTGAACAAAATATGGTCAAAGCAGCTAATGCTGATTGCGATTTAGTAATTGGTCTTGGCGGCGGAAGTGTGATCGACACCGCCAAAGCCATCGGAGTGCTCCTAACTAATGGTGGAAATTTATTAGATTACATGGAAGTGATAGGAAAGGGGCAGCCCTTGACTAAACCAGCAGTTCCGCTGATTGCTATTCCTACCACTGCTGGCACAGGATCCGAAACTACTCGTAACGCAGTGATAAAAGATCCTAATACTGGAGTAAAGGCAAGCCTCCGGAGCCAATACCTTTTACCCCGAGTGGCTTTAGTCGATCCCGAATTAACCTACTCTCTTCCACCGGAGATCACGGCAAGTACTGGCTTGGACGCTCTTACTCAACTCATTGAGCCCTATACCTCTAAGCGAGCTCAACCCTTCACCGCTGCCTTGATTCAAGATGGGATTCAACGAGTGGCAAGATCTTTGATTAAGGCCTATGAACAGGGAGATTCAATCGCCCGGGAAGATATGGCTTTGGCCAGTCTGGAGAGCGGGATTGCCTTGGCTAATTCCGGTCTTGGAGCAGTTCATGGATTTTCCGGTTCATTAGGTGGAAAATATTCTATTCCCCATGGCATTGCCTGTGCCTGTCTATTGCCTCACGTGATGGAAGCAAATATTCGCTCTCTTCAGATCAAAGAGCCAACCAGCCCAATTTTGAACCGATATGCCGAAATAGGAGAATGGCTTATCGGAAAACGACTCGAGACTGAACAGGATACGAGAGATGCCGGTATTAAATTCGTTCGTGAACTATGCCTCCGGTTAAAAGTACCATCTCTCAGGGACTTCGGCTTAAAATTAGAAGATCTTCCCGAGATCGCAAATCAATCAGCAAAATCTAGCAGCATGCGTGCTAATCCCGTATCCTTCAGCCAGGATGAACTTGTAGGGATCCTTACCTCGGCATTGGGTTAATTTCCATAAAATATTTCTTCTGGAAAACATGAATTCCAACAACGGTTGTACTAGTTTAATGATTCAA
>Ga0315274_10007551_pt1 | contig 15738 bp, 13 predicted proteins | sample YL17G02_20_MG_FD_203700 | JGI IMG/M metagenome (GOLD analysis project Ga0315274, IMG submission 203700) | Sediment microbial communities from Yellowstone Lake, YNP, Wyoming, USA - YL17G02_20 | ecosystem: Environmental > Aquatic > Freshwater > Lake > Sediment | place: USA: Wyoming | collected... | reverse complement strand
ACCTTGAGTGATCAAATCCAGGACTTGACAAATGCCATACAGGAGCCGACAATGCTATACGTAAGCCAGCGATCTACTCTGCTGGCCCAAAGTACTCGTTGTCCAATTGCCGCTGAACCAACACAGAGGTACATTGGCACATCTTCCGGGACCGCCTTGTGCAGCCGAGCCTGGAGGACATGGAAGCACCTTCTTTGCCCAAGTTGTGTCAGCAGTACGGCATAGAGAATGAGACCAAGGCCTCCAACATGCTCGGGACCGCCAAGAGACAGTTTCAGAGCGTATTGAAGAAGCACATACTCCAGACCGTCGTTTCGGGCGAAGCGGCCGAGGAGGAACTGCGGGAAATGTTCAAGTTCTTTGAGAAATAGAGCAGGGTCGTGAGTTTCTTACGGATATGGTCTTGGTGCGACCGCCATTGAGGTGGTCACGGCCGAAGACATGGGCATCTGAACAGCTTTTCTTCGAAGGCCACATGAAGGGCAAGGACTCGATATTCGGCGCGTCTCCTGAAGGACTGGATCGCCTGGTTGCCAGGGTCCTGGAGAGTGTCGAGCCGGTCAAACCGGCTGAGCCGACGATCTCCCTGGAGGCGTGGACGGCGCAACCCGGCGGGCGGATCGGCGATTACAGGCTTCTCGATATCCTGGGCGAAGGCGGCATGGGCGTGGTGTACCGTGCCGAGCAAGAGCGTCCCATAAGACGCCAGGTAGCCCTCAAGGTCGTCAAGCCGGGGATGGACACCAAACAAGTGATGGCCCGCTTCGAGGCGGAGCGGCAGGCACTGGCGCTTCTCGATCATCCCAACATCGCACGCGTCTATCACGCCGGGACCACCGAGGGGGGCCGGCCCTATTTCGTCATGGAACTGGTGACGGGCGTGCCCATCACCGAGCACTGCGACCGGCACAAGCTGAGCATCAAGGAACGGCTGGAGCTATTTCTGCAGGTCTGTGACGCCGTGCAACATGCGCATCAGAAGGGCATCATTCACCGCGATATCAAGCCTTCGAATATTCTGGTCACCATGCAGGACCAGCATGGCGTGCCCAAGATCATTGACTTTGGCATCGCCAAGGCCGTGACGCAGCCCCTGACGGAGCGAACGCTGTACACCGAGCAAGGCCAGTTTGTGGGGACGCCGGAGTATATGAGTCCCGAGCAGGCCGAACCGACCCTACAAGGCATTGACACGCGAACCGATGTCTATTCGCTGGGTGTGGTCCTGTACGAGCTGCTGGCCGGGGTACTTCCCTTTGATGCCGAGAGACTGCGGGAGGGAGGGCCTGAGCACATCCGACGGATTATCCGTGAGGAAGATCCGAAGACGCCCAGCACGCGTTTGCACAGGATTTCCGGAGAAACGTCGACCAAGGTCGCCACCCTGCGTCGTACGGATGTCCGAACCCTCGGGCGAAGGCTGCGTGGAGACCTGGATTGGATCACGCTCAAGGCCATGGAGAAAGATCCGAACCGCCGTTACGCCACCGCTCATGCCCTGGCCGAGGACATTCAGCGGCATCTCCATGATGAGCCCGTCACCGCAGGATCACCCGGCGTGCTGTACCGCACACGGAAGCTCTTGTATCGACACCGGCGAAAGCTGGCGGCCGTGTTCGGTTTCGCGATCTTAGTCACGGGGCTGATGATAAGCCTTGCCGTACTACGAACGGGCTTGCGCCAATCACGAAACGCAGAAATCATCAGGCATGAAAACACGCTGTCCGAGGCCACGGCACTGGGTGAGCAAGGCAAGTATGAAGACGCTTTGTCTGCGGTGAGGACTATCCTGGACAGCGCGCACCTGGGGCGCCGGGCACGTCTGCTTCACGCCCGACTTCTCATGCTGGCCCTGCAATCCTCTGCCGACGTAGTCATGGCGAATGATGCGCGATGGGCCCAGGTCATGGATGAGCTCAAGGGACTGCTCGGAGAATCAGATGACATCGCCGGGCAAGCTCACTTTCTCCTGGCAACCATCTATTACGAGAGTGACTCCGAGGCGCCCACCAGCGCCAGAGACTACGGAGCCCAGTGGGCGTATCATAAGCAGCAGGCAGATGAGTTGCTCCCGGAAACCGCGGGATTCCTACCTGTTGCGTGCGATCAGTGCCGCCACGGTGCCGCAGGCCCTGGCGTTCCTCGATAAGGCCCTCGAACTCGACCCCAGACATTTCGAATCCGTCAAGACGCGGGCCTACATTCATCATATCAGCGGCGACTATCGCCAGATGGCGCTCGATGCGGCCCAAATGAAGACTATCAAACCGGACGATCCCTTGGGCTATTCGCTCAGTGCCCTCGCTCAGCGTGGATTGGGCTGGTTTACCGAGGCGATTGCCGATCATGGCAGGGCGATTCGATTGTCGCCTGGCGATGCCCTTTTATTCGATGAACGTCGTCAAACCTATATGTGCATGGGTGACTGCCAACGGGCGCTTGCCGATGCGAGAGAGTGTGCTCGGTTGGAGCCCTCCGTGAACCTGTATGAGATGCGCGTCTTCTTTACCCTGGTCGCTTTGGGACAGTACGAGCAGGCACGCGCTGCGTACCAAAATCTGATCGCCGCCTACGACTTCGACAAACTCGAGTTTGACGATTGGGCCACCCAACATGTTTTTGACACGTTGGCCGCGGGGTTGGCGTGGTATCCCTCTGGTGACATGCCCACCGGCAAGGCGTTCCTGCCTTTGTGCCTGGCGGATGAGTCCTACCGGCATCTGGCCGAGAGAGCCACACGCCTGGTCAGCCTGGGGAGTCATCCCTCCTTCTCTCCGGACGGGACCAAGCTGGCCTACGCTCTGGGCGTTCCCCAGTTCACCGGGATTGCCGTATATGACATCAAGTCACACCAATCTCAATTGCTGGCGATTCCCGGTAAGGACCCGGCGTGGTCACCCGATGGTCGCTATATTGCGTATACGCGCAACCGACAGACCCTGCCCTTTTCGGTGCTCTTCCGGCAGAGACCCATGAAGGGCGTGGCCGATCCTGAAAACGTGGCCCTCCATGAGGTCTGGATAATCAAAGCAGACGGCACAGAGAACCCCCGCTTCATAGCCAAAGGGTATGGACCGCAGTGGAGCCCTGATTCGAAGCGCGTGATCTACCGCTCCGGCACAGACAACAAGGTCTTCTCGAAACCAACGGCGGCTCAGGACGAGAGTCCCGCTGTCATAGTCGACCCGGCCACCGAAACGGTCGTTGGATCGATCCCGGGACTCGCCGTTGAATCTCTGAATTGGTCTGCCGATCGCCGGTCCCTGCTCATCGGCTGCAACGATACCGTGGGAGGGCTGTGGTTCTATGATGTGACGTCGCAGTCCTTATCCAGGGTCTTCAAGGGCTGTGCCTTTGGCTACGCCCAGTTTTCACCGAATCCTGAAAAGCCACGTCTGACGTTTGACTTCACCATGCGAACCACCCTGTGGGGGCGGGAGATCTGGATGGCCGACATGTCCCCCGCAGACTGCCGGATCGAACGAGCCGGGGCGTGTCATACCGTGGCAGAGCACCATCGGGAAATCATTCGGTCCTATTACGACCGCTGTATCGAAATGGATCCGAACGAACCTCTGAACTATCTCCTGCGTGGGCGGCGCTATCTCCGGTTGGATGACATCGAGAAGGCACTGATGGATGTGGAGCACTTTGCCCGCCTGGAACAGAATCCGCAACTCAGGGCCGATCCCTACCTCCACACCAGATTCGACTTCATCTTGCGCCCACGGCGTTTTCTCAGGTTCCTGACTGACGAACTGATCAAAGTGCAGGGTGAGTCGATCCAAGAGGACTCTCCCGGCAGAAACGGCCTGGCCTGGTGCTATTTCTATGCGGGTCTTCGGACCGAGTGTGAGCAGCAATACGAGACCGCCCTGGCCCGTTATGAGACGGCGACCCGGATCCGTCCGGATCTGGCCGTAGCCTTTCGTCATCTCGCCCGGGTGCAGGCCACCTGCCCGCTGCCGGAGTTTCGGGCCGCACCCCAGGCGCTGCAAAATGCACAAAAGGCCTGTGAGCTGACGGCATGGCGCGATCCCCAGTCTCTGGAGATCTATGCCGCCGCTCACGCGAATGCCGGGGACTTCGACGCGGCCGCTAAATGGCAACAGGAGGCGATCAACCGATTGATGCCAGACAGTGATGTGGGCCTCAGGGCCCAGGCCCAGGCAGAACTGGATCTCTATCGCGAACAAAAAGCGTATCGGCAACAATACCTCTGGCCAAAGAGGCTGATCGCATGGTGGAAATTCGACCGCCAAGACACCCAGCAGGTTCGCGATCACTCAGGCAACGACCTTCACGGCCGTCTCGTGGGGGACGCCTGCATCGTATCCGACCCCGAAAGAGGTGACATTCTGAGTCTGGATGGCAAGGGTGATTTCGTGGACTGCGGCCGTGATGTCCGGTTCAATCTTACTGACACACTGAGTATCTGCGCGTGGATCAAACCCAGGGTCTTGAACAAGAAGCATCAGGCCCTGATCTCCAACGGCGACAAGGGTTGGATCCTGAATAGACAGGCCTACACGAATCGCATGCAGTTCGTCTGCTATGGAATCCAAAAAGCAGAGCCCCAGGGGAGTCTGTGGGCGGACCTGGGGGGACAAGGAGAAGTCAGCGACGGTCGGTGGCATCACCTGGTGGGCGTTTATGATGGCTCTCGCCTGAGTGTATACTTGGACGGAGAACCGGACGCAACGATTGGCGCGACCGGCCGCGTCCGAACGAATGATCGGCCCGTCTTCATCGGCGAAAACTCCGAGGAAACGAACCGCGAATGGGACGGCCTAATCGACGATGTCCGGATCTACAGCTACGCCCTGAGCGCCGAAGAGATCAGAACCCTCTATGAATTCCGCAACAAACCCGGGGAAGCAGCCCAGTGGCGTGCGAAGCTTCCCCAGGACAAAGTTCCTGCCGAAGAGCCATGAACCGCCCCTCATCTCACCAGTTCCCGACCGCCCCGCGTCTCAGCCTTCCGGCTCGAGCGGCCAGGACTCAAGATGGGGGACAGGCCGCGAAAAGGGGAGGGCGTGGAGGATGGGCGCTCTTGCGGGGCGGGGGTTTCACTCAGCAAATTGCTGGAGCCCGTGGTTTTTGCGCCCATTTTTGGGGGGCGGGGCGGTCTTTGTTGCAGAAATGAGGTTCAGGGTGTTCCTGGGTGTTGGAAAGAGAAGTCTCAGTGAACGACAGACCTGACAATGTGCTGGTCGAGCAGGCCGCTAAGGGCGATGGGGACAGCTTTACGGAGCTGTGCCGGCGCTACTACGGCCCGATGGTGGCTATCGGCCATGCGATTATCGGCGACCGGCACTTGGCGGAGGACGCGGCCCAGCAGGCGTTTGCGAAAGCGGCGGTGCATCTGCCGAGGCTTCGCAAGCCGGAGCAGTTCGGCCGGTGGGTGGCGGCCATCTGCCGCAACGAGGCCAGGGACCTGGCCCGGACCCGCCGGGGATTTCAGGCTGATGAAGAGTTGCCGATGCCGGCGGATGAGGCCGGTCCGGAACCGAATGAGGCCGGCGAGGCGGTGAAAATGGCCCTGAGCCGGCTGTCATCCGAGGCAAGAGAGGTGATCTTCCTCCGATTTTACGACGGCCTGTCTTACGAGCAGATCTCAGCGGTGCTGGGCATCTCCGAGCAGGCAATCAACGGCCGGCTGCGGCGGGCCAAGAGGCAACTGGCCCAGTATCTGCGCCGCGACGGCTTTGGTGAGGTGAACCTATGAATGAGCACAAAGATGAGAAATGGCTTGATGGCCAGCTTCAGCGAGTAGTCAATGGCAGCACGCCCGCGTTCGACGCGGAGTCGTGGAAGCAGAAGCATCGTGATGAGTACCGGGTACTACTGTCCCGAGGCAGCGTGGGGAAACAGCCTGCCTCACATGCCGGCCGCACAGTGCGGGTGGTCTTCGGGAGTTGGATCGGCAGGCTCGCCGTGGCGGCGGCAGTCCTGGTGGCAATCGGCATTCTCCTCATTCCACGGCTTGGACGCCGCCCGGACACGCTGCCGGCGGGACTCCCACCGGTTGCGAAATCGCCGGCGGAAATGATGACCATGATGTCGCTGCAGGTGGCCTATCGCCGGGGTGGAACAGAAGCACTGGATCGGCAATTCGACAAGGCTCTTGAAATGTTGGGACCGCGGACAACCAGCATGTCACTGAAGGAGTTGTTGGGAACTTGAGACAGCGAAGATTTTGAAAGGAGCGTTCTATGAAAACGAAAACAGGCATATTTTCCGTGAGAACAGGATTTGTCGCGGTGGTCTTGCTTGCCGCAGCCTCATCGACTTTCGGCCTTCCGCCGGACCCGGACAACGCGGCCGTCATCTACTACCAGGCGTTTCTGCTGTGCAAGCAGCTGGACGAGGCAATCTCAAAATCGCTGGACGATTTCATCAAAGGCAGCGCCGAGCCGAGTGAGCAGGTCGAGCGGTATATTGAGACTTCTCGCACGGCCATCGACTATGCTCTGATGGCGGCCCAGAGGGCCAACTGCAACTGGGGACTCATGTACTCGAAGGGTTACTCGGCATCGCTCCCTCATCTGGCCCAGTGTCGGTTGTTGTCCAAGCTCATCATCGCCGATGCGCGGCTGCTCGCCGCCAAAGGCGCCTACCGAGAGGCGCTCGACCGCTCGCTGATTGTGAAGAGACTGGCGCGTCACGTCGGTGACGACACCGTCATCTCTTTTCTGGTGGCTACGGCGATCAACACACTGGCCAATGACTGCATCCGGGATGTCCTGGGCATGAGCCCGCCCGATCTGCAGGTGCTGGAATGGCTGAGGGGGCAACTGGCGCCCGCCTCCGCTCTGCAGCCTTCCTTTGCCAGGGGTCTGAGGCTTGAGCAGGAGATGGCCCTGCAGATGATGCACATGGACAGGCGTGACGAACTTGTGGCGGCGATGAGCGCCGACGAGGGGTCGAAGAACAGCGAGTTGGCGGCGAAGGTGGACGAGCCGTTCCTCGCGAAGAACAGGGAGTACTATGAGCGATATATGACCGCGATGCAGGCGATGCTCGCCGCCCCGACGACGTACGTCCAGAAGTACTCGGAACTGAGGAAATTGCTTGATGGGATGACGCAGGAAGCGGGCAAAAACACGGACGCCGTGCTGACGGGAGTTCTCGCGCCAGCCTTGAGCGCGGTCTACAGTCGAGATGTGAAAGCCCAGGCGCACGCCAATGCTCTTCGGGCCGCGGTCGAGCTCTATATCGTCAGGGCGCGGACGGGGGCGCTGCCTGCGAACCTGCCGCCGGACACGCCGACGGATCCCTTCAGCGGTCGGCAGTTCGCGTATGAGAAAACGAATACCGGCTTCGTGCTGCGTTGCCAGGGGAAAGACCTGGACAAGGACACAACCTACGAGTACGCATTCACAGTGAAGTAAGCGGCTCTTCCCCCGAAGGACAAAGCCGGGCCTTGTCTTGCAGCCCGGCTTTGCTATGCGCCGAAGATCCGCCGCGGGAGACTCAGCCCTTCCCCGCCGAGGACACTGCGTGTGTGAATCTATGAATCGGGTTTCCTGAGAAAATCAGTTGACACGTCCGGGAGCGACCGGTAAAATCCCGTGGCTCTTGGGACCCCCGGGCACAAATGCAATGAAACAGTGTATGCGCCGAACAGTGGCCGCCTGTCCCATGCAGATTCGTTCAGCGGCAGCACGTACATAGGGGGCAGAAAATCAGGAATGTCTGATGCGCGGTGACTCTGTAGCTATAGAGCAGGGTCCCGCGGGCAAGGAGAGAACAGAACATGGCAACACCGCTTGAGAGATGGGTAGAAGAGCAGGCAAGACTGGCCAAGCCGGACAGAATCCACTGGTGCGACGGCTCGGAAGAAGAGGCGCATAAGCTCATCGAGATCGGAGTGAAGGAGGAGAAGATCGGTGAGGAGCCTATTTTCAGAGAGCTGAATCAGAAGACCTGGCCGACGGCGTATTTGCACCGCAGCCACCCAACGGACGTGGCCCGCACGGAGCAGTTGACCTTTGTCTGCCATCCCGAGAAGGACCAGGCCGGCCCCAACAACAACTGGATGACTCCGGCCGAGGCGAAGGAGAAGCTGACGAAGCTGACCGACGGCTGCATGCGCGGTAAGACGATGTATGTAATGCCCTACATGATGGGTCATCCCGATTCGCCCTACGCCAAGAAGTGCGTCCAGATCACCGACGTCAGCTACGTCGCCGTGAGCATGCGGATCATGACCCGCATGAGCAAGAAGGTCGTCGAGATGATCGGCAGCGGCGAGGACTTCGTCAAAGGCCTGCACTCGGTCGGCGACTTCGATCCGAACCGGCGGCTCATCATGCACTTCCCGCAGGAGAGCCTCGTCTGGAGCATTGGTTCTGGCTACGGCGGCAACGCCCTGCTGGGCAAGAAGTGCTTCTCCCTGCGAATCGCATCGTGTCTCGGACAGCGGGAGGGCTGGCTGGCCGAGCACATGGTGGTCATGGGTATCCAGGACCCCGAGGGCCGGATCACGTACATTACGGCGGCGTTTCCCTCCGCATGCGGCAAGACCAACCTCGCCATGCTCGAATCGGCACTTCCCGGCTACAAGATCTGGACGATCGGCGATGACATCGCCTGGCTGAATATCGGCCCCGATGGCCGGCTCTACGCGATCAACCCGGAGACGGGCTTCTTCGGCGTCGCGCCGGGGACTTCCATGAAGACCAACCCGAACATGGTCCACACGCTCAAGGCGGCCAAGTTCTATCCGACGCTCTTCACCAACGTGGGGCTCGATCTCGATAGGAACGAGCCGTGGTGGGAAGGCGCCGACGGGGCCGTGCCCAAGCGGATCGCCGATTGGCAGGGCAAGCCCTGGACGCCCGGCCAGGAAGGCAAGGCAGCGCATCCCAACTCGCGATTCACCGTCTCGCTCTACTGCGCTCCGACCCTGTCCAAGGAATTCGATAATCCGAAAGGCGTGCCAATCTCGGCGATCCTTCTCGGAGGGAAACGGACCCAACTGATCCCGCTGGTGGCGGAAGCGTTCGACTGGGAGCACGGCGTATTCATGGGAGCCAGGAGCGGCTCGGAAACGACCGCCGCGGCCGCCGGCAAGACAGGCGTGCTGCGAAGGGACCCCATGGCCATGCTGCCGTTCTGCGGCTACAACATGGGCGATTACTTCGGCCACTGGCTCAACATGGGCAAGCGACTCAAGCACCCGCCGAAGATTTACGCCGTCAACTGGTTCCGGGTGGATGACGAAGGCAAGTTCATCTGGCCGGGCTTCGGTGACAATATCCGCGTGCTGAAATGGATCCTGGACCGCGCGAACAACCGCGTCGCGGCGAAGGAAACCCCGATCGGTCTGGTCCCCCACGTTGCCGACCTTGACATGTCGGGCCTGAGTATCCCCAAGGAGAAGATGGAGAAACTCGTCGAGATGGACCGCCAGGGCTGGCAGTCTGAGCTGAAGGAGATCGACCAGTACCTCGGCCAGTTCGGCGACCATCTGCCCGCCGGCATCCGCCGTCAGCGCGATGACTTGGCCAAGAAACTCGGATAGCGACCTGCCAGTTTCCTCCAAAGCGGACTGGCGGCACCGGTCCTTCCATTGACGGTGGGCTGTCAAATTCGTTAAGATCACGGCATGCCATGGCCATATGGACCGTGGCATGCCGTTTGGTTTGGAGAAATGCCAGACAAGGGCAGGGAGTACCTATGGCGGATTCAGTCTTCCTACGCCGCGTTCTGTTGAAGAACTACAAGAGCATCGCAAACTGCTCGGTGAAGCTCGGCCCGTTGAATTTCCTCGTAGGCCCGAACGGTGCGGGGAAGAGCAACTTCCTGGACGCTCTGCGGTTTGTGACAGAATCGCTGAACACCTCTCTCGACCACGCTCTGCGAGAGCGCGGCGGAATCAATGAGGTCCGCCGGCGATCCTCCGGACATCCCACGCACTTTGGGATTCGTCTTGAGTTCACGTTGCCGACCGGAGGCTCCGGCCATTATGCATTTCGCATTGGCGCATTGCCCAAAGGCGGCTTCGAGGTCCAGCAGGAGAAGTGTCGCATCTACGGTCCTACTGCCCTGGATACGTGGTTCTATGAGGTTGACAGCGGCAGAGTGATCAACAGTCACGCGAAGATTGTGCCGGCCGCAGCATCTGACCGGCTTTTTTTGGTGGCGGCCTCCGGGTTGCCTGAGTTTCGTTCGCTCTACGACGCGCTGTCTCACATGGGGTTCTACAACCTGAACCCGGATGTAATTCGAGACCTCCAAACTCCAGATGCTGGTGAAGTGTTGCGCCGGGATGGCGGCAATCTTGCAAGTGTTCTGAACCTGATGAAGAAAGAGCGCCCTGAGGCGAAAGACCGCATCGTGGAATTCCTCTCTAAGGTTGTTCCTGGCGTACAGGATGTATCCGTCATACACATTCAGAAGAAGGAGACCTTGGAATTCCGACAGAGGGTCGGCAATAACGAGGCACCTTGGAGATTTTTTGCAGAGAACATGTCTGACGGGACCTTGCGAGCCCTGGGTGTGCTGACAGCGCTATTTCAGTCGGTGAATGGCGGAGCCAGACGTGTTCCACTGGTAGGTATTGAAGAGCCGGAGGTGGCTGTGCACCCTTGGGCCGCTGGCGTTCTGAGGGATGCACTGCGAACAGCAGCCAGCAATACCCAGGTGATCGTGACCAGCCACAGTCCTGACCTTCTTGAGGACAAGCATGTGGGAGAGGAATCCATCCTGGGCGTCGCCAGCATCAATGGTGAGACCAAGATCGGCCCTCTGGACGAAGCGGGACGCAGCGCGATACGGGATCGCCTGTTAACCGCTGGAGAACTGCTGAGGCTTGACCAGTTGAAACCGGACATTGCGAAAATCGATGCCACGCCGGCCAGTCAACTGGACCTTTTCGGAGAATCCGCGTCGTGAACGAGATTCGCGTAGCGGCCATTGTGGGGGGGCACGGCGAAGTAGAATCGCTTCCGATTCTGTTTTGGCGAATCGCTGGTACTCTTGACCGAAGCCTGACTGTGCACGTAAAGCCAGTCCTGCGGGTTCCGGAGAGTCGCCTGTCGAAAGTGGGTGAGCTTGAGAAGCATGTTGAGTTCGCGGCTCGAAGCATCGGCAGACACGGGGGGATCTTCATTCTCATGGACTGCGATTGGCCGGACGGTTGCCCGAGGGATGATGGCCCGGCCTGGTTGAATCGTGCGCGGTGTGCCCGGCCCGACATGCAGATATCGCTGGTGTTGGCCAACAAGGAATATGAGGCGTGGTTCATTGCCGCGGCGGAGTCCTTACGTGGGAAACGGGGTCTTGCTGCAGATTTGACCACCGATCCGAACCCCGAACGCATTCGCGGTGCCAAGGAGTGGCTCAGCGATCGCATGCCGCGAAACAGACCGTACAATCCGACAATCGACCAGCCTGCTTTGACCAGCGTTTTCGACATGCAGGCCGCCCGTCGTGCTGACTCATTCGACAAGTGCTATCGTGAGATCGTCCGGCTGCTCACAGCACTCTGGCCGGGGGGGTAGACGAACCTGAGCGGCTCAGTGATTGTCTTTACTTGGTCGGCTTGGCGGGGATGAATTGGGCGGTGAGCTTGCCCTGCGCGACCTCAAGGCTCTTGAGCCGGACCCACTTGTCGTCTATCTCGATGACCGGCTCGAACGGCTGACCGTTCAGCAGGGATGCCACGATCTTCGTGCCCAGGTTGTCCATGTCGATCGCGCCCGTCTCGACCTGCTCTTGGTACATCTTCCTGGCCATCATCCTGGCCAGAGGGGTGACGTTCATGGCCCCGACCTTGACCTTCTCGACGGCCAGATCCAGGTGTTCTTGCTCGTTCATCTGCGGCTTGAGCTCGACCGTCACGACAAACCCTGCCCCTTCGATGTCGGCCATCCCCATCAGGATGACGCGGCCGGGGACAAAGAGCACCTGGGGTGCTGACAGGCCAACGCCCTCGGACTGCCACTTCTTGTCGGCAATCGCTTCATTGAGTTTCTCATCGAGCACCACCATCTCGAACGGACGCTGCTTCTGGGCGTTATTGTAGAATGTGGACCCCAGGTCCCGATGGAGGTAGGGATGAACGGTTTCGCCGTTGGGGTCGGGGGCGGGCACGACCGGGTGATAGCTGGATGGCCGATACACCAATAGAGCAATGAGCACCGCCGCTACCGCCAGGTCGATTGACAGCCAACACAGGAGTCTTCTACGCCTGGATCTTTTCCGCTTTTCCACAGCCTGCCCCTGGGGGAAATTAGTTTCCGGAAACCGCTCGGACAGTCGAATTCTATCTTGCCCGATGCGACGGGCCAGATTATAGTGGTTCGAACAGTGGATCAAAAGAGTTTTGTTGCCGGACTTGTAAGCGGCGAAAATCTTTCGGCGGCACGAACCGATAGTCATGCGATCGTGCCGTCGGATTGTTAGGGGAGATAACGAAAGGAAGGACTGTCGGGTTATGTCAAGCCACTTTGCAGATCGGCTGCGTGCAGCCGTTGAATCGAAAAGGACGCCGCTGATGATTGGTTTGGACCCCATTTACAGTCGTCTGCCCCTGGTCATCCGGGCCCATCGTCAGATGAATGACGAGTACGATGCGGCGGCGGCGGTCGATGCCATTTTTGATTTCTGCACGCAGGTCATGCGGGTAGTCGCGCCGATGGTGCCCGCCGTGAAGATCAATATCGCCTTCTTCGAGAAATACCTCTGGGAGGGTCTGGAATCCTACTACGCGTTGATCAGCGAGGCCGATGACCTGGGGCTGGAAATCATCGGCGATGTCAAGCGGGGCGATGTGGGTCATACGGCCGAGATGTACGCGGCGGCCCATCTGCAGAACTCCGAGCTGACCGGGATGGAGGATGTGCTGGCCCCCGACGCGATCACGGTCAACGGCTACGCCGGGACGGACGGAATCGAGCCTTTCACCAAAATGGCCGCCTCGCAGGGCAAAGGCGTCTTCGTGCTCGTGCGAACGAGCAATCCTTCGGCGGCCGAGCTCCAGGACTTCAAGGGCGAAGACGGCCAGACGCTGTACGAGAAAATGGCCCAGATCGTCGGCAAGATCGCCGGCCAGCGCGAGTACATTGGCGAGAAAGGCTACAGTGACATCGGGATGGTGATCGGAGGCACGGCGCCCGACGCGACCACCTCGCTGCGGGCCAACTATGACAACATCTGGTTCCTCGTCCCCGGCTACGGATCGCAGGGGGCGGAGGCCGTCGATTGCATCCGATTCTGCAAGCCCGATGGCATGGGCGCCCTGATCAACGCGTCCCGCTCCATCATCTACGCCTACGAAAAGCCCAAGTACAAGGATGCGTTCGGCGACGACTGGAAAAAGTGCATCGAGCAGGCGGTGATCGACGCCAAGGTGGACCTGGCCAACGCGATGCAGACGAAGCTCGGATGATCCGGGCCATCGTTTCGCCGTGTGACTGCGAGGGTCACCCACGTTTCGCTCAGGATGGCGCATGTGCAACGATGTTCCTGCCACAACCCGTGCCCCGTGTTCCGCCCAGCCGTCCGTCGGGCAAATGTTCGACCGCATTTCGCGGACCTACGACGTCCTGAACCACGTATTGTCGCTGGGACGCGATTACTCGTGGCGCCGCCAGGCGGCCGCGCAGCTCGATGCGAGTCGAGACCTGAGACTCATCGACCTGGCGACCGGAACCGGCGACATGCTCATTTCCCTGCTGCGGCATCGCCCCCATATCACGGAAGCCACGGGGCTCGATGTCTCTGAGAACATGCTGGTGGTCTGCCGGGAGAAGCTCCGCAAACGCGGACTCATCCAACGAGCCGGGCTCCTGTGCGCCGATGCGTCGAAGACGCCGTTTGCAGAAGGAACCTTCGATGCGGCGACGATGGCGTTCGGGATTCGCAATACCGCCGATGCCTCCGCAACCCTCCGCGAGATCCATCGCATCCTCAAGCCCGGCGGCACCGCCCTGATCCTGGAATTCTCCCTACCGGCCTGTCCGGTGATGCGGTGGTTCTATCTGCGATACCTGCGGCTCATCGTGCCGTTCGTGGGCTCGCTGGTTTCGGGGGACAGGCACGCGTATCGATACCTCGACGAGTCCATCGAAGGCTTCCAGCAGCCGGAGGAATTCTGTTGTCTCATGCAGGGGGCGGGTTTTCACGAGGTTTCGGTCGTCCCACTGACATTTGGCGTGGCCTCGATCTATCGAGGCGTAAGAGGTCAGATTTCTGGTGAAGCATGAGCGTGACATTGGCTGGCAAGAAGGTGCTCGTGATGGGGCTGGGCCGCTTCGGCGGCGGGGTCGATGCCGTGCGATTCGCCGCGAACGCCGGGGCGCACGTGGTCGTTACGGATAAGGCGACGCGGGAGCAGTTGCGCGATTCCCTCGGACAAGTGTCCGATCTTGCGAACATCGAGTTTCATCTCGGCCGGCACGATGCGGAGGACTTCGTGACCGCCGATATGATTGTCGCCAACCCGGCGGTCCCGCCCGACAACGAGTTCCTCCAGATCGCCCGCCGGAATGGAAGGACGGTGACCTCCCAGGTCGGGCTGTTCTTTCAGTCCTGTCCCGCGCCGATTATCGGAATCACCGGGGCCAACGGCAAGAGCACGACAACTGCCCTGACGGCCCATCTGCTCGAAAGGGCGAGGCCGCGGGCATCGCAGGGGACCTATGAGAAGGTTTGGCTCAGCGGCAATATCGGCGACCGGCCTCTCTTGACGATCCTCGATCAGATCGCGCCCCGCGACTTAGTCGTGCTGGAGATATCGAGCTTCCAGGTCGAGCAGTTGATGGAGGTTCGACAAACGCCCAAGGTCGCACTGCTGACGAATCTCACGCCGAACCACCTGGACCGCTACGGCACGTTCGAGGCCTATTGTTCTGCCAAGGAGGGCTTGTTCACGTTCCAGGCCCTCGATGCGATCTCCATCTTCAACGCCGAAGACGAGGTGGCTCGCGCCTGGTTCCGCAAGTATCAGGACCAGCGGGGCCGGACCTGCCTGCAGTTCTGTGCCGACGATGTAAGTGCTGAGCTTCGGGCCGTTTACGCTCTGCCCGGCCGGGCCAACCTATCGAATCTCGCCGCAGCGATGGCGATCGCCAAATGCTTTGGGGCCACCGACCGGTCCATCCGGGATTGCCTGGCGGAATTCAAAGCCCTGCCGCACCGTCTCGAACTGGTCGGCAACAGAAACGGCGTCCGCTGGTATAACGACTCCAAAGCCACGACGCCCGAGGGCACGATGGTCGCCCTGTCTGCCTTCGAATGCCCGAAGATCCTGATCGCCGGCGGGTACGATAAGCATACGCCGTTCGATGAGCTGGGCAAGAGGATTGCCTCAGCCGCAAAGGCCACCATTCTGATCGGGCAAACCGCCGGGCAGATCGCCGATGCCATCCGTGCCACGTCCGAGAACGGTCATGTCGCCGATGTGCAATTTGCCGGCTCGCTGGCCGAAGCGGTCGAGATCGCCAATCGAATCGCCTCGCCCGGGGACGTCGTCCTGTTAAGCCCGGCCTGTGCCAGCTATGATATGTTCGAGAACTATCAGCAGCGGGGCCGCCTCTTCGCCGAACTCGTGCAACGCCTCGGTAAATGACTCCGCTCACCCCATAATCGCATCGGCACTGGTTAACCCGACTTCGCGGATTCGGGGGTTGGAACCTGCGTAGCGGGGTCGAAAACGGGCTTTGAGAGCCAAAGTCTTCACTACATGCCGGCGTCCATTTGACCGGATGCCACAGTGATCCGGGGCGG
>Ga0315274_10007547_pt1 | contig 15749 bp, 10 predicted proteins | sample YL17G02_20_MG_FD_203700 | JGI IMG/M metagenome (GOLD analysis project Ga0315274, IMG submission 203700) | Sediment microbial communities from Yellowstone Lake, YNP, Wyoming, USA - YL17G02_20 | ecosystem: Environmental > Aquatic > Freshwater > Lake > Sediment | place: USA: Wyoming | collected... | reverse complement strand
CAGTAGATCCGGCTTGCTCAGCAGCAGAGCGCACAACGCCACCCGGCGGCGCTCACCCCCGGACAGATGGGTGACCGGTTCGTCCGGCGGCGGGCAGCGCAGCGCGTCCATAGCCTGCTCAAGCTGGGAATCCATATCCCACGCGTCGGCGTGGTCGAGTTCTTCCTGCAGCCCGCCCATCTCCTCCATCAACTCATCGGTGTAATCGGTTGCCATCAATTCGGCGACCTCGTTGAACCGGTCGAGTTTGACTTTGATCTCGCCTAGGCCCTCCTCGACGTTGCCGCGGACGGTTTTCTCCTCATTGAGCGCTGGTTCCTGCTGCAGGATCCCGACGGTCGCGCCGGGAGCCAAGAAGGCGTCGCCGTTGTTGGCCTGGTCGAGACCGGCCATGATGCGCAGGACGCTGGACTTGCCGGCCCCATTGGGCCCGACGACGCCGATCTTGGCCCCGGGGAGGAAGCTGAGGGTTACGTCATCGAGGATGACTTTGTCGCCGTGGGCCTTGCGGACCTTGCGCATGGTGTAGATGAATTCAGCCATCCGACCATCCTAGGCAGGCGCCCCCAGCACCAATTCCTCCGACTCGGCGTCCTCGACGCCGCTGGCGTCCGCACGGGCGTCGCCGCCGTCGACCTGGCCGTCAGCGGGATCGGACTGTCCCGGGGCGTCCACCGGCGGGGTGTTCTGCGATTGGGCGTCCAGAGGCTGGGCGTCCAGAGGCTGGGCGCTCTGCGGTTGGCCCGGCTGCGCGATCCGGGCGATCACCCGGGCGAGATCCGGACCCACCGCGGTGGCGCGCATCTCCAGTGACGACCGTTTGACGCCGTCACGGTCTTCGTACTCGCTGGTGTGAACTGTGCCGACGGCGATCACCGCGGCCCCTTTGTACAGGCCGGCACCGACGCCGGTAACGAGACGTCCCCAGCAGTTGACCGTAACGAACAGCGAGTTCCCCGGCTCCCAGGTGCCCTCACCAGTGCGGCGGCGGGAGTTGCTGGCCACCCGAAAGCTGATCAGCTCTTGGCCGGCTACCACCCGGCGACGCGGTTCGGTGACGATCTGGCCGACGATGGTCATCGGTGTTTCGAACATGATTGAGGTTTCCTTCCTTTGCGGTGTGCGCCTTCATCGGGCACGCAACCATTGGGCATGCGGGCACCGACGTCGGAATGCCCGGAAGTCGACTTCGGCTCAGGGCTGTGGATGAAACGGCGCCTGGGGACGAATCGCTGTCGTCTTAGCGCGCCGGATCAGCAACGCCAGCAGCACCGCCACCAACGGAAGCTCACCGACCGTCATGAGAAGCGCAGCGCCGCGGTGTTGATCGGCGAGCAGGTCGCTGTATTGATCGGCGAGCACGTCGCTGTGCCAGGGCAACTGCAGCGATCGGTAGAACCGCTCGGCAAGGATGCCGTCCCGTTCCATCAGCAGCGCCCCGCTCAGAGCCACTAGCGCGATGGCTATACCGAGCATTCCGACCCGGCCGGCCAGCGAGACCTCCCGCGGCACGGGATCGATGCCAATCACCACCCAGAAGAAGAGGTAACCGCCGAGCAGGAACACCGCGGTCATCGCTACCTGCGCACCGTGGTTACCGGCGGCGGCGTCGAACACGCCGCCGAGATAGCAGAACCCGGCGACGAACGCGACGGTGGCAACCACCGGATGGGTGAGCAGCCGCGCCGCCCGGCCGGTCAGTCCCGCCGCTAACCACTCCCGCGGGCCTGGTGGTCCGTCGGCTGCCGCGGCGGGCAGCGCACTAAGCGCCAGGGTTGCCGGGGCACCCAGCACCAACAGAATCGCCGCCGGCATCGACAGCAGCAGATGACCGACGACGTGCGCACTGAACATCGCGGGCAGGTAGCTTCCGAGGCCCGATGAGGTGGTCCCCAGCAGCACCGCGCAACCGAGCAGCCAGGCGACCGTCCGGTGGGTCGGCCATTGATCGTCGCGCCGTCGTAGCCGTATTACCGCGGCGAGGTAGATCGTCGCCACAATGATTGCGGCGCTGCCGAATATCAGATCGAAGCGCCAGTCGGTCATGATCCGCGCCAGGTTCGGAGGACCGGGTAAGTCGTATCCCAGCGCGACCTCGGCGGCGGTCGGACTGGACCGGGCCGGCGGCGGCGGAGTCCGGCCCAACCCGACGGCGATGCCAAAGGTCACCGCAAAGACAAGCGCCTCGACCATCGCCAGCCGAATCAGCGCACCGCGCGCGCCGGGGTCGGACTGCAGCGCCGCCACGGCGCCGCGGCGGTGACGCCAGCCGATCAGCCCCAGCACTACAAGCGCAGCCACCTTGGCAGCGATCAACCAGCCGTAGGCCGTCGAGAACAGATCCGCAGGGCGGATCCGCACGCCGGCATTGACTGTTCCCGATACCGCCATGGCGATGAAGCACCATAGGGCGATGGCCGAGAAACGGCGCGCGGCCACATCGCAGTACGCACCTGCGCGCAGTGCGTGTGCCAGCAGGGCCAGCAACCCGCCGGCCCACAGTGCACCGGCGAACAGATGGATCAGCAGACTGTCGGTGGCCACATCGTGCGATCCGCCGTTTGCAGAGTGTCCGGTCAGTCCCAGCGGCACCAGGGTGAGCAACGAACCGGCGAACAACATCGGCGTCGGGGACCACCGCAACACCAGGCGGGCCGACACTGCGACGGCAGCGGCGATCAGCGCCGTCCACCGCCATGCCGAGGCCGCGTCGACGAGGCCGGCCACCCGCCACAACTCGATCGGATTCAGATGCTCGCGAACCGGCTCTCCGGAGACATCGGAGATGGTCAATGGCACCATCAGTGCCGCGCACACCGCCGCGACACCGGACGCCGCGGCGGCCATTCGCAGCGCGCGATAACTTCCGACATCGAGCACGCCGTTGTCTTGCGGCGGGGTGAGGAACGCCGCGAACATCGTCCCGCCGACGGCGGTGACAGCGGCGATCTCGCCGACGGCGCGGGTGAACGGCAGGCCCAGCGTCGTCACCGGACCCGGGTCGGGAAGGCCGGTCGCGATCAGCGCGTCGGCGAGAGCCAGCACTCCGATCCCGGCGGCGACCACACCGGCGAGCATCGCGACCGCGGCCAGCACCGAGCCGACCGCGTAATCCCGTGGAACGGACAGCGGAATCAGCCGGCCGAGTGCAGCGTGGCCTCACGGGCGTAGAACTGGTCGCGCGAGAGTTGATAGATCCGGTCCATGTCGGTGATGATGTCGCGCAACTCGGCGAGAAATGCCCGTCTGCGCTCACCTAGATCGTCCGTCGTGCCGATCGCCGACGACCCGAGCAGTTTCTGGTCGGCGGCGACCTGCTTGCCGGTGGCGAACAGCAACGCCGAGACGCTCTCCGCGCTGCTCACCAAACCCTGGGCCGAGTACTGGCTCCCAACGCCAAGGGCCATTGTCGTCAGTTCCTTGTCGTCGATGTCTGCAGGTGCGCCACAGAGCACATCCGCGACGATCTCATACGCCTCGAAGAACGGCCGCAGCATGGCGTTGGCCATCAGCGGCCGCTTGGCCCGCAACAGGGTATCGACGGCGTCGGGACCGGCGTCGAGTTGGGACTCCCAGCCGTCAATCCATCCGAGTTCCTCAGCGATGTTGGCCCGGAACTTCGCCGAGTCGGCGAAGTAAAAATCGAACTTCAGCAGCGACCGCAACCGCATGGCCTGCGCCCAGAATGCATCCACCCGTTCGCCTTCCGCAGCCCGCGCGGCGTGCGCCAGGGCCATCTCGACGATCGAGGTCTCCAGGAACGCGTGAATCAGGGAGTTGCGGTAGAACGCCGCCTCGAGTTCGTGTTCGGGGGCGATCTGCCACACCGGTTCGTGGCCACCGTCGACCCGGGTGACCGGATGGCCGCTGGACAACGCATCAACGGCGGCGCGCACGCCCTCGGTGGATCGCAGCCGAAGCGCACTGTTGGTCATCGGGGTCTTCTTGCGCTGCAGATGATCCACAGAGTCCTGCAGTGTGTGATGCAACTGCTGCAGGGTCAATGCCCGGCCGCGGGTGGCCAGCAGGACCGTGGATGCCAGCGCCGTAGCGTTGATCGGGGTCGCCCGCAGGATTCGCCAGGCCACCTCGAAGGCCATCTTCTGCATCGCAAGCCGTTTGGCGGCTGGATCTTCGGCGAGCGTTCCACCCGGCTCACCGAGGTGCTCCCGCATCGACACCGCGGCCGGGAAACGCACGTAGATTTTGCCGTAATTCCGCTCGCCCTGGGCCTTCACGAAGTTGTAAAGCCACTTCGCACCCTCGGGAATCTTCTCTCCGCCCCGGGCGTAGGCGGCGTATTCGGTCGTCTCGTGGAGTTGATCAAAGCTGATCGACACCGGCTGCAGCAGAATGTCCTCACTGCGCCCATCGAGGTAGGCGTCGGCGACATAAGAAAGCAGACCGAGCTTGGGCGGCAACATCTTTCCGGTCCGCGACCGGGTGCCCTCGATCGCCCAGCTGAGATTAAACCGCTTTTCCACGATGTAGCCGACAAACTGACGCAGAACATATTTGTACAGCGGATCGTCGATTTTTCGCCGAAGAAAGATGACGCCCGATCGGCGCATAAGCGGACCCATGAAGCCGAAGGACAGGTTCATACCCGCGAACGTGTGCGCCGGAGGCAATTTGTTCTCCTGCATCGCCACCGGAACGATCACACCGTCCAGATAGGACCGATGCGACCACAGCAACACCGCGGGATGGTCATCCAGGGCACGGCGCATCGACTCGATCTGGGGCGAGTCGTAATCGATTCGCGGGTCGAAGCCCCTGCTGAAGATGGCTCGGCCGATATTGGGAATCAGATCGACGGAGAACCTGCTCCAGCCGGTGGCGAGTTCGTCGAGCATCGCCTGGGCCTTTTCGGGGCTTGCTCCGGGAATGCCCTCGATACCCGCCATGAACCGCGAGGACGCCAGCAACTCATCGGTCAGCAGTCTTGGGGATTTGTATTCCGGCCCGAGTAAACCCAATTCGATCCGCTCGATCGCCAGGGTCGCGCGGCGCAGGACGAATCGCGCGAAGTCCGCCGGGGTGCCGCCGACGGTCTTCTCGCGCCACTGCTGACGCAACTCCGAAACCTTGGCCGGCTCACCGGCGACGACGCGAGCCCGGGAGGGATCCTTGCGCAGGATCGCACGCTGCAGTGCCTCCGGCGGCCGATAGGTGTCCCGGCCGGAGAGCAGGCCTACCAACTTGACGCGGGTGGGAAGTCCGGCGGGAACCCAGAACACCCGCACCGGCACCACGCTGCGGTCTTCGCCGGCCTCAAGCTCGTCGATGAGCCTGGAGATGAGCTGAGGCGGCGGATCCTCGTGCGGCAGTCGAAGTACCTCGACCCTGGCGTCGGGATGAGCGCGACGCTGTGTCCGCAACCACTCGTCGAGCAGATTTGACTCCGCCTTCGACGACACCGACGCCAGCACCAACGCGTCATCGGTAGTGCTGAAGTCCATGGGGTAACCAGAAGCGTTGGGGTAGCCGGAAGCGTTCATTTGCGGCCCTTCACTCGGGGCATTTCGGGCGCCGCCTTCTTGGCGGGCGCCTTCACTGGGGACACCTTCTTGGCAGGCACCTTCTTCGCAGGCACCTTCTTGGCAGGCACTTTCTTGGCAGGCACCTTCTTGGCAGGCACCTTCACTGGGGACACCCTCTTGGCGGGCACCTTCACTGGGGACACCTTCTTGGCAGGCACCTTCTTGGCGGGCACCTTCTTGGCAGGTGACTTCTTGGCAGGTGGACGAGACGAGTACAGACTCATCGTGGGCAGCTCGCCGACCGGCCAGTCCTTGAGGGTGTCGACAAAAATCTGGCGGACCTCGGCAATCCGCTCGGGCAAGTCATCGAGGGTCCAGTCGTCGAGCGAAATCGGCGGGTAGACAACGACATCGACTGTTCCCGGGTGCAGGGTCGAAGAATCGCGCGCGGATATCACCTCGGCGTTGCGAATGACGATCGGCACGATCGGCACACCGGCCGACATTGCGAGCCGGAACGGCCCCTTCTTGAAGGGGCCTACCGACCGGGTATCGAGTCGCGTGCCCTCCGGCGCGATGACGACCGAGAGGCCCTTTTTAGCAAGATCTTCCGCCTGCCGAAGCGACTCGACGGCCGCTTTGGGATCCTCCCGGTCGATGAACACGGTGTCCAGCAGCTTGCCCAGAGTGCCGACAATGGGATCACTCTCGAGTTCCTTCTTGCCTATGCCGGTCCAGTTGTCCTTGACCAATGCGGCAACGATCACCGGATCGAAGTTGTTGCGGTGGTTGAAGATGAACACCGCCGGCCGCTTCTTAGTGAGGTTCTCCTGGCCCAGCACATTCAGGGATACGCCATTGGCAGCCAAGAGAAGTTGCGGAAAGGCGGTGGTGAAAACGTTGATTCCACGACGACGACTGCGGGTCAGCAGGCCCCAGCCGACAGCCGAGTATGCGGCCGGCACCGCCGATCCCACGCCAAGCAGGGTCCGAACCTGCCCCATCAGTCCGCCACTGCCCCGGCTGGAAAATTCCAGAATCGGCCAGCCGCGTTTGCGCGCCACCTCGGCCATTTTGTCCCCGGGGTTGGTCGGTCGAGGGTTACCGACCAGATACATCAGCGCCACGTCCTCGTTGCCGTCGGCGTAGAAGTAGCTGTCTTGGAGTTCGATCTCGTGCGTCGCGGCGAATTGCTGAACGGCGTCGGCCTTGCCCGGACCCCAGAGGATCGGACGCACCACCCTGCCGGTGAGCGTGCCGTCGTCGTCAACCTCGAACCGGTTAGTCAGAATGTCGGGGATTCCTAGATACCGTGCAACGGGTTCCACCTGAATAGTCAGTGCCGACGAACTGAGCACCACCGTGTGTCCGCGTGCCATGTGTGCCTGAACCAGGTCGCGCATCTCCGGGTAGATGCGCTTCTCAATCTTCTCGGCGAAAAGGCGTTCACCGATCTGCTGGAGGTCCGACAGCGGGCGGCCACGCAGGGCCTCGGTGGCCCGGCCGATGAGTTGCTCAAACTCCAATCGCCCCAACTGATGTTCGAGGCCGGTGGCGATCAGGCTGATCAATTCCCCGACACCCATGTCGCGGCTGCGGAACCGCTCCCGGGTGAGGATGACGGCGGTGAACCCCGCGACCAGCGTGCCGTCGAGGTCGAAGAAAGCACCGATCTTGGGCCCGGACGGGCTGGCCATCACCTCGGCCACCGAACCGGGGAGTCTGGCTTTTCGGGAAGAGTTGCCGCTGCTCATGAATAGGCCACCGATCCGTTCATCGATTTGACGCCTCGCTCCTCATGGTCGGGGAACGATGCGGGAACCACCTGCGGTCGTGGGTCCGCGGCTAGGGCCAGCACCTCGTCGAAACCCTGCCTCAGACATTGCGCAAAAAGCTCAGGGTGAGCGATTGAAGCGCGGTCGTAACGCGCGGTGATGGTCGCAAAGCCGCCTCGCGAGATCAGCACCGCCATCATCGCGACACCGGGCAGCGGGCCGATTCCGTACTGCCGCAACACTTTCGCACCAGCAATATAGGTGTCACCGGGATAGTTGGGAACATTACTGGCCTGGACGTCCGAGGCCACCAGGGAGCCGCTCACCGCCTCGAGCGCAGCGTCTGGCAGCAGCGCGAGCAGTGGCGCGACGGCGCCGATCATGTCGATCGCCGCTTCTTCGCGGCGCTGGATCATCTGCTTGCGAATCTTCTGGATGCGAACCGCCGGGTCGGCCACACCGATCGGGGCGGCCAGGTTCACCCCGGCGAAGCGATTACCGCCGGCGGGATCAGCCTCCGCGCGCAGGTTGACCGGCACCGCCATCGGGAGTGAGTTGATCGGGACACCGAGTGCCTCGTGATAGAGCCTCAGCGCACCACACAACCCGGCCAGGTAGGCGTCATTAATGGATCCCTCCGCGGCCTTCGCGGCCCGGTGTAGGTCGCGCAGCGTCATCTCAATGGCCTCGGTGCGGGTGGACAGGCTGCGGCGGCGCAACAGCGGCGATGGCTCGGCGGCCCGGCGCACCATCCGGCGCCCGGAGCGTGCGTAGTCGATCGCACCGATCAATGCCGAACCCGGACTGCGGGCCATTCGCCCGAACAGGCCGAGTCCGCCGGAGACGGTCTCGACGAATCCACCGACAAGCATTCCCGGGAGGGAGTTGAGGCCTTCGCGCATCAGGTCGTTGGGGCTGATGTCCTGGGGCACCGGCATCGGCGGCGGGGGTTTGGCCGGCGGATCGCGCTCGAGATCGTAAATCTCGGCGAACATGGCGGCCGCGCCGACGCCATCGGTGACGGCATGGCTCAGATGCAGCAGGGTGGCCGCCCTACCGCCCTTGAGGCCTTCGACGAGGGTGGCCGTCCACAGCGGCCGGGAGATATCCAGCGGCGACTGCAGCATCACCTCGGCAAGGTCGAGAACCTCGCGAAGTGTGCCCGGCTCGGGCACCCGCACCCGACGAACATGAAAGTCGAGGTTGAAATCGGGATCGATAACCCAGCGGGCCGGACCCGTCGGCAGCGTCGGCATAACGACTTTCTGGCGCAGTCGCGGCACCTTGCGGGAGGCGTTGTCGAAGCGCGTGCGAAGTCGCTCCCAATCGGGGGTCGACTCGAGGATTTCAAGTGCCATAATGCCCGATCGCGTCCTCGGGTTCGCTTCGCCACGGTGCATCAGCAGATCGAAGGCGCCGAGTTGCGATGACGGGCCGGTGGCGTCCGCAGGCCCGCTCATCGACGCCTCCTCATCGGTCCGGACCCCCTGTGGTTCGACGTAATCGTCGTTTCACCAGGCTAGTCCGACTGAAGCGCCTGCGGAGTCGAATATCCGACCCGTTGCGGCTCACCCCGCCGTGCGGGCCGCCCTCCGGCGCCTGCCGCGCGCCGCGATATGACGCCCGTAGACGATGCCAAGGAAACTGGCGACCGCCTCCGCTGTCACCTGACACCGCAGGGTGCCGATGGCGTCGAAGGCGTGGTGAGCGTTGGGGATCTCGGCATAGGACACCGTGCGGGCACCCGCGGCACGCAGCGCCCCGGTGAAAGCCCGAGCCTGCGAATTCGGCACCAGATCATCGTTCTCGCCGTGCAGGACGAAAAACGGGGGCGCATTGCGGTGTACCCGGGAAATCGGTGAGGCATCGGTGAACAACTGCCGGTTCTCGTCGAATCGGGCCTGCATCACCAGATGTTCCAGGAGCGGCAACATCAACTCGTGCATGGACTCGAACTCGGTCAAGTCGTAAACCCCGTAGAAAGGCACAGCCGCCTGCACGCTGGTGTCGGCGTCCTCAAAACCCGGCTGTAGGCGGTCATCGCCGGACGTCAAGGCGGCAAGCGAGGTCAAATGGCCGCCGGCAGAGCCTCCGGTGATGGCGATGAAGTCCGGGTCACCGCCGTAGTCGGCGATGTTGGCGCGAACCCAGGCGATCGCCCGCTTGACATCGGTGATGTGGGCCGGCCACGCCGAACGCGGGCTGCGGCTGTAATTGATCGGCACGCAGATCCAGCCGAGTTCGACCATCCGGCTCATCAGCGGATAGGCCTGCCCGCGCTTGTCGTTGATCGACCAGCCTCCACCCGGTACCTGAATCAGCACCGGCGCTCGCTGGCCCTCGGCCAGATCCGGGCGACGCCAGATGTCCAGCTGGTGTCGACTGCCAGGACCGTAGGCGATATCAGAGGTCGACGCCGAGTACCGCCGTCGATCCCGCATGGCGGCCACCAAACCGGACAGGCTCGGCCGGCGCGCGATATAGGGCTCCAGCGGATGGCGAACGCTGTCCTCGAAGCCGCCACCGAACGTCTCTGACAAGGCCGCCTCAAGCACCGAATCGGCGCGCTGCACGGCGAGCCCGCGCGCCATCCGCTCCAGTGGGGAGGGAACCGCCGACAGCGCATGCCCGGTCAGAACATGCGGGCCGAACTCGGCGGAAAGCCAACCCAACAGCCAGCCAGCGGCCGCCGGCGAACCGCGCAGAACCAGGGATCCGGTCCGATAGCTCCGGGCGCATCGCTCGGTGACCTCACTGAACACGCTGCCCATGGCGGCCGGCTCCCTCGACGTCGTTGCCTGGTCGTGCCCACCCACGACGGCTTGTCTGGTCGTCCCCACCCAACGACGGGTTGTCTGGTACTGCCCACGACGGCACCCACCCGGCGCGTTTTCACATTAGCGATCAACTCAGGGGGCTCACAGCATTTACCGGACATCAGTTCATTGGCTCAGTCGTCCCCGCAGGCCAGTAGGGTGAAATTCTTGGTCGCGACACGGCGCGCCCGCCCTGAACACCCAAAAGCCGCTGCCCGGACGCGGGATAGAATCCTCTCCGCATGCCTCCGTAGCTCAGTCGGATAGAGCAAGGGCCTTCTAATCCCTAGGTCGCAGGTTCGATTCCTGCCGGGGGCGCTTACCCCCAATTCCCGTACCCGGAGCTCACCGTCCGCTGCTGTTAACGTGACTTTCCATGGCAGAACTGGTGCTCTACGCCGTCACCGACCGCGTTGCTCTGATCACGGTGAACGACCCCGAACGCCGAAATGCGGTGACGGAGGCGATGTCACAGCAGTTGCGTGATGCCGTGCAACGAGCCGAGTCCGACCCGGGTGTGCACGCCGTGGTGGTGACCGGTGCCGGTAAGGCGTTCTGCGCGGGCGCGGACCTGTCCGCGTTGGGCGCGGCGGCGCGGGAGGGCCTCGAGCGTATTTATGCCGGTTTTATGGCGGTCGGTCGCTGCTCGCTTCCCACCATCGCCGCGGTCAATGGCGCGGCCGTCGGCGCCGGAATGAACCTTGCAATGGCCGCGGACATCCGCATCATCGCGCCGCAGGCGGTAATCGATCCCCGTTTTCAGAAACTAGGCATTCATCCCGGCGGCGGCGCAACCTGGATGCTTCAGCGCGCCGTCGGGCCACAGGTGGCTCGAGCCGCGCTGCTTTTTGGAATGCGTTTCGACGCTGAGGCAGCCGTGCGCCACGGCCTGGCGCTACAGGTGGCCGACGACCCGGTGTCGGCCGCTCTGGAACTGGCGGCCGGACCGGCCGGGGCCCCCCGCGAGGTGGTGCTCGCCACCAAGGCCTCGATGCGGGCCACCGCGATACCGGGTTTCCTCGACAGCGAGCATCACGAAGCCGCCAAGAACATCGAATTGGGACCGCAGGCAACATCAATTGAGTCACCGGAGTTCAAGGCGCGACTCGCGGCCGCGCAGCAGCGCCGTTAGGCCGCGAATGGTTCCTGAGGAGTGCCTGGCATCGGCGGGGCCGTGGAACGATGACGGGCACCGGTCGGAGTTGTGAATTCGGCTGTGTGAGTGCCATTCTCGGCATTTGTCGACGTAACGATCCAGCCGTCCGATTCTTTGAGGTAGTTACAGTGCTCACACAGGCCTAGGCCGTTCACCGCGCTTGTTGTCCCGCCCGCGCGGTGGGGCTTGGCGTGATCTCTGTGACGAATCGGTGCGTCGCAGTAGGGCGTGCGGCATCGTTGATCGCGCAAACCGACGAATTCGGCCAAACCCTTGGGAAACACTCGGGCTCTCGACTCGAGTGCCACCAGAGCACCGGTGGCCGGCGTGGCGTAGAGGCGGCGCAGCGTGGCCTGGGACCGCTGATCCGCGACAGCTTCGGCGATGAGCTTTCTGGCTAGCGCTGAGGGCACCGGGCCGTAACCGGCAATGACCGCCGCCGCGGACTCCACGCCGAACAGAGCCTGATCAGAGATGACCACGTTGACCGAGACCGGCACCGGTTGCTCGGCCGGGCGCCCAGTCACGCGTTCGACAAGCGTGTCGGCCATGACCTGCCCCCGCGCCCGACCATCGCAACAGACGTCGGCCTCCCGTTTGAGCGCGGCGTAGATCGATACCCCCTGCGCTACCGGTAGCAGTGCGGTCACATAGGTCATGGTGTCCGGCGCCGGCCGAATGGTGACAGTGCGGTCTTCCTGCGCCCGGGCGGCCCGATCCACTACGGAATGCGGATCCAGTCGATAGGCGATGGCCTTGGCGGCGGCGGTAAGCGCGGCGTCACCCATTCCGTCGAGTCGGGTCACATCCGAGCACAACTCCGCGTCGAGGCGGCGTCGATCCTCGACATCGAGACAGGCTGATTCGCGGACCGCGATGGTGGCGCGCCATTCCGACAGCACGCCCGTCTCGAGAGCCGCCAGCGTGTGCGGCATCTCGTTGACCAGCGCCCTGGCAAACCCGAGGTGGCGGCCGCCTCGCGCTGGCGAGTCCCGCCGGGCCAGCGCCACCTCCGCGGCGACACCGCGGCCCCGCCGGGCCGCCGGCAGGCCTGCCGCGGCTTCGTCCGCGCGCCGAGCGGTATCCAGTGCGACGGCCAACCGGGCCTGCCGGGCAGCCGCAGCGGCCTTGAATCGCTCAAGTGTGGCGATGCCCTCGACGAGGGCCGATTCATCCCACGAGTCGGCTGCCTCGGTGGGATCAGATAACAGTGTTTCGAACATAGGTTCGATAGTAGAGGGACCCCCTGACAGAAATGCGCCGGCTAATCCAGGCCGATCTCCCGCGCGATGAGCATCAACTGGACCTCGGTGGTGCCTTCGCCGATTTCGAGGATCTTGCTGTCCCGGTAGTGCCGCGCGACGGGATAGTCATTCATGAAGCCGTAGCCGCCGTGGATCTGGGTACCGTCGCGTGCGTTGTCCATGGCGGCTTCGCTGGCGAGGAGTTTGGCGATCGCGGCCTGCTTCTTAAACGGCTTGCCGGCGAGCATCAACGCGGCAGCGTCGTAATAGGCGGTGCGAGCGGCGTACGCCCGGGCCTCCATCCGGGCGATTTTGAACTCGATCGCCTGGAACCGCCCGATCGGCTGTCCGAACGCAGAGCGATCTCGCGCGTACTTCACGCACTCATCGACGCATCCCTGCGCCGCCCCGGTCGCCAGTGCAGCGATCGCGATTCGTCCCTCGTCGAGGATCTGCAGGAAGTTCGCGTAGCCCCGGCCCCGTTCACCGAGCAGGTTCTGCTCGGGAACCCGGACGTCGGTGAACGACAGTGGATGAGTGTCGGATGCGTTCCAGCCAACCTTGTTGTAGGCCGGTTCGACAGTAAAACCCGGCGTCGGAACTTCAATCACGATCGCTGAGATCTCCCGGCGGCCGTCGTCGCTTCCGGTGACCGCGGTGACGGTAACCAGCTTGGTGATATCGGTTCCAGAGTTAGTGATGAACTGCTTGGAGCCGTTGATCACCCAGTGACCGTCATCGAGACGAGCGGTGGTCTTGGTGGCCCCGGCGTCGGTGCCGCCACCGGCCTCGGTGAGTCCGAAGGCGCCCAATGCGGATCCGCTGGTGAGCGCTGGCAACCACTGCTGCTTCTGAGCCTCGGTGCCGAACCGGTAGATCGGCATTGCCCCGAGGGATACTCCACCCTCCAGTGTGATGGCCACACTCTGGTCGACCTTCCCGAGTTCCTCCAGTGCAAGACACAGGGCGAAATAGTCGCCTCCCATGCCGCCGTACTCCTCCGGGAACGGTAATCCGAACAGCCCCATCTCGGCCATCCCGGCGACGACCTCGTACGGGAAAGAGTGCTCGGCATCGTGCTTAGCCGACACCGGCGCAACGACCTCGCGGGCAAAGTCGCGAACCGTCTTCGCCAGCTGTTGGTACTCGTCGGGAAGGTTTGCGGTCGAAAGGAATTCGGTCATGACTCACTCTCCGTTGTAGCGATGATTCGTGCTAGGGGCTGGCCGACTCTGACCTGATCGCCGATGGCGACGAGAAGTTCGACCACACCGGCAACCGGGGAACGCAGCGCATGCTCCATCTTCATTGCCTCGACTGCGACAACGACGGCGCCGGCGCCGACGGTGTCGCCGTCGGCGACGCTCACGGCCACCACCGATCCCGGCATCGGACTGGTGAGTTCGGCATCGCCGCTGTGGGCGTCATCACACCGCACCGGGCCTACTCGCATCTCTTCGACCGCCACCACCGTGCCGTCGCCGGCCAGCCAAGTCAGCTCATCAGCCATCGCGACGGTGTGGGTGTGCCGGATACCGTCGAGAGTGACCGAGAGCAGCGTCCCGGTCAGGTCCGCCGCGAGGCTGCGGAGGTCTGCATCCCCAACCCGGACGTGCGCATCCCGGCGATCGCCGGTGATGTCGACGTGTTCGGTCCGCTCCCCGCAGCGCAACCGGATGCTGGTCGGCGCCGCCGCGCCGATCCGCCAGCCCGACGGCACCTGCCACGGGTCGGTCGATGCAGCCGGCCAGCGCAGTAGCCAGTGGTACGCCGCCGCAGCGATCAGCAATTCATCGCTTGGGTCGGCAGGCCGATAGTCCAGCCGCTCGAGCAGACCGGTGTCGAGCCGGCCGGCCGCAACGTCATTGTCGGACAATACGAATCGCAGGAAGTCGACATTGGTTCGGACTCCGAGAACGGCTGTTTGGGCCAGTGCGCGGTCTAGGCCGCGCAGAGCCGCGCCGCGGTCGGCGCCGTGAGCGATGACCTTTGCCAGCATCGGGTCGTAGTCGCTGCCGATCGTCATTCCGGCGGCGAGACCGGAATCCACCCGGACGCCCGATCCGCTCGGCTCGAGGACCGCCAGCACCGGCCCCCCAGTGGGCAGAAAGCCGGCCGCCGGGTCCTCGGCGTACACCCGGGCCTCGATCGCGTGGCCCTGCATCACGATGTCGTCCTGACCGGCCGTCAGGCGCTCCCCCGCAGCGATGCGTACCTGCCACTGCACCAGGTCCCATCCGGTCACCATCTCGGTGACCGGATGCTCCACCTGAAGCCGGGTGTTCATTTCCATGAAGAAGAACTCCTCGGGCCGGTCGGCGGAGACGATGAACTCCACCGTGCCGGCCCCGACATAGTCGACGCTGCGGGCGGTATCGCAGGCTGCAGCGCCGATCCGGGCCCGGGTCGCGGCATCGAGCAACGGCGACGGGGACTCTTCGATGACCTTCTGATGGCGGCGCTGCAAGCTGCATTCGCGCTCGCCGAGATGAAGCACCGTACCGTGGGCGTCGGCGAGCACCTGAACCTCAATGTGCCTGGGGTGCAGGACAAACCGCTCGAGGAACAGGGTGTCGTCGCCGAATGCTGCACCGGCCTCGCGCCGCGACGCAGCCAGTGCACCGGCGAGTTCCGTTGGGTCGTCGACGCGACGCATCCCCTTACCGCCCCCGCCTGCGGACGGCTTGACCAGAACCGGAAAACCGATTCCAGCCGCCGCAGCGATCAGGTCGGCATCACCGAGTCCAGGTTCAGCGATACCGGGGATCACCGGAACCCCGAATGCCGAAACGGTCGCCTTGGCGGCGATCTTGTCTCCCATGGTCGCGATTGCCGGGGCGGGCGGGCCGATGAACACCACCCCGGCATCCTTCAGTGCGGCCGCGAAAGCGGAGTTCTCCGAGAGGAATCCGTAACCCGGGTGCACGGCCTGGGCGCCGGTGCGGACGGCGGCGTCGACGACCGCGTCGATGTCGAGATAGCTCTGCCGGGCCGGCGGCGGGCCAATCCGGACTGCAACATCGGCTTCGGCGACGTGCCGGGCTCCGGAATCGGCGTCGCTGTAGACGGCCACCGACCGGATGCCCATTGCCTTGAGCGTTCGGATGATCCGGACCGCGATCTCGCCGCGGTTTGCCACCAGAACGGTGTCGAAGAGTGTTGTGTTCATGGTTCCCTACATCCGAAAGACGCCGTAGGAGACCGATTCGACGGGAGCTCCCGCACAAACCGAAAGCGCCAGTCCGAGAATCGTTCTGGTGTCGGCGGGGTCGATC
>Ga0315274_10007544_pt1 | contig 15750 bp, 12 predicted proteins | sample YL17G02_20_MG_FD_203700 | JGI IMG/M metagenome (GOLD analysis project Ga0315274, IMG submission 203700) | Sediment microbial communities from Yellowstone Lake, YNP, Wyoming, USA - YL17G02_20 | ecosystem: Environmental > Aquatic > Freshwater > Lake > Sediment | place: USA: Wyoming | collected... | reverse complement strand
TTCATCAATACCAGCTCCTCCAGGCGCACCCCACCCCACCCCTCGATATAGATTCCTGGCTCTATTGTAAGAACCATACCCGGTTGAAGCACGTCTTTGGAAACCGTTGAGAGTGTGGGCTTCTCGTGGACCTCGAGCCCCACGCCGTGCCCGAGCCCGTGGCTGAAGTTATCGGCTAACCCCTTGTCGGCGATGACTTTTCGGGCAACTTGATCAACCTCGGAAGCCTGAATCCCTGGTTTGAGAACTGCCAATGCGGCATCGCCGGCCTCTTTTACTGCATCAAGCAAATGCTTCTGCTGGCTGTTGGGTTCGCCCAGTACGATCGTGCGGCTAGTGTCGGTGCAGTAGCCGTCCTTCCTCGCTCCGAAATCAATGACAACAAGGTCGCCTACCGCAAGCGCCCGGTCTGTGATTCCCGCGTGGGGCAAAGACGAGTTCGGTCCTGAAGCGACCACCGTGTCGAAGGCGGGCCCATCGGCCCCGAAAAGCATCATCTTGTAGTCGAGTTCTGCGGCTATCTCTCTTTCAGTATTTCCAGGCTTTACGAGGGGGAGTATCTCGGCAAAAGCCTTTCCGGCGCATTCGAGCGCTTGCCGTATAAGCGCGATTTCCTGTTTGTCCTTGCGCGCCCTCATTTCCTCCACGATGCCCCTGGTCGATTGTAACGTCGACCGGCCGGGGAACGCCTCCCTGAGCCTTTCGACAAATTCAAAAGACGCTGTAGCCTCAAAACCTGCTGATTCAACTCCCTTCAGGAGACTCGATATTGATTTTGTCAGGTCTTCCCTGTAAACAACCGTCTCCCACTGTCGCGCTTCTTTGCGGGCTTGTTCCCGATACCGCCCGTCGGTGATAAGCACAGTATCGTCTGGAGTCACCAAGGCGCTGGCGCTGCTGCCCGTAAAACCGCTTAGGTAACGCACGTTCTCCATCTTTGTTATTATCAGCGTCCCCAGGCTTGTTTCTTCAAGTTTATTTCTCAATTCTGAAAGTCGCTTGTGCATCGCGGTCTCCACTTGTGTTTTGCAGAATAGTATAGAGGCTTTTGCTTTGAATGTATCTCTATGCTTGAATCTAATCGAACCCGACAAGCTTGCGGGCATAGAATCTGGAGGGGAATTGAGAAACCCAAGAACTCTCGGGCATAAACCAACGGCACGGCACCGCTTCCTGTGCGAAATGGCCGGCGCGCTGGAAGGTGAGTCGGTACTCGACCTGGGTTGCGGATTCGGATGGTTCGCCAAATACGCGGTAGAACAAGGCTGCAAGAGGGTCGTAGGAGTGGATCTGGACGAGAGGTTGATTGAGCGTGCAAGACGAGAGGCCCCCGGGGCTGAATTCCTCTTGCAAGACGCAACCGAGATCCCGGCGAGCATCGGTGAGTTTGGCGTTGTTTCCATGTTCGATTTCCTTGAACATCTTTCCAGCTTGGAGTTAGTGGATGTTATGCGGCGTGTCAACAAACTGCTCGAAGCAAAAGGACGACTTCTCATTTCTGTTCCTTATCGAAGCTTCTTGTCGAACACTCTTGATCCCGCTTTATTCTTCGGACACCGTCACTACAGCATCAAGGACCTCGAAAAAATACTGGGCAGTACTGGTTTTAAAGTATCCATCGTCGTTTATGCTGGTGGATTATGGGAGCAACTTTCGCTCATATGGTTATATATATTCAAGTGGGTCTTTCATCGGGAGATGCCGTTTGCTGATTTCTTTGAAAGAAAAAGATCCGCCGAGTACGCAACGTACCAGCATAAGCCTGGTCGGAAAGCCTACGTGACCATGTTTTTAGAAGCGGTTATTGAGGATTAGACTTTGGCTTGCGGCACTTGATTGTGATAAGCGCTGAATGTCTGGGGTCCACTTTGCTTAAGACCCGGGCTGTCTTGCCCTTGAAAGGAAAGTATCCTATCCCGAGTAATTGCTCGATTTCGAATCCCTGGTTCTCCAGAAGCTCTACCAGGCTGCGGATGGTAAATATCCTCAGGTGCTGTGATGGCTTGGGAATTCCTTTTTCTCCTCGATGCAGGGAAAGTGGATTGCCGATGCCCATATGATGTTCGCTTATGTTGGTTAGCGAAAACGGTTGCCAGCCCAGCAACAGCGCGAGAATATTGTGCCAGCTGGCGAGATTTTCGGTGGATAGCACGAGAATTCCTCCCGGCTTTAGCACGCGCCATATCTCCGAAAGCAGGTTATCAGTGTTGCAAAGGTGTTCAATGACTTGGTTCGCTATTGCTCCATCTACAAAGCTATCTTCCAGTTTGAACTCATGGTTTAGGTCACCGATAATTACTTCAATGCCACGCGCCATGGCCTTTTCGGCCTTAACTTCGTCGATCTCTATTCCCATGGCTCTACCTGCCTTTACGGACAGCGCTACCCGCTCTGTGAACTCACCGTCGTCGCAGCCGCAGTCGAGCAGAGTCTCTATGCCCGGATCTAGAAGGGAGATCATCGACTGCCGGTTTAGCTCCCAAGCATCCTCCCAGAGTAGTTCAAGAGATCCCCTTAGTTCTCTCATGTTTGTCCTTTCACTTTCATCACCTGTGACGCAAGCGCCGACATCGTCGAGTGTAAATATTCTGCTAAGCCTTGAATCTGTTTCCACAAAATCGTACCGCGCGGACGATGGCACACGCCTCACGCCTCATTGCATTTTCCCAGGTGTGGCGCAAGGCTAATTCCCTTGACTCTGCGGATTTCGTCTCGCGGAGCTCCTCATCCTCGAGCAGCTCAAGCACACGGGCTGCAAACCCGTCGATGTCCCCCACCGGGACAAGAACCGGAACGTCTTCGAATACTTCTTTGTAGTGGGGCAGTGCATATGCGACAGCGGGCAGCCCGAACGCCATGCCCTCGACGAGGCTGATCCCGAAACCTTCTTCGCGACTGGGGAATACGAAGACACTGCTGGAGGACATCACCATATTCAGTTCATCGCGGGGAAGGTATCCCATTATCTCCGCGAGCCCTTCCATGGACATTTCGCGAACATCGGTCTTGAGCGTTTCCTCGAGCGGCCCGGTTCCAATTACCGCCAGCCTGCTTCCCGGTCGACTATCGCAGACTCTCCTCCAGATCTTCACAAGGTCCGAGATGCCCTTGGAAGGGTGAAGCCTTCCCAGGAAGCATGCGTCGTAGACCGGGGTACCTTCAGTCTCTATCTGGGGAATATCGACTCCCATCATGGTCACGAATATCCGCGAGCGATTGAATCCCATCGCTACAAGGTCATCTCTAAGAATGGGGTTGTCAACGATAATGAGATCCGCGAATGCCCGAATGAGCTTATGGCTAAGCCTTTGGGCCAGGAACGATGCCGTGTTATTAAGGCGTGACCCAGCTCTTTCTCCAAGATTCGGTATAAGATGGAAGATGCAGTTGGCCCAGAAGACCGACCTTCGCCTTAGTAGGCGGGCGGCGAACGCGGGCAGAACGTCTGGCAGCATGTCCGAAGTCCCATATAGCAGAAGGGGTGATCGCGACCAAGGCAGCTTGAAGAGGGCCGTGAGCCCCCTTACGAGATACATCGTCATTATTCCCAGTCTGTTGGCCCACTTCGGAGGAACCGTTATGAAGGGGCCGCTAAAACCCTCCAGTTCACAGTTCTCCTTTCCGATTTCCGGTGTCATGACAACAAGCTGCTGACCCATCTCACGCCAGTACCGAGCAAGTTCAATAAAATGTTTGGAGCCGCCGGATGGTTCGGGCACCTTTGTGAAACAGTTGGCAAGAAACACAACGTACAAATCCGCAAGAACGGCTGGTTTCTCTTCTGGAGCGTTCTTCCACTGATTTCCCAAATTATGTCCTTTTGAGAATCTTTATTAGGCCGGACTTTCACCTTTCCCAGAAGCCAAACATCTTAAGTGCCCAATCAAGGAAGCGCCATTCCGGCGCAGGACTGAAGAATCTGTGTTTCCACCTGAACCTTGCAGATAAGCTTAGAAAGTGATAGACGAGGGAAAGGAACTTCTTTCCTTCCAGCACACGAGGACGTCTGTACCGGGGGGCAGTGAAGCCGAAGCTAGAGAGAAGCCCCACAGTGCGAACCAGGTTCCGGCGCCGCCTATCAAGCCACGGAAGGTTGTCCACTACACCGAAGCTGCACTTTCCCCAATCCTCGAGTGAACAAGGTTCTTTGAAACCGCGCGAGAGCGCCTCCGGATAGAGGGGAGTGCCGGGATATGGGGTGTATATGGTTATGCCGGGCTCCAACTCCGGGTCAATTGAAACCAGTTCGTCGATTAGATTGAATGTCAACTGAAGGTCGTCGGTCGTCTCGATTGGAAACCCTGCCATGAAGTTTACGCCGCAGATAATGCCGCTTGCCTTGAGAAGCTTGGTAGTCTCTCGCATCTTCTCGGGAGATATGCCCTTACAAATCATATCCAGTATTTTTTGTGACCCGGACTCTCCACCGAATGTTAGCCAGTCGCATCCGGATTCTTTCAGTAGTTGGAGGAACTCATTATCGTATCTCGCTGAGTAATCGAAGCGTGAGCTCATTACCCATTTAAAGCCAAGTCCCCTTTCGACTTTGCCCCTCGCTATCTCCACTACTCTCGCCTTGCTCACGGCGAAATTATCATCGCTCGGCCATATCTCGTCCACTCCCAGGGTGTCGATTATGTACTCCAGCTCGTCAAGCACCCTCGACACCGATTTGTAACGCCATTTTCTTCTGTGCACCGCTTCGTTGTAGCAGAAACCGCAGTTATGGGGGCAGCCCCTGCTGGACTCAAAGTAGACGCGCGAGGGCTTTTCCTTGAAATGGACATACCTGTCAGGCTTGATGAGCTGGTAGGGAAGGAACGGAAGGGAGTCCAAGTCGATGAATTCCGCGTTTCCAGTGTCCACCAACTCACCGTTATCGATGAAGGTGAGGCCGGGTACGTTTCTTAGAGAGGTACTGCTTTCGACAGCTTCAATGATATTCAAAAGAGTCTGTTCGCCTTCGCCTTTCACTACCACATCTACGAGGGGGTGCATAATCGTCTGGTGGGGAGTAATCGTCGGGTGGACACCCCCCCAGACCAGTAACGTATCTGGCGCGCGCTGGCGCACGAAAGCGGCGGTCTCGATTGCGCTTCCTATTTGCGGTCCGGAATACGTGGAAATACCGACTATATCGAACTCTTTGGGGTCAACATCGGAGAGATCTTCAACTTGGGCGTCAAGTATGTTCACCAGGTGGCCAGCCTCAATCAAGGCCCCCGCAATTGGAAGGACCGAATATGGGAAGCGCGGCGCCAGTGTCTTCATCCGGGGGTATACAAGGAGGACTCTCGCCACAGACACCTCCAGTATGCCTTCTTAGTTCTTTTCACGGTCCTATTTGTATCCATCCTCTGCAAGGATAGCTATTTCGTTTTGGAATGGCCACGTGTACCAACCAGGCCTCACGAGTTTGTGCAACCTGCTGAAGAGCGGAAAGCTAAGAAAGTACTGATGGTCATGGTCGAGTATCTTGGCATCTGCCCGCATCGCCAGCCTGCGCAACTCCCTTAACGTCGCGGGCTTCTCAAAGCCAAAAGGCCAACCCCTGTTGAAAGCGGTAAATACGATTCTTGAGAGCCAGTAACATGGGGATGAGACGGGAGCTTGCACGAATGCAACTTTCGCTATTTCAAGGTGGGCATTGAGGCAGTCGAGACGATTTTCTTCTGTGCGGAAGTGCTCTATTACACCCCCAGAAAGCGCGAGCTCAAAAGCCTTTTGCTCGAACGGGGCAGATTTAATATCTGCATGCACGAGGTTGCAGCTCTCTTTGAAATGGTCGAACAGAGCTCTCGCTGCCTCCAGTGCGGCCCTCGAGTAATCGATGAGGGTTACTTTGTTGACCATCCCTGTTTTTTTGAGTACGAGTGAGAATGCGCCCGAGCCGCATCCGAGTTCAACGCTGGACTCGAGGGGAACTGGAAGCTTCTCTAACATCCTGATAACCGGATAGTGAGCATACAGAAGGTGCCGGTGTTGAAACCCTTTTTCGAGCGCGGCGACAATGGCGGACTGGTCCTCGTTCTTATAAAGAGTGTCCCAGAAATCTAACTGAGGATCGCTATCGGGGAATGCTTCAAGAATGCTTTGAGAAATGGGCATTGCATGAGAGCAATCGATGCAGACAACTCGCCCTTCATTGACAAAAGAGCTTTGGGGTACTTCATTAGTCTCGATAACCACAGAACTGCCGTGACAGGAAGTACAGATAATCTTTTGGGATAACTCACGCTCCATTGATTCCCTTAAGTAAAAAGCCTTGCGACTGGAAGCCAGCCTGCTTGCTCCCTGTTTGGCGGTTACCAGTGTCTGAATTATTTTACAACATAGAGAACTATCATGATATCAGACCCTACGCTGGTTATTTCTGGCTTCATACTTTGATCAGGCGTGCATCGCCAATAGGGAGCTTCACGATTGGATGATATTGTGTGTTAGCATTGATGAAACATGATAATTAGAAGCCAGTGGACACCACATGAAAGTAACGTTCGTTCAGTCTGAGAACGAAAGCCTTGCGGTCGAGTATTTTTCCGCACTTCTGAAATCCCGCGGTCATTCGGTGGACCTCGCTTACGACAGCCGGTACTTCGCCCGAACCGCTGTCAGGATGCCGGCGCTCGCCCGGGCTTTTGACACGCGCGAGATGCTGGTGGAGCAGATAGTCGACGGAAGGCCAGACCTGGTTGGTTTCTCTGTAATGACTAGCGGTTACCAATGGGCTATCGATATGGCCCGCCGAATAAAAAGGGTATGCGACACCCCGATAATACTTGGTGGAGTCCATGTTTCCTCTGTTCCTGAGGTCGTGGTATCCGAGGAGGCAGTCGATGTAGTGTGTTTGGGCGAAGGGGAGCGCTCGTTTCTGTCCCTGATTGACCAGTTTGAGAGGTATCCGGACGTGGACATTCCCGGGATCTGGGTAAAGTCTGACGGTGAGATCCGAAGATCAGAGCCGGGTCAGATGATAACCGACCTCGACTCGCTGCCCTTCCCGGACAAGAGTCTTTTCTACGAGAAGCTCCCGTGGCTATCTCGTGGATACCTGATTATGACCAGCCGTGGATGCCCGTATAGCTGCACTTTTTGTAGCAATGACATGTTGCGGAGACTTCTCAAGGGAAAGGGCCGCTATGTGAGGCGGAGGAGCGTTCAGAATGTAATAGAGGAGATGAGTCTCGCCAAGGAGCGCTTCGGCCCGAGTCGCTTCAACATACTTGATGACTGCTTCACTTCGGACAAGACCTGGTTGAGAGAATTCAGCGACCGTTACGAAAAGGATGTCTCAGTTCCATTCATTGCGGTTTCGCATCCAACAATGGTTGACGACGAGGTTGCTGCCATGCTTGTCAAAGCAAACTGCTCCATACTGCTGCTTGGCGTCCAGAGCACATCTGAGGCTACCCGGAGAGAAATACTGAACAGAAAGGAGACTAACGAGCAGATAAAGGAGGCGGCTGAGGCGTGTCACCGCCACGGATTAAAGCTGTCACTCGACCATATTTTCGGCATTCCACGCGAGGGAGTGGAAGACTACCGCCGAGCCTTCAGCTTTTACAACGAAATCCGGCCGGACACAATCAACACTTACTGGTTGGTTTATTTCCCTAAAACCACGATTATCGAACATGCCCTTAACGCTGGTATTCTGAATCCGGGCGACGTTGACCTTATCAACCGGGGAGAGCTCGACGTTGCGATGAACATCGGCATAGGTAGCGAGGGACGGCAAAAGAGCAACGAATTCTTCAACTATGCGTTTCTCTTCGCCTTAGTACCCTTTCTTCCCAAAAGGGCTATCGAATTCTTGATAAAGCGCAAGATGTACCTGGATAGATGGAACCCGCCGATCGTCCTTACGCTTACATTGCGGGTGTTGTCGCTCATGAAGCTCGGCCTGTGGAAGGTTTACTGGCAGACAGCTACGGGAATCTTGATAGGCTTCCTCAGGGTTGCCCTTTTGATGGCAAAGCGTAGAGCAATCCGTTTTGCTAGCGTGGAGTGAAATCCCTGAGGTGACCCAGAACCGCCCTTCCGGCGCGACCCAGGAACCTTACGTCATCCCAACTTCTGATTGAGACCAAGGTCCGCCCTATGAACCTGGGGGAAAGAAAAGCCCTGTAAAGCCCGCTTGTGAGACGATCCAGCTCTTTCTCGGAAATGGGGCTTATTAACACGGGGCCACCCATGTCGTAGCTGTCCCAATCAGTCGTTGTAAGCCAACCGTTCTCGCGCGCCTCCTCGAAAAGGGGTGTACCGGGATACGGGATCACGATTGTCGCCTGGAGCATATCGGCATCACCATTCGCCAGTAACCTGCGGCAGAGTTCGAGTGTGCCATTTGCGTCATCCAGCGATTCCCATGGGTATCCAACCATCGTCGTGAGGTGAACGGTGAGCCCGGCACGCTTTGCCATTCGGCAACTCTCGACGATATCCTGGATGGTTGTCCCTTTTCTGAGACGGTCGAGAGTCTTCTGGTTTCCTGATTCTAGCCCGAACTTGAGAAGCCGAAAACCGGCACGCGCCATAAGCTGGAAATGATCTTCTGAGATTGCCCCCACTCTCGCGTTGCACGATATGTCGAGCTTCTTGCTGTAACCTCTTTCTATCATTCCGTGGCAGAAGCGCTCAAGCCACCCGCCGACCGGGAATGTACCGGTGTCATCGAATATCTCCCTAACGCCGTACTTTTCAATCAAATGCCCTATTTCGTCGAGCACATTTTCGTGATTTCTAACCCGGTAGCGCGGGTACAGAGTCGTCCAGGAGCAGAATGTGCATTTTCCGTACCAGCAGTCACGCCCAGCCATTGTGTAAGTGTGGGGCTTTTTGATGAAGAGATGTTCGCCATACAACTCCCAGTGTGTCAATTCCCGGTCGATCTCAGGCAAAGAATCGAGGTCGTGTTCAAGAGTGAAAGAACCCGTAGACCTTGAAGCACCTTTCCCCCTGAACCAGATGCCTGGCTCCAGATGCGCTTCTCCTTCCAGGTGTTCAACAAGGTTGGCAAGTAGGAAGTCGTAATCCCCACCGGTCAGGACATAGTCAACCGGGCTCAGGTCAATCGACTCCCCAGGAAGAGCCGTAACATGATCTCCCGCCAGCACAGTAATCGTCTCGGGGAAATCGGCTTTGATCCGCTCGATGATCTTCCAATGCCTTTTAACTACCGGCGTCTTGGTTTCAATCGCAATGAGGTCTGGTTGCTCACTGGCCATGAAAACCCAAAAATCTTTCTCGTCCCATCGCATTGCAATTGCATCGTTCCATAGCACCTCATGTCCTCCTTGGCTGAGCATAGTAGCAGCCCACGCTGGAACCATCGGGTAGATGAAAGAGGGATTATGGAACCACTGAAACTGCCGGTTTTGCCCCAGGGTGGCATATCTCGGATCACCGAGCGGCGGGTACGAGATGACCACCTTCATCCGTTTCGCAGCCTCCTTGAGAACAGCCCGAGCATGAAACCAAGGCCGTATGTAATGTTCGTGGCAATAATACCCGGAAAGACGAGCAAATCATCAAGGATGTTCATACTCTTTATGCTGGAGAGCGACACGGAGATCAGATACAAGCCCACGAAAGCCAAGTATGCATATAGAATTACCGGGTTTATGAAGGATAATCCGAGCCCGACGATTAAGGCGAGCACGAAAAGGCTCGGCACGAAGTATTGAAGTCGGCGTGACGTATCGGGGAACTTGCGGACGAAGAAACCTCGGTGGAGGCCGTAGGAATAGACCTGGCGAAGATGAGCGCGATAGATCGGCCTCCTGTGGTGATTCACTATTACGTTTGGTGCGTAAATGATTCTTTTTCCTAGTTCTTTCGTTAGCTTGAGACATAAGACCGTATCTTCGCCTGGCCAGTATTCTTCCGGGAAACGCCCTGCTAGAACAAAATCGGGGCGCCGCACGAGCAAATTGACTGATGGGTAGTCGTCCACCTCCCTGAGAGCGTGGTACGAATATCTATACGTGGTGTTTCCAGATACAAGGGATGACGAATAAATGAATCCACTCACGACCTGCTTCCTGTTGTCGTTGGCCGGTGTGACCGCGGGACCGCAGACCGCTGCCACATCCTCGTCATCGAAGTACGGCACCGCGTTCTTGAGCCAGTCCTGTTCTGGCCAGGCATCCGAGTCAATGAATGCAATGATTTCAGCGTCGCTGTCGTCACATCCCATATTTCTCTTGACCGCAGGTCCAACCGGCCCGCTCTCTATTATCTTGCTGCCTGGCCGCCCTATGTGCACTTTAGAGAGATTGTCTGTGATCAGTTTGATGTCGTAGTTTTTATAATTGAGATCACTGCACTTGCTGAGACATTCAGTCGTCATAGGGTCCAAGACTCGTGTGGGTATCACAATGGATACCTTCGGTTCTCCCTTAGCCACCGGCCTGAGCGAGCTGTCGTAATACCGCAGGATGTATAATCGATAAAAAATGGCCATTGTGTCAACGATGATGTTCCGCGCATCCGCAAACTTGATATGCCCAAACTCCTTTTGGAAAGTGAGCGTGATCGGCGCCTCCGCAACCGAATAGTTGAGGCGGTGGGTAACCGCAAGCAGTTCGAGATCGAGCGTGTAGCGCTTGCACACGAGGCGTGGGAAAGAATGAGCGAGTACCTCTCTGCGAAAGACTTTGATGCCGGTCTGGGTATCTTTTATTGGAAGGCGGAACAAGATAAGTACTAATAAAAAATATATTTTGCTGTAGAGCTTGCGATGCCAGGGATAGTTGAGTTTGGAATCAGGGTGCTGTTTACTCCCTATTACTATATCAGCACCAGTCCGTTCCATCTCCTTTAGAAGGGTATTAACATGTGATGGATGCAGATCCAGATCGGCATCGAGGAAGACAATCAATCCTTTTGTAGATTCCTGGAACCCTCTCCTGAGTGCATTTCCCTTACCCTGGTTCTCACGAAGCGTGATGGTTCTGACATTTGAGAGTTCTTTGGCAACCTGCTCGATTATCAAAGGAGTGTCGTCGGTACTGCCGTCATCCACGATTATGATTTCGTATTCCAGGCCCAGCTCATCGAGAACTCTTGCAGTCTCAAGCACCATCTTGTAGATGATTTTTCCTTCGTTATGAGCAGGGATTACAACAGATATACCTTCTTCGACCTGGGCCATCTCTCATTCTCCGATTTCAAACTCTATAGTCTATTTTATTTGATCTCGGCTAAACAATATTGTAGATCAATGTTGAACGATCTTAAGTTCTCCTAACGCTACTGTGGCAGCCTCTGTTCCGAATAAGGTAATTCCTTTTGTAGGCAATCTGACAGCTGGACCGTTGACGATTATGCGCAGGTCCAGGCCTTTCTTGGGAATGGTCACATCGGGTATTTCAGCTACAACCTTGTCGTTCACAGACATTTTGCGCTGCCAAATGGTCTTGTCACCACTCCTGATAATTACTTCGCGCTCGATGGTATTGTTTGATATCGGAAGTTCAAGGGCCGCCCTGGGCTCTTTACCGCTGAAATTAAGAATTTTAATGATTCCCTCTCCGACCACGAGTCGTACTACATCATGTGCTCCAGACATTCGCGGGATAGTTATATCCCCGAGGTACAGTGGAACGAGCTCTGCTTCGGGGGCCGTAATCCTGAAAACGTTCGCATTCCTGAACCGGCCCTCTTCTTCGAAATCTTGTACCAGTTCTAGGCCGGGAGGCAGCGCTGGGGCTTTCTTTTCGCCGAGTTCCGCCGCCATCTGTTCTTTGAAGTAAACCAGGTAATCTATGTTGAACCTGCGGAGAGTTCCGGGAGTGGCATCGTTGAAGGGGTTGAAAACCGTCCTTCTCAAGGCTTCACCGTCGGAGTTATCCTGCGCGCCGTTCAGCATCGGTCTTTGGAATTTCCTTTGAAAATTCATCAGGGTGCTGGTTACAAAAAGTCCTGTTTCGTACATCGGGTAAAAGGCTATTGCAGAGTTTCTTGGGAGGGTTGCCAACCTTTCGAACACCTTCGGCATTTCACCAAAATCGATGTACCTGAACGGTGGTACGATCAACATCTCCACAGCGAGAATAACGGTTAATGAGACTAAAAGGATTTCCTTGTAAAATCCTTTTAGCTTGTCCAGTATTCTCGACAGCCCGAAGCAAGCGAGTACAATCAAGCAGAGCACAATCACGATGCTTATCCTCATGTACCACCGTAACCAGGGTACGAAGATGGTAAAGAGTGATGATGGTAGCGGTATCTTCGTTGAACCTACGTGTAAATAAGGCTTCAGTGAGAGCACGAAGGCGACGACTGCTGCCAGAGTAAAGCCCCAGCCTATATAGCGATTCTCGTCAGTGAGACCTTTTGGCGCGTTGACGGCAGTGCTTCTTCGATCAGTTTCCGCTTCCTTATCGGTTGAGCCGACATTCTTATACTTTCTTCTGACAATAAAGTAGATCCCGATCGCGGCCAGGACGATTAGGACCCAACCCAAATACAGTGAGTTTGTGTAAGATCCGCGTGTCACATTCAATTTCCTGGTTATCCCGCCAAGCGCCGGATTCTCCATGCTGGGGAAGATGTATTCAATCGGCGAGGCGCTGTTCCATTCTATGTATTGCTCGATGCGAAGCTGGCCAGGTGTAACTGTGGTGGGCCATTTGCCGGGAGGATTCAGATACGAGAGTGGAAGGTAATAGAAGGGCGAAATTACGAGAATCAGCACAAGCAGTAACAGAAGTGATAGGGCTAAGGTCTTCCTGTTTAATCCCCAAGAGACTTTTTCTGCCAATCCTTGACGCCTTGCTTGACGCCAGAGTGATACCCTCTTTGCCGCCAGACGGCCAACAAGGAACGTGGCCGTGAAGATTCCCATGAATAAAGCGTAGTGAATGTTCGTCCCGGCCACGAGAAGCGCCGATAGGAACAGGAATGTTACGCTTTTCCCATCGGGTTTCTTTATAAACCTCAGCAGCATCAGGATGTAAAGTGGCATCCATTGCGTTATAGCGAGATGCATAAAGTACATCGCATTAAAAGCGAGGTTCGTGCAGATAAGATAGGCAAAGCCGCCGAAGAACGCTACCTGCCTATTATGTGTCAGGTAACGGACCAGGTAATACATCGTAATACCTGACAGCAGGAAGCTTGACAATATAATGACGTTATAGGCGGCGACCTCGTTCATGAACAACATGAGGAAGTATTCGGAATAAAATGCAATGGGTTCTATAGGAAGACCAAAGAGTCGTGCCCCAAATGGATAGCCTATCAAAGGACAGGCAGAATAACTGGTACTGAAGCTATGGTAGTTGCGCGTCCACCACATGAACCAGAGCGAGCCCAGGTTGTCACTGGGCACACCGTAGATAGAACTACCGAATCTGATTATGATGGGCCAGGTCAGGAAAACGGTGACCAGGAAGTAGAAGATGAAGATCCAGACTTCCGGGGGGACCCGCCTGATCCATGACCGTTTCTCGGTATCGTGAAGGCTCAGAGCTTCTTCCATGCTTTCCTGGCGCGGTCGCGGGCTCCTTCTGACCCGCTGCATCCTCTTCACTTGTATCGGATCCGCCGGTGCTTTTCTGAACACAAGTGAATACTCTCATATTTCTACGCCAAAAGGTGCTTTCGACCTCCGGGGGCGCTACATTTTGTTAATATTACACAAGCGGGAGTCGTTCTGTGGACGGATAGACTGGAGGTCAATGACATCATATCCACCAGTGGTTTTCGAAACGGTCTCGTGTTGGAGCTGGAAGGATCTTTATTCAGGATTGTCGAGTTCCAGCACGTGAAGCCCGGGAAAGGCGGCGCTTTTGTCCGCACGAAGCTAAAGAACGTGGAGACCGGCGCGGTGGTGAACCGGACCTTCAGGGCGGGGGAGAAGTTCGACGAAGCGGTCCTGGAGCACAGGCGGATGCAGTACCTGTACCGTGACGGCGAGAACTACGTCTTCATGGACCTCGAGACCTATGAGCAGGTGCCGGTCGGTTTTGAGGTCATCGGGGAAGTGACCACGTACCTGGTCGAGAACCAGGAGCTGAGCGTGTTCGTCCGCGGGGGGAAGCCTGTAACCGTAGAGCTTCCCGCTGCTGTCAACCTGAGGGTGGCCAAGGCTGAACACGGGCTTAAAGGTGACACTTCCGGGGCGGCTACCAAGCCGGTGACGCTCGAAACGGGACTGGTCGTCCAGGTGCCCTTGTTCGTGGAGGAAGGCGACTTGATCAAGGTTGATACCCGCACCGGCAGATACTCGGAGAGGATTTGAACCGATGCCTAAAGGGTTGAGCAGCCGCAGCAGGCAGAGAAGGCGCGCCCTGCGGATCCTTTTTGAAATCGACATCAACAAATCGTCGCTCGACGAGGTGCTTGAGGGAAAGAGTAGAGCAGGGGAGGACGCTCCTGGGGATTTTGCCCTTGACCTGGTTCGCGGCGTAGAGAAGCAACGGCCAGAGCTCGACCGCATAATCTCAGATTATGCTGAAGGGTGGGACCTGGAGCGCATGCCGCTGGTGGACCGGAACATCCTGAGGATGTCGCTGTACGAGCTGTTCTACATGGAGGATATCCCCTCAGGGGCCACGATCGACGAGGCGGTCGAGCTTGCCAAGTCGTTCTCGACCGAGGATTCGGGCAAGTTCGTCAACGGAGTTCTTGGCCGCGTCAACCGCGACCGCGATGCGGGTAGACTGCCCTAGAGGTTTTGATTTCCTGAACAAGAGCTACTTTTACAGGTGAGCGATATTTGTCAAGAATCATTTCACACATGATTATCTCAAGCCATGGCTTTAAAGAGATGGATTTGCCAGAAATTAGCGAACCTTCTAAATACCTCAGGCACTTTTTCCATATAAATGAAAATCGGCCCGCCATGCAATCCAAAAACAACCGGCAGGATCTTGTATTCGCGAAATAGTGAAGTCTCGAGAAGGCGCTCAAGGTCGTCCTCGGTATATTCCCGCAGGTGTTCCCACCAGGGGAACTCTCGCGGTCCAGTGAATATCTCGGCAATGGCTCGCGTCATCCTTTTTCTGTTTGGTGTATTCAGTATTGCTATCCCGTCTGGTTTCAGGATCTTATACAGTTCGTTTATTGCTTTGAGATCGTCGGGGACATGTTCGATTACGTGGCTGGAAATCGCGATGTCTATACTCTCGGGCTCGATTATCTGTGATACGTCCTGCCAGTCTCCGGTGAGATATTTCACGTTACCGAAGTCCTGCGGAGTTCGCTCAGGCAGGAGTTCCAGACCGATCAGCTCGTGGCAGTACCTGCTGAGTTCCTTTGACCGTTCGACGGTTGAGGCCCCGATTTCCAGGACTCTGAAAGATGGGGAGACATACGTTTGATACGATCGGAGTAAAGAAACCCAATCGTAGTTCATTTTTCTTGACGGCGGGCCGACTTTCATGTGCACATCTGTGGTTGTAGTCCTCGAATAGACTCTATTCTACTCCAAGCTTGCTTGCCCGCATGCGCAATCCTCCTTTTCCTTTTTTTGCCTTGCTTAGAGGGCTACTAGAGGACAGCAGGGCAGTCCCGCATCTTGTCAAGCATCAGGAACAGTGGTATCTTTACGAGAGCCTTTAAACTAGTCCGGCGAGGCTAGCAAGGGAGAGAAATGTATAAAGCAGCAATAGACGACGTCTTCTCAGAACATGGGGAGGCGTTTTTCTATAGCCGAATGACAGCCGACGGGGAGGGCTCTCATGGTTTTTAAAGCCCGCGCCAAGGTGCTTGACGCCGATGATCTGAGCAGGATTATCAGGC
>Ga0315274_10007542_pt1 | contig 15753 bp, 9 predicted proteins | sample YL17G02_20_MG_FD_203700 | JGI IMG/M metagenome (GOLD analysis project Ga0315274, IMG submission 203700) | Sediment microbial communities from Yellowstone Lake, YNP, Wyoming, USA - YL17G02_20 | ecosystem: Environmental > Aquatic > Freshwater > Lake > Sediment | place: USA: Wyoming | collected... | reverse complement strand
CAGATGCCACGCTGGCGTTTCACACCGCGCTCGACGTCCTGGGTTTTGGCCACAGTCTCTTTAGCACGCACTACTATTTCTCCAAATCCACGCGACGCCCTGTCCGATTCCGCAAAGGACTGTTCCGGTGTGTCAAATTCCCGACCGCTTTGTTGAAGAGCCGTGCACATGAATTCGGCTTGGAAAAGGTGGAGCGACTTGGACAGAAGGTGGTGACGACCGGAAAGGAGCGAACACTCGTAGAGGCGCTCGAACATCCGGAGTATTGCGGTGGCTTCGAAGAGATGTACCGCTCGCTGGAAAAAATACCCTATCTGCAATTTGACACCCTGCTCAAGTACCTCGAGCTTCGCCGCAAGAAGAAGCTCTATGCAGTAGTGGGGTTCTTCCTTGAGCAACACCGCGAAGAATTTCACGCCGAGGAGTCGCTTCTGCAAAATCTCGAACGCAAGAAGCCTTCAACCCCGGACTATTGGGATCGATCGAAAAAAGAGAGCGCATTCGCCAAGCGGTGGAATCTTGTCGTGCCAAAAGCCGCCATGCACCGTGCTTGGGAGGAATTCTGATTGTTCTCTAAAGAGTACCTCCAGAAACTTTCCCAACAAACCGGATTTCTTCCTGAAGGCCTGCAGAAGCAGATGACCCTGCTGGATCTCTTGCGCGAAATCAGTCGCCATCCTCTGCTCCAGACGAAGTTCGCATTGAAGGGAGGTACGGCCCTGAATCTTTTCTGGTTTCCGCTTCCGCGTCTTTCAGTGGACATTGATCTCAACTATATCGGCGGCATCGACCGAGAAACAATGCTGACCGATCGACTGGTCCTTGAGAAAGAGCTGAAGAAACTCGTCGAGTCAAGAAGTATCACTGTTCAGTTCGCCCCGACAGGCGAGCATGCAGGCGCCAAGTGGCGACTCCGAGCACCAAGCGCGTTCGGAAGCAATTTTAGCCTCGAACTCGACTTGAACTACATGATGAGAATACCGGTAGGCGACATCAATCCAAAACAACCCTACCCTCTCGATGAAGACTATGCTTTCAGTTTCAACTCCGTCTCATTCGAGGAGCTGTTCGGTGGCAAGATCAAAGCCCTCCTGGAGCGATCAGCCGCGAGGGACTTGTACGATGTTGCGATGTTGTCACAAACCTCCACTGACTATGATATCTCTGCTCTGCGAAGGGCTAACATCCTACTCGGCGTCACCAGCAGAAAGGATTGGCGGACTGTCGACCTTCATACGATCGATTCGATCGATCAAAAAATGATCGCAGATGAATTGACACCGGTTCTTCGTCAGGACGAGGCGCCCAAACTCGAAGCAATGAAATCGGAAGCGCAGAAAGTTCTCGATCAGATTCTCAACCGCACCGGGAGCGAAGTGGAATTCCTGAATAGGTTTCTCGAACAAGGTGAATACGAGCCAGAGTTGCTCTTTGACGCCGGTCAAGCCCAAGTGTTGAAGAACCACCCAGCTGTCCTTTGGAAACTTCAAAACCTGAGGAAGTTCAAGGGATTGGACAGAGACGTAAACATTTGATGTGCCCTTCCTTTCTTCACTGATCGCGGATTACGAATCACCAATCACCAACTCGTTCCCACCGTGCCCTCACTATTCACCCCCTCGGTTCCGTCTCCCTGTCTCGTCTCCCGTCTTGTCTTACCCTGCTCGCTTCTTCCATACCCTCACTTCCCGCCATCCTTGCTCTGACGCCGCCGCGCACCTCCCGTTCGCAGAACCCCGCTCGCCCAAAACGTTGCCCGAAAATATCCGGCAAAATGCAGGCTTGTTTCTCTCACTCCTTCCTCTTAATTATTCCCCCGTTCGTTGACATCCAACTGATGGCATAGACGAATCGCATACCGTCTGGGAGCTGGCCCGCCTCTGCATGACAGACTATCTGGGGACGCCCGAGCTGAAGGAACGCTACACTCTGGAGCCCTTTAGAGATAATCGGGGAATAACGCAGATCTATCCCCACCCAGGAAGTTCCCCAAAAATATCAGGCAAAAATGCCTGCTTGTTTTTACATACTCCTGACATTTTATTGGCAAGTGAGATCGTTGAACACCCGATCTCATACCAGAGATTGAATCACCAAACGCGATAACGGGGATATTCCAATAATGAGTTACCTGATAAGATCGATTTCTCGCAATAGCGTTATCTGCCCAAAATCAGCGTAAGGTGCCCCCTATAGAAGATTTTTTTCTGGATCAATTGCGTATGGGCATGGACGATACCCCGAGAAACAGAGAGACCGCCGTTGCATGGTACGTCGAACATCTCAGAAAGAACAAAATGTCAGACAACACGATAAGGGCCTATTCATCTGATGTTGACCGTTTCTTGCGCCGGCATTCTGGCGGATTCGAGTCCTCTTGGATTGATCGCATCGACGCATTACAAACGGAGGATATTGCAGAGTATTTACACAGCCTCGGACTCAGAGGTTCACGAATCGCATCGGTGAGAAGATCGGCCTTCGCCTTGAAGAGCTTTCTTGCCTTTCTGGCCTGCCGAGGGCTGATAAAAAACAATGCTGCAGCCAGCCTCTGCGTCACGCCGCTCCACTCGGTCGGACTCCTGCCTGATCAAATCGCATCGCTTTTCTGGCACGTTGATCGTTGCCAGGCATCGACCAAGAGTGCTGTAAATGTCCAATACCAAAGAGACGAAATCATCCTATTTCTCATGATCATCCACGGCGTCCGGCAATATCAGATCTGCGCTCTGAAACTCTCCTCCTTTCAAACGACCGAAACGTCTGTCTCGATCATCGTAAACCGTGGGTTTACCTTTCGCCTTCAGAGGCAGATGCTCAGGAAACTTCGCTTTTATCTTGAGTCCAGAGACTCCAGATCTGATTGGGTATTCCTCGATTCACTCGGGAGAAAGCCGCTCGATTACTGGGGTATCCGACATGCTCTGAATGACCTAAGCACGAAATCCCAGCTCGACTGTTCACCCAAATCGTTGCACAACACCTTTTTGTATCTGCAGCAGCATCCGGAAATACGAGAGCCGCTTATCCAGCGCATCCTGTCCCGTGGGCACCCCCAGACCTTTGATGCTGGAGGGAACCCATGATAGCGATTCCTCGCTTGAGCTACGCTCTCTTCCGAGCGAGGCCTAGGGTCCGTGTCCGTTTGGTCACCGAATTTCTACGTCCGCTTACCTGATTCGAGTAGAGAACACCAGGAAGGGAATTCAATGAAATGGTTTCATCACGACTGCGCTGCGCGTCACGATTCCAAGCTCCAGATACTCGGAGACACCCACGGAGCTGAAGGTTTGGGAATATTCTGGGGACTTTTGGAGGAAATCGGTCAATACTCCGATAAATTTCACCTGAAAGTCATTGGATTCTCTGGAAAATCTGACAAATCTTTCGCGAAACTCGCCAAAAACCCTCAGAAGAACTTAGACGATTTATTCGGACCTGAACTCGATCCTGCCTCGATTCCGCGCCTTCCTCTGAAAAACCTCTCGAAAAATGTCTTCACCACCCCAAAGACACTCATCCGTGTTATCACGACTTGTATCGAAGTCGGGCTCTTTGATCGTCGGAAGTGGCTCGAATTCAACGTGTTATACAGTGCGTCGTTTGAGCGTCGTGCCGACGATTACACGCGCCGGCTGAGGAGAAACGCCGAGAATGTTCGAACGCACTCCGAACAAACTTCGAACAATGTCCGGAGACTATCCGAACCGAGTTCGGACAATATCCGAACATTGTCCGGACAAAGTCCGGAGTCGCTTCGAACAAAGTCAGAAAAAGTCCTCCTAGAAACAGAAGCAGAACAGATACAGAAGGAGAAGAAGAGAGAGAAGAGAGACAGAAGAGAAAAAGATCTGTTTGTTAAAGACACAAAAGACGAAAAAGAATCAAAAGCCGGTGAGCCATTGATTCATGGATTGACTACCTCCGACTATTACGAGTTGCTGAGAGGTGAGCCATATCTCATCTCACTCACAGAAGAAGGATTTCAGGAGTATTCGCGAAGGTTTCGCGCTGAGATTGCCCGATCGAACGACAAGAATCAGGAGAAACTCGATTGGATCCCTCTTGATTCTCAACTACGAAAACTTTTCTTCGGCGGCAGTGAAGATCACAGACTCACCATTTGCTACCACGCCTACCGTGTTCTGGACGAGAAAGTAAACTACCCGGAGCTTGTTCTACGCGCACTAAGGCTGATGCTGAAGGCCAGTGAGACAACCAATATACTCAATCCATATGGCTGGATGTTATCATGTCTTCAGGGGAATAGCGATGGCACACTACCCTGGGTTCAGCTGTTGACCTCGGAGGAAGAGCACGGCATGATTTCATCTCGAAGGCGACTGCGCAGTGATCATCCGCCGTGAGAAATTCAGACAGTCAAGTGCGCTACCGAAAATGCAAAGCGAATAATCTTGAACTTGATTGGCAAAACTCTTACAGTCTGGAGCGTTTGTGAGCAAATCGCAATCTGACACATCAGAAAGGCTCATAAGGGAGCTTGAGTTCCTCAATCGCGAGGTCATGAAGTCCGTGTTGACCTTCGGTGAAATGAGCATGTCGGAAAGCCAGTTTCGGGCATTTCGTAAAGTCGTTTTTGATCTGTATGGTGGCAATGGGTTACAAGGAAAGGTCAGGGAACTTGTATCGAGAACTCTAGGAAATAGATCGGACCGGGCCGGTGTCCCTCCGGAGCAGGGGCAAACCGATGGCAAGAGGGTGGTGGCTATGAGGTGAAAAGCATTAGCACACCGCCATTGATTAACTCACTTCAACGGATAGAAGACACTGAACTCTCCAGCGAAGATCTCAAATCCCTATCAAAGATGTTGGCCGGGATGATATATCGGAACCTGAAAATGAAGAGAAAACAAACAGAAAGTACACCTTTCGATGAGGGGAAGCCAAGAATAGACCATGACACCAAGCAGAACAAGCAACGATAAGGTAGCTGTCGGCTATATCAGGTGTTCCACCGACATGCAAGACGACAGTCCTGAACAGCAAAAGAAAGAAATACTAGCTTTTGCTGCCCGCGGTGGATTCGACGTGATCGAGTGGTTCGAAGATTTCGGAAAGTCGGGCACCACGTTCGAAGAGCGGCCGCAATTCCGGAGACTTCGGGAGCGTGTCGAGAACAGGCCGAGTTTTGAGGCTGTTATCTGCTACGACGAATCTCGATGGGGACGTGCGATCGATGCTGAAGAAAACACCTTCTGGCGAGTCTATTTCCGTAAGCGTGGAGTCGATGTAATCCTCGTCAAGACATCGGTCGATCCAAAGAACGATTTCGCGCCGATGCTCAAGGCCTTTGAAGGAGTGCAGGCATCTCAGTACAGCAAGAAGCTCTCGGAATTAACCATGCGGGGAGCAACAAACAATGGTATTTATTCCAGTGGCGGGACGGCGCCTTATGGCTACGAACGGCTGGCAATAGATCTCCGGACTGGCGCAGAGAGGAAACTTCAACCGGGTGATTGGTGTGTCCGCGGGCAGGAAAAGGTCAAATGGGTCCTTGGCAATGAGCGTGAAGTCGCGACTGTCAGGTTCATTTTCGAGCAGCGTGCTGAGGGAGTCGCATACATCCAGATCGTCAAGAAGCTCAACGATGCTGGAATGCCCTGCCCTCGCAGGGGCCGTTGGCGGAATCTCGACAGTAAGTGGAGCAGCGTCACTATAAAGACAATTCTTGAGAACCCAGCGTACTACGGAGCTCGTGTCTACAACAAGATGTCTTCCAGCAGAATAGTCGCCCAGTTGAAGGGAAGAAGCACCAAGGCATACTCAAGCTATCCCACTTGGAAGAACGATCGATCTGACTGGATCATCGTGGAGGAAGCTCACCCTTCAACTGTGACCAAAGAACTGTGGAAAAAGGTCAATGTGACTGGTTCGTGCGGCTCCTCAAGGAAGGCGAGAGCACACAAACACAGCACGCCGTATCTCCTTACGGGCTTGGTTTATTGTTCTTCTTGTGGATTTTCCTTCCAGGGATGGTCTGGCACTACTCGAGGAAAAAAGTATCACAGGTATGTTGATGGAGGATGGCACAACAAAAGAGTCTGTTCGCACCTGGCAGTCTTCAGAGATCAGCTTGAACATTTTGCAGTGAAGGTCGTGAAAGAGACTCTTGCTGAACCGACTCTCGTCAACATGGTTGAAGAGAACCTCCGCAATCTGTTCCAAAACGAGCCAAATCAAATCCACTCGGAAACAAAGAGGATTGAATCAGAGCTCGCATTGATCTCACTCAAGAAACAAAACCTGATGAAAGCGATTGAGGTGGGGACAAATGGAAATGCGGTTGAGTTCCTCACCAACAGGCTCAGCGAGCTTCTTCAGAAGGAGCTGGGTCTCCAAAGGAAACTGTATCAGATTCAATCCGAGCTGTCCGACGCCCAAAACCGTCTCAGTGATTGGTCAGACGCCGTAGCCCGGTTTGTTTTGAATTTTGAGACGGAGTTTGAGAATGCCCCTATCGAAGATCGTAAGACTCTCATCAGGAAGTGTATAGCTCGAATCGTGGTTGACAGGGAGGAGGGATTGGCAAAAGTCTACGTTCGCCGCATCCCAGCTGTTACTCCAGAACTCCAGAGGCTGTTAGAGCCTGCCGATGACCGTCCCGCAATTGCCGGGACCCCTAAAAACAAAGAACTCACACCGCATGGTGTGAGTTCTGTAAGTGCCCGGAACCCTTCGTCTCGCCGCCTATCGCGATGATGATGCAATAGAAGTCAGCGGCTCGCTCAGGGCGGCGCCCGACTGTGATCGTCCCGCCATTGGCTGCCCCCCCAAAAAAAAGAACTCACACCTCGCGGTGTGAGTTCTGAGAGTGCCCGGAACCCTTCGACTCTCCCGTCATTCGCAAGGCGAATGACGGGATCGCTCAGGACAGGCCCCGACAGAAAGCGTCCCGAAAAAAACTCGGGACAAGTCGGGGCGAGCCCCGACAGAGAGCGTCGGGGTAAACAGGACTGGCAAGTTCTCTTCAAGCGAGATGCAAGAACACAAAACCACCCTGTTGGGTGGTTTTGGTTTTTTGAGTGCCCGGAACCCGAACTTCATACAACTCACACATCTGTACCGGGTATTTGAAATGGAGTTGAAATCCCACGAAATGAAGTAGTTTGATGTGCCTTGCTGCTCGCCGTCCATGCCACCGAGATGACGACATGGCACATTCTGAGGGTTCTGGCTGATAGGGAGCTGCAAAATGCGCGATTTTAAGTTAGGCGCTCCTCCGAGATTAGCGCACCGAGAATCCGCACTAGCCTACCCTCCAATTTACCAGGTGCACTTAGTAGCCCTAAAGGGATCCTCGAGCACCATGTAAATGCGTTTGTGCTGATCGAGCTAAGCTTGCCATAAGAAGCTGTTGACCTGTCACGTAACCTCAGTCGGCCTCGTGACTGCCAGTTTGAATCAGGGGGTGGGCAAAATTCTGCTTCAGGCCAGAGCCAGACGATCATTCCCCGTATTTGTCCTCGAGCTAAAGAACTATTCCTAAGATGCTATCCTTGATGGGACGTCGACGTTCTCGTGATCACCCTCGTTCTTGTAGCACTAGGAGCGACTGAAACTGGCCTCATGCTTTTCTACCCGCAACTAGCGCGATGTTAACACGATGTCAACGCGATACTCATCTGGTTGCCTTTCAGTTTGAACTGCAGTAGCTTTGTAAGGTCATACCAACCAGTCTGTCCTGTATTATCACGATAAATCTCTGCACAGCAATCTCCCAATTAGACGGAGGAGACAATGTTCTCGAAGAAGAGCTTTTCCGATCAAGTGGCGGAATGTTTCATCGACCAACGCGCGCGTTTCGCGACTATTCAGTTCCTCATCATATTTCTTGGCAGCATCGCGAATACGCAGGTGCGCTTTGTTGCGCCAATTGAACAAGCTGGGTATCAGCGCATCACTTCGTATGATTCTCTTCAAGCTTTCCTGAAGGATGTCGCATCGACGGCGTACATTCATGTCGAGCCACTCACAAAGACTCGTGCTGGAAGAATGGTTTCAGTTGCAAAGGTCTCCTCGTCAAAAACGTTTGGACAAGATACGAGCAAGATACGTGTGCTCTTGTTTGCGCAGCAGCATGGTGATGAACCAACAGGCAAGGAAGCGTTATCATTGTTGCTTGCCAAATTCGCATCAGGAGAATCAAGAGGCATTCTTGACAACATGGATCTTCTCATTGTCCCGCAAATGAATCCCGATGGTGGCGAACTTCATCAGCGACGCACTTCAGATGGCATAGATCTCAACCGCAACCATGTTTTGCTCACATCACCGGAGACCCGCGCGCTGCATGATCTGTTCTACGAATGGATGCCGCAAGTGACAATGGACATCCACGAATATACTTCGTTCAGTCGGTCGTGGAGTGACTCTGGATTCATTAGAATCGCTGATGTTCAACTGGGGATGTTGACGAATCTCAATACGGCACCGGAAATTCGAGATCTTCAACACAAGCGGATCTTTCCATTCATTGCAGAAAAGATGAAAGGGAGAGATTTCTATTTCCAAGAGTATATCGTTGGCTCACCCGGTGATCGCATTCGACATAGCACCACAGAGATCAATGACGGAAGGCAGGGCTTTGGCATACTTGGGACGGTTTCGTTCATTCAAGAAGGAAGGAGATGGAAGACAAATGAGGATCATCTTCAACGACGGGTGTTGTCGCAACTTGCCTCGATTGAAGCTTTGCTGGAATACTGCGCGAAGGATGCTCAAAACATCAAGCAAATAGTCTACAATGAACGATGTCGTTTGCTCGCACTCGCTGGTGAGACGATCGCCTTGCGAATGGATCACTATCGAGGAGATGGTGAGATGTACATTCCTGTCAGAATGTTAAAGACTGATCGTGACTCGACCTGGCGGGTCAAACCGTACTATGGCGAAGTAAGACTGTCGAAGAGCACTCTCTTACCTCAGAAGTATCTGCTTGAACGCAAAGACTCGGCAATTGTAGAGCTCCTTCATCATCATCACATCAACGTTGACGTAGTACGGCATGAGACCAGGATGAACACTTCTTCCTATTTCATTGATAGTGTTGGCCGATCTGGCATAGAAGAAAATGCTCTCCCACTTGTCTCGGTGAGTTGTCGTCAGGTCAATACAACCTTAAGGCAGGGTGATTTCACCATTCCAACCGGGCAGCTTCAATCTGTGCTCTTGGCAATCATACTTGAACCGGAGTCGATGTGGGGCCTGACGAGATATGAACCATTTGCATACGTACTAACAGGAAAACGGTATCCAGTTCTACGCATTCCATAGTAACTTCTCCACTCTTGTTGTGCCCATGTGAGCGTAGGATTTGCCTTGTCATCATCTTTCGACAGAGTCATCTTCTTCGTCTCGACATTCTTATCTGCGAGCGCGGTTCAACGGACATCCCGTGTAAGGAGGCTAACCCTTGTGAATAACCGGAACGCGATTTTGATATTCCTGACTGTGCTGGCTTTGCCCAAGTTTGTACAGAGTCAACCTGCCCCTGCAGTTGACGCGAAGATAGAGATCGATAGAATTTTTGCGCGATGGAATTCCTCAGAGACGCCAGGCTGTGCCGTCGCGGTTTCCCGCGACGGTCAAGTTGTTCTATCCCGCGCCTATGGTATGGCAGATCTCGAGCACGGGATCCCAAACTCGCCGGAGACGGTTTTCGAAGCAGGTTCGGTCTCGAAGCAATTCACCGCAGCGGCAATAGTCCTCCTTGCGCAGCAAGGAAAGCTTGGACTCGATGATGAGGTGCGTAAGTACATTCCCGAACTACCTGACTATGGCTGTAGCATCACACTTCGGCATCTCATGAATCACACCAGCGGTTTGCGTGACTGGGGATCAATTGTAGATGTGGCCGGCTGGCCGCGCGGCACGCGTGTTCATCGACAGGCCAATGTTCTCCATGTGGTTAGCCGACAAGAGTCTCTTAACTTTCCAGCCGGATCCGAGTATTCATACTGCAACACGGGTTATAATCTCTTGGCTATGATTGTGGAGCGCGTAAGCGGAGAGGTATTTGCCAACTTCACGAAAAGGAATATCTTCGATCCGCTTAGCATGAGGCACACCGGCTGGCGTGACGACTTTACTCGAATCGTGCGGGGACGAGCCATCGCATATTCGCGCAGAGAAGACACCTACTCTATGAATATGCCTTTTGAAAACGTGTATGGAAACGGGGGGCTCCTCACCACGGTGGGCGATCTGCTGCTGTGGAACGAGAACTTTATCCATGGTAAGGTCGGTGGGCCTTCTCTTGCGGAGGAACTCCAGCGGAGAGGAGTACTCACGAGTGGGCAGAAGATAAGCTATGCCGAGGGTCTCCGTTTAACCACATACAAAAATGTTCCGGAAGTAAGCCATAGCGGATCGACGGCGGGCTATCGAGCTTTTCTGGTACGATACCCCAAACAGCATCTCTCCGTCGCCTTGCTCTGCAATCTGGCCGCCATGAACCCGGATTCGCTTGCACACCAAACAGCTGATATTTTCCTGAGTGACTATGCGAGTGAGAGGAAACCTGAAGTGATTTCACTTCCGCTGAACTCTCTGAAGGCAAGGGCAGGCCTCTATCGTAATACTCGCCTTGACACACCCCTTCGGTTGTCAGTCCGCGATGGCAAGCTCTATATGGGCAGGAGCGAGCTGGTCCCACTCTCGGATACGCTTTTCCTGGTCGGTAGCGGGCCCAATCGGACAATATTTGATGCGCAGGAGCAAGGCAAGCTCGTTTCATTTTACTTTGCTACCAGTGAAGACACATCCCAATTTGAACCGGTTCAGGAAGTGTCTCCGACTGTCGCTCAGTTAGGAGAATTTGAAGGGCTATACCACAGCGATGAAGTAGAGGTGACGTATTCTGTTCTTGTGCAAGACGGAAAGCTCTCTTTACGCCGCAGGCCTGATGCAGTCCGTCCTCTCACACCCGCTTATAGGGATACCTTCATTGCACCGAGCGTAACGAGTGCTTTCGGAGAATCAGGGGAATGGGTGGTCCGTTTCAGACGGGACAAGGATGGGCACGTAGTAAGTTTGAGCATTGCATTGCCAAGGGCTAATGATCTTCCTTTTATGCGATTGACTCGTTAGAGAGCGAACTCGTCAAGACACTACGATGTGAAGAAGCGCTGCCTTCAGGCATTCGAAATGATTCATGAACCGATAACGATTCCTAGTTTATTGTAACCGAAGCAGGTGAAAGAATCATCGCACGTGTCAAGATGCTTGACATTCACTTTGGAGTTGTTTATGATGCACGGTGATGAAGTGATGTCTACTGTCTTATGCGGTCTCTCGTGAGCACTGCGCGAACGCAACGCATGTGTCGTAACCCTCTGCGTCGCAGTCCAAAGATATGACCGAGCCCCATAATCCTGCCCCCGTACGCTGTAGCACAATCTAGCCAGAGAGTCTGATAATTCTACCGGTCAACTAACTACCATTCCTTCATCTTAACATAGCCGAAAGGAGAATTGCCGTGAGAACAAGAAAACTGTTTCGGCTCTTCCTTTGGTTGATGCCGTGCATCCTATCTACCACCCTCTTCGCCCACAGCGTCGGGTGGCAGGACGTTAGGGCGAGTGTCGCCAGAGAGTTCGTGTCGGAAAAGGGACAGGTATCCGACGCTCTCGCGCCGAGTCTCGCTGACAAGGTTTCCCAGCGCGGCTCGATGGCGTTGTCAGCCGACGAACCTCAGCAGCAACCCACCACCGTCCGCGGAAGAGTGACGGATAAAAAAACGGGTGAGGGATTGTCGGGAACGAACGTGATGATAAGGGAGCTAACCCTGGGGGCGGCGAGTGACCCATCGGGAGCATATAGCTTCGTAGTGCCTGAAGAGAAGGCGAAGGGTCAAGTGGAATTGACGGCGACAATGATCGGCTACAAGGCGAAGACGGTGGGAATTACGCTGAAACCCGGCGTCGTCACCGTTAACATAGAGTTGGATGAGGATGTCTTCCAACTTGAGGCCGTTGTTGTTACGGGTATCGCGTCGAAGACGGCAAAAGGAGTTGCTCAGGTTGCCGCAAGCCGCATCCAAGTGAGCGACGTAACAAAGATTCAGAATTTCCAGGGCCTTACGCAGTTGGTATCTGGAAAGATCGCCGGCGTAACTGTCGGCCAATCCTCCGGAAATGTGGGAACCGGAATGAACTTCTTCGTTCGTGGCGGCGGCGGTATAAACGGCACTGCTCAGCCGATCATCTATGTCGACGGTGTCAGAGTGGAGAACTTTAACTATACCTCGTTCTTTACGGGAGGGCAAAGGACGAATTCTCTTGCCGGTCTTAATCCCAACGATATAGAGAATATTGAAATATTGAAGGGACCTGCCGCTGCTTCTACGTATGGTACAAATGCCTCGAACGGTGTGGTACTGATAACGACAAAATCCGGGAAACTTCTTGGTCCGGGAAAAGGGTACACCGTCAATTATGAATACAACTTTGGATTGAACACGCCAAGGTTCGACTTTCCATCTGATTTCCTCAATGCAGATACAATGAACGGCATCTTGAATACTAATGGTATGATCAGGGAACACAGTGTTAGCGTCACGGGAGGCGCCAATGTGCTAAGGTACTTCGCTTCCTACAGTAACCGCTATGATGCTGGACTCATACCGGCCCAGAACTACATTGACAGAAACTCTTTGAAAGCAAGCTTCGATGCGATTCCTTCCGATCAGTTCAGTCTGAAGTTCAATACTTCATACACTTGGTACAAGCTCAGTCGTCCTTTCGGCGATGATGCCGTTTACGGATACGGCCTGAATGCGCTGTGCTACTACCCTGCGTTCGCTAACTGCTCGAGAGAAGCGCTTGCAGTGCTGAATGCTATCTCTGCTCAGAACGCGCTTGTTAGTTCAGCTTCCGTGACTTGGAGGCCTCTGTCCAATCTGGAGTTGAACGCTGGCGGGGGCGCTCAGTACTCGCTGTACGACGAGACTGTGCTCTATCCTTACGGCTATAAATATGGCAGTATCACGACGGGGTGGAAGCAGATGGAGAAACGAGAATCGCTTCAGAAGACGTACGATCTCAACGCTCGATACTCTTTCAAAGACGTGTTGATGGACAGGTCGGAGTTCAGCGCAGTCGTCGGAACCCAGATCGTTGATAGAAAAACCACATGGTTTGGAATAGATGTTCGCAACTTTGGTAACGAGGTGATGGATATTATCGGTTCAGCGACGGATGTTTATTCGAAATGGGACACTCGCACAAACAGAAGAGAGGCAGGCATTTACGCAGACTTGCCATTTTCTTACGATGGTACGTATTTTTGGACAATCGGGGTGAGAAAAGATTACTCGAGTGCTATTGGCGCTAAGAGTCCAGCGATTACGTACCCGCACGCCAGTGCTGCCGTTCGTCTGGATAAGTTGAGTATCCTGCCTTCCGAAATAGGAATGCTGAAGCTCCGGGCCAGTTACGGTGAATCCGGTCAATTGCCAAACGTTGACGATGGAGTGCCGTTGACATATGGGAGCTATCCAGGGGGGTCGGGCCTGAACGGTCTCAGCTTCAGTGGACTCGGCAATCCTGCAATTGAGCCTGAGAGAATCAAGGAGTATGAGCTGGGATTTGACACCGAGTTCTTGAACATGTTCTCTTTGGAGTTCACCCTCTATCTGCAGAATGCCACAAGGTCGATCGTCAATGCTACCTATGCTCCTTCGACGGGATTGGGTGACTATACTTTTCCGTACAACGTGGGTTCCGTAGAAAACAAAGGAATTGAAGCCTTACTGCAGGTCAATCCGATACGAACCGCCAACTATGACCTTTCAATGTCGTTCATCTGGAACTACCAGAAGAACGAGGTCAAGTCTCTAGGTTTCATAGAACTACTCAATATGGGGAGAATGAGTGTGATGAAACCGGGACTCCCCAAGTGGGAGTTTTATGAATATCAGGTACGTGGAGCTACATTCAATGCAGACGGCACGTACAAGGGCGTGTATGTTGATTCCTCAATTGGTGTTACTGGGAAAATGGGGCCGCAAATGGTACCTCTTGGAAATCCGTTCCCAGATCACAGCGGGTCCATTACCCTGAATTTCCGTTTCCTGAAGAACTTCAACCTCTACGCCATGGGTGAATGGGGCCTCAACAACGTGGTCCTTAGCTACTCAATCCGCAGATCGTGCCTTGCCAGATCGTGGGCACCCTACTTGGTGCTTGAAGCGAAACTCGGTAAAATACCTTCTGGTGGAATCCGTCCTGTCCAGCAGGGTATTCAGCCACTTACGCCTGGCACCCCTGAATACGTCAAGGCGGCCAATGAGTTCGCACAGTTGAATCCGAGCTACTATGGGGCCTTTGTCTATGATGCTGACTTCTTCTACTTCCGTGAGGTAAGCCTGAGTTATGATTTCACTAATCTCCTAGCAGACTTCGTTCCAAGAGGCTATATCAGTGGAATGCAGGCTGGCATATCGGTGAGGAATGTTGCGAAGTGGACAAAGTACCCGCTGGATCCAGAGGCGAACTATAGGTCTACCATAGAGAACACGGGAACCGAGTGGGCTACGCTTCCGCAGCCGAGAACCTACAACTTCTGGATCAAGATGGCTTTCTAAACGAACCCGGGGAACAAACCATGAAAACAAACATAGGAATACTCTTTAGCGTCCTCGCCCTTCTGAGCTTGTTTGCATGCGAAGACTATGTTTCCAACGTAGAACCGTATAACGACAGACTCGTGAGCGAAGCGCTTAACACCGAGAGAAACGTCCCCGCGCTCATAGTGGGCGTAGACAATCAAGTAGCTTGGACGGTAGACGATTTGTTCATGGGCGCCGACGGTCTGTCTGATCAACTCATCTTTGATACGCGAAATCCAATGTCAACTTATCCTGGCTATCAGATGCTGGATGAGGGTGATCCGCTGGACTACAGGGATGAGAATGCGCAACCATTTGACAATTCGCATGAGTTGCGAGTCCTGGCCGATACGCTTCTTTATAGAGTCCTTAACAGCGTTGCATTTACTCGCGCCACTCTCAAAGACAGTGCTCTATTTAGTGGCTACTTCCACAGTGCATACGCTTACTACTTGATCGCCACGTACTATGGCAGAGGCCCGACTGATGGTGGCTCGCCGATCAACCTTGGTCATTTTGTACCATCTGCAAAACTCTATCAGACTGCTCTTGATAGATGGAACGAGTCGCTGAAGTACACCACCGACGCCTATCGAATACGACTTGTGAATTCTCTTATGGCAAGGTTGTATCTTTTCATTGGGAATTACACCAATGCCGCAGCATGTGCTGCAAAGGGACTTGTAAGTCCGGATGCGCCGTGGCTCGCCAAGTACGACCTTGTAAACGACAATGAATATAGAGGTGGGGCGGGCGAGGTACGAGACCAGTTGATGGTTGACCCGCGCTTCAACGCCTATGTTGTAGCTGATTCGACGGAGGCTAAGAGAATAAAGATCAAGAAGAAGACAGGTACCGGCGGTTGGGTATTCTATAGTGAGATAAAATATGTGCAAACAGGAACTACCGTTACTCCGATAGAATTGATGGACTGGCAAGAGAACAACCTGATGAGAGCAGAACTGGCAGTGCGCGGTGCGTCGAGCGACAATGCGTTGACCCTGATAAATGCAGTGCGAACTTCACAGGGGGTCTCTACACTGCCGACTGGCACAGTCATTACTCTTTCTGATCCAAAGACGTCGACGACGTATAGCATCTTCGAGGAGAGAGACAAGGCACTG
>Ga0315274_10007539_pt1 | contig 15755 bp, 17 predicted proteins | sample YL17G02_20_MG_FD_203700 | JGI IMG/M metagenome (GOLD analysis project Ga0315274, IMG submission 203700) | Sediment microbial communities from Yellowstone Lake, YNP, Wyoming, USA - YL17G02_20 | ecosystem: Environmental > Aquatic > Freshwater > Lake > Sediment | place: USA: Wyoming | collected... | reverse complement strand
GAAGGTAACTGTCCTTCCCTTCAGCTGGTACTGATCCGGTATCTCCGGCTTGTCTGGTATCGTCGGGCTCGCCTGTGTCGGGCGCACTTCGCGGTAGGCATTCCATGCGTCCGGCACACCGCTCTGCCCGCCGTCTATCGGCACGCGGTACCTGACATCGTTGTGGTCGAGCGGCGCCATGGTGAAGTGCTGCTGGAAGATGGCCCCACGCTGCCCCTGCGGGTTCACGTGCGCGATCGTGTACCTGTCATTGTTCTGCCGCACGATGAAATCCCGGTCGTTGATGAGCGGGTAGGGACCCGTCCAGCTCTGCCAATCATAGTTGACGTGCAGGCCGACATCCTGCAGTTCGACGATCTTCTCGGTCTCCGGTGGGGCCACGATGATGTTGAAGGGCCCGTAGTACCCGCCCGTGTAGCCCGTGCCATAGCACAGGAGGCAGCTGGCCCTTCCCGTCCTGTACTCTTGATCCCAGCAGGTGCACCTCTCTCCGGCCCACCTGCGTATGAACAGCTTGACCCGCTCCCCGCCCTGCTCGAGGATGAACCTCTGCCTGCGGATGGACTCCGCCCAGATCCAATCGACGCGCTCCATGTCATACGGGCTCACCGCCACCACTTGATCCAACGGCGACTCCATGAGTGTGTCACCGGAGGGGCAAGTCGCCAAGGATGTGACCTTGTAGTAGATTTTCCGGTTGATGTCCGTCTGTATCCAATTCGAGATGTACGTGTAGGAGACCCGTATCTCTCCTCCGAGGGACAGATTGGGCAGGATCGGGTCGTCCAGCTGATTCGTGCGGTTGTTGTAGACCTTCTTGTTGATGAGGAATATCTCTCCCGTTTCTCCCATGACCCTGAACGCCGGCACACTCACCCAAGGGCTCGCCGACGTCTGCTTGACCCTCACGGTCACGTACTGCACGCTGTCACAATACTTGCCGTTCGTCCCGGGGATGATGATGGGCTTGTGGATCGTGTGGACGATCCAATCGGCCGTTGCGTTCGTGCCGGCTATCAGCCTGCCGCCGGCGACAGGATCCTCATCGACCACCGCTACCTCGCTGGTCTGATCCCTGTAGAACAGGATCCCTATCGGCGCGGTCGTGAGCTTCTCGTACGGGCCCTCCGGGGTGTCGTACGCGCGATAGACGTTCACGCCCACGAAGCCCATGCCGTTGTTCTCGGCATACAACGATGGGTCGTCCCACCGGACGTCCAGCACGCCTATCAAGTAGGGGCTCGTCACCGTCGGATTCTTAGGCCCGACAGGAAGCGACAGCGGCACGTCGCTGTTCGTCCGGTACGGCAGCTTGTAGTCCGGCGCACCGTAGTTGTGCATGAAATTGTGTGGGCCTTCAGTCATCCTTCACCCTTCACCCTATATGCCCAAAACACCCTTGTCCACCAGCATGAGTTCGCGCACCCAATCCCCGTGTATCACCAATCCGCTCGCGTAGCGCCAGTTGAAAATCGCCAATGACTGCCCGGACTCATCCAAATGCGGCACCCACACGTAGCCGCCGCCCGTCCTGGGGGCCGTGCTATACGGTTTAGAGTATAGCACTCCATCGGCTCCGACGCCGGATTCGGCAGGACACGGTATGCCGTCCACATAATGGGTCACCATGCCGGTGTCGTCCCCGACCCAAGCGAGCATGTGCCAAAGGCCATCCGCCAGGTCTACCCCTGTTGTGTGATCTATGAGCACGGATTTCGAGCCCATGAAGGCGAGCCGGTAGTCACCCGTGTCTGACACGATTTCGAAATACATAGCTGATGCGCTTCCGCGGACGTCGCCACTGCTGTCGGACACGGCGAGCGGTATCAACGAGTTTCCAGACGGGCCGAAGCCCGGATTCTTCACCCACCCCAAACAGGTGAAACTCGAGCAGTACTTTATGCTCGGCGAGACGATGTTCACCGCAGGGGACATCGAAAACGACACCAACCTGTAGGCCGCTACGGCCCCGGTCGCCGAGCCCGTGCCGTCGCCGTTCGTGGCATCAAGGGTGACCTCGTAGTTGCCGACCTCCTCGTAGGTATGGGACGGGCTCTGGTCGGCGCCCGTGGCACCGTCCCCAAACGTCCACAGCCACGACGTCGGCAGCCCTGTACTGAGATCCGTGAACTGGATCTCGAGGGGCACGGCTCCGTAGTATGGTATCCCCGTGAACCCGGATATAGGTGCAGCCATCGAACGCCCCTGAATGGTGGACGCAGCGTACAAAGATAGGGTTGTATGAGCAGAGAATTACCTCGGGGTCATTCCCTTTGCCATACGTAAAGAGGCTCGCCACGACGCCGCCTGCTACGGGTGTTCCAGTAACGGGTCGGCCTCTCCGCAAGGGAAGTCTTTGGCATCATGTGCCGTAGCCTTTCAGGGATGTTGAGAACCAAGTGCCCTGCGGGCCGGAGGGACTTTTCCGCGTAGGACACGATGTCGGTCATCAACTTTTTCCACTCACCCAAGGACATGGGCGTGCCGTAGACCTCCAAGTCGACATACGGAGGCGAGGTAAAGATCAAGTCGCTGACGGTCGGTGCCATGTCGGGCGAAAAGGGACCGGGAACTATCGTTGAAGCAGTGGCCGACACGTAGGACGCAAGCTCCTCCAAGGCACGCGAAGTCTTTTCCCACGGTTCGAATCCCACGTAGCGCCTTCCCGAGGAAAGCGTGCCAAGCATCCTGCCGCCCCAGCCGGCGCAGGGGTCGACGACTATCCCACCCCCCACGCAAAACCTGTCGGCCACAGCCTTGGCAACGACACTCGGGAATGCCGTCACGCCACCGCTGAAGTACATGAGCGCATCATGGAGGAACTTGGGGAGTGCGCTCTTCTTGGACTTCAAACAGTACTCGATCGTCGAGGACAACGTGGAGAACCCAGAGAAGGTCTTCATGGGGGATGTCCCCCGACGGCTCGCCTCTGACATGTGCCTCATGAAATGCCTAATCAGTTCATCACCGACGTTGGCGTAACGAAGCGTGTCTGTATCCTTCCACAGATGTCTGCTTTCGAACGACTTGATCATCTCCCAAGAACGTAGAAGATAGTCGTCGCTGTACGATGGCCAAGGGAATCCACGCCTGTGGTAATACTCGGTGGCGGAAGACACAGAGTCCGCGTCGCGGTTGGCAACCCAAGAATTCATGAAGGAGACAGTCAAGTCATCAGACACCCGAACGGTGAATAATTCCGGGAAGAAATTACTCCAATAGCCCCCGGGGTTAACCTCGTCCAACTTGTACCAAAAAGACGGCAATATACACTGAGATTTCGGGGGCAATATCCTCAACAGATTTGGCCTAACCTTCTCCTTTAAGAAGAATTTCCCGGTGAGACGATCTGCCACTGACCGGGACACAGAGACTACGTTCCCTTTCGAGCCGTCATCCATGAAATAGCAAGCGATCCCAAGGTCGTTAAGTTCGGAAGCTATCATCTCATGATTCTTGCTACCGTCCTTGTTAAGGTAGCGGCAGTAGTCTTGAAGTCCTGGACACGATATGCCCAGCTGCTCCTCGGAGATGATGACACCGTCTTCATAAGCCTGCCCTTTTCTCGGGACGGTGACGATGTTATTCAAGTAAGGTCGAAGAATTTGGCGCTTCACGTAGAGGTACGACAGTTGGGCAAGGGAATGGTTCACCACGAAGCGCCCGTGCAAATCAAGGTGGCCATCCCCTAAAAGCCACCCGAGTATCATCTGGTGGGCATCCCCATCCTTTGGGCGTATTGACATCGGTGGACAGACCTCCAAAGAGTTCCTCAAAGACTCCAACTCGCCACTCCATGCTATTCTCTGCTCTGGAAGTTCAATGTCGTCTTCCACTATTCTCCTGTTGATGACTGTCTTTGAGACGCTCAAGCGGCGAGAAAGTTCTGAAACACTTCCAGCCTCCTTCAAAGCCTCTTCGAATTTGCCACCCTCAAAATCCGAGACAACCTTTCGAACATTCTTTATCCGGTACCACCTCTGGCCATCCAACCCAATACTCTTGATATAGACCAAAAGGTCATCATCATTCACGTGTACCCCGCGCGACGAATTTATCTCTCGAGTCATGTCGGCGACCCGAAGACCTCTTGACAGCATAGCCTCGATATCTTGCTTGGTGACGTGGTTCTTGAGCCACTCCTTATTGGTGACCGCACCACAACCAAATCTGCGTAGCCACCAACCAACGGCGTGCTTTGTCAAAGGGATGTTGAACTCCTGTTGAATCCTAGACGCTATATCTTCATAGCACATCTTCTCATGCAACAGCAGGTGCTGAGCACGTTCTTTTAGAGTAGGGGTCCACAAAGACTCGTCTGCGATGATGGCGGGAGGTTTTCGTTTCGGGGTGATGGCGCCAGACTTCTTCAGCAGGGCGACCTGCCTCTTGATCCACCGTTCGGTCTGGCCAAGAGACTTGGCCAACTCCGGCCGGGTCATCTTCTCGTAGTTGTCTATGATGAACTGCAGATTCTCGGGGGTCTTCCGGTCGGCTGTAATACCATGCTTTGGGATTGTCATGTCCCAAATATACATCAGAAAAGGCTAGATGTCAACTGGGTCCATCAACTTATTTCATCAAGTACCGGAAATCCAATTTCTGCGAGATTGAACCCCAGGTGCTGAGAACGGTCCCAAAGCCGAGGAGATTCCGATGCCGTATCTTGGCTGCTGCAGTCCCTTGATGATCTTGATGGAGTCCTTAGCCTGCTGCGCCGCCTCCTTGAACTCCGTCAAGAAGTTGTTTTTCATAGACTCGTACTTCGAGGATTTCTCGAGGTCGAGGGACACCCCGGATATGCTGTAGCCAAACTCATCGGAGATCCAATTGAGCGCCACAGCAGCGCACGCAAAAGCCGCCGCGCGCAGCAGTATCGTCGTCCTCCACCTATCGGGCATGTTGTCAAGCGTGATGCCCGTCACCGGCGGGAACGAGTTGAAGAGATCAGCCGCATCGATGAGGTACTCATACAGTTCCTCGTCTTCCCATATGTACCCGAACACGTGTGTCTGGGCCTGCAGGAACTGCTCCGTTGCCGGCGGCCTGAACCGATAGTTGCGGTCGGGATTGTTGTCCCGCAGGATGATGCGCAGCCTGCGCACCAATGCGTCGATCAAGACATTTCCCGTGACCGAGATCGTGATACTCTCCTTCACGATGTTGAAGGCCTGGACCACCTGCACCATTGGTGCCGTAATTGTCTCCCGGATGTTCCAACGGACAAGCCAGTCGCCTATGTTGGAGTCCAATGGCATCGTGGCGTCGACATAGAATTGCCCTGTGCCGGAAGTCGCCGGGATCCTGTTCGGGGCACCTATGAGGACCTCCACACCGGTCGTGTCGTCGAACAGGGAATAGCGAATATAGGCCGGGTCGACCGGCACGCCAAGGTTACTGCGGACCGTGATCTTGAGGTCGTCTTGGGTCAGCGTTTGGCCTGGTTTGAACGCTACTGACATCGAAAACCCTCCGCCTATTCAGTAAGCATCACGAACGCTTGGACTACGGACGCGACCAAGTCTTGGAAATCATCGTCGCCCGCCCACTTGACTTTACCGGACTTCACCCTCTTGTGCATGGCCTGGTAACGCTTCACGAAGACCGACTTGAACAGGAGTTCCTTGAACACGTTGTAGACATCTTGGGGAGACCGCAGGGCGCTGGTCTTGCTGAGGAATTCTCGGCCGAGACGTTGGGGGAAGTCCGATTCGGAGATTTCATGCGCAAAAGTCTGCCCCAGATGACTGAGTTCTGCACGGGATCCCTTGCCGAAACCTCTCAAGAAGTTATCGACAAGGATACTCTTGCCGGAGTCGTCAACTTCGTGGAAGTTACCGAAGCTTCCCGTAAACAGTTCCCGGGCGCCCTCCTCGGGGACGAGATAATGCGAGACGGTATCGACGGCATCCTGCAGGGCAACTGATCTTTCTCCTTTTGGTACCGCGCCCTCGAACCAATCACTCGGCTTTTTTCCGACCCACTCTTCCTCGGGCTTGAAGGTCGATGGCCACCAAGTGTACTCCTTGCCGGCGCACTTCACCGAGGGCCCACGGTTCTTCCAAGCGTACTCGGCGGCGCCTTCGGCGTTCTCGCCGAACTTGTCGACCAGCGCCTTGAAGGCACCCCAAAGATTAGCGGGGCCTTGCAGCACAGCCGCCACCACTTCCCGGTAGAAACTACCCATGGCGAGCGCACTCCTTCCGTATATACCCCGTACAAACAGAGTATTACCGGCAACAAAGTGTTGACAGGACTCTTTCATTTTAGTATATTATGGGTGAGGAGGGAAAGATGACCGACAAGCAAGCACAGTCGCTGGTGGACCTGCTTAACGGTGTCCTTCGTGACAGCCCGATGAAGGGTGAGACCTTGGCGAACTTCAGTTTGTACACCAAGCTCCGCGATGCGGCCTTGGGCTACCTCGGACAGCCTGGCCCGGAGGGCCTCCGTCGCTACGTCTCGGAGCAAGCGGCGGTGGAACAGAAAGAGGGCTACACAGCCTTCGTCCCGTACTCCGAGGTCATGGATATCCTCTTCGGGGACATCACCCTCACGCCCCCACACTTCGACACGTACCCCACACTCTGCAAGTGGCGCCTGTCACTCTCTCGGCCAGAGGAAGCCTCAAAAATGCAAGAGCCGGCGACAGTGATGCCGCCGGCCCCAGCGATTGACGATCTCAAAGCCTAGCTCTTCACCGCGCTCTGCTTCTCCCCGACCACGGTTCCGCTCGGGGTCGTGTGGACGTTGGTCACCGTGACCTTGTCCTTGTTCTGCAGATGTGGGAATGCTTGGGGTTTGGTCCTGTCTTCCTCAACGAATCCTGCCATGTTTGGCCTCCTTCTACTGTGCGCCGCTATCGTCCGAGTCATCTGACTCGTCCGAATCTTCTATATCGAGCACCAGTTCTATCGAGAATGTGATGGTTTTCGTTTCCTCGTCGACCTCCGGCATGTAGTCCACTTGGTCTTCCCAGATATAATCGTCGAAGTCCTGCTGCAGGTCGCTGACGTCCACATCCGGGTACCGCTCCTTGAGGAACGGCACGAGCTTCGGGTTGATGACCTTCTTGAGGTCGTCGTCGTTCTCTTCGACCCAGTCCATGATGGTCGCGTTGAGGACGCGGTAGGTGTCCGGGGGTTCACCCTCGTAACCGATGCTCATGTTCGCCCACACGTCCAGCTGGGCGTACATGTCTTCCTCGCTGTCCTCCGTCGTCTCGACCTTGGTCTCCTCGAGGCTCTCGAAGCCCTCGAATTTGACGTCCTTGAGCTTGAAGTTCGAGGACGCGAGGATCTTCATCGCTTGGACTGTGGACATTCTCATCATGCTGGCCTACTTGTACGTGACTCCGCCGACGACGTTCGAATCCTTCATGTTTGTGAACCAAGTGCCGTTGATGCCGGTCGCACCGGTGTCACGCCAATAGTCCACGAGGGTCGCCGGATAGATGTCGGTAGATATTCCGGTAAGCCCCGGCATCCCGGTGTGCCCGCTGTCGATCTCCATGCTCACAGAGATCTTGTATGACCCTATCGCCGGGGATACGGTCAGGATGTTGCCTTGGTTGGTCTTGCTCACCTCGCCCCTCCCGCACTTAGACCCTGCGTGGCTCGCTGCTCATGATGCTCGCGCAGAGGCTTTTCAGCGACTTGACGTTGTCGGCGTAGGTCAGAGCGTCCACCGGAGCCTGCCGGAGGAAGTAGCTGTCCTTCAGCTTCTGTACTATGCCGTTGTTCTCGAAATGGAAGAACACTTTTCTCGTATCCCTCGATGTTTTCTTGACCGAAGCCCCTGCGGCTTGGAAGAAGGCCGCCAGGTACAGATCGCATGTCTTGTACCCATCCTCCGTCGCCATCAAGTCGCCGTGGATATTTGCCATGTGATTCCCTTCTGGTATCTGTGGCACCCTTTATGAAAAAGGTTGCCGAGGTCTGTTACCCCGGCAACCTCGGATGCTCCGTCTCTGAGCGGTTGCGACTACAGAGCGTTGCCGACGTACCAACCCGTGCAGCCGGCGCCAGTTGCCCCCGCCGGAGCGTACTGGTCATTCGCCAACACGGTGTTGATGTACGAATCGTCGAACAAGCCGGTGTTCGCGTAGTCCCTGCGAGGCACCTCGTTCGCCGACGTGTAAGCACCCGTGGCCAAGACCAGCGGCGCACCGTTGGTCGTGAACTGCGAGGAACTTGCGGTCGTCGAGAAGTACTTCAAGATGCCCTGCGCCTGGCTGAACAGGACATCGTCGGTGAGTTCGAGCACAACCGTCTCGCCCCACACGATGAACCTGTCCTGCCCACCGTAGTAGTCACCTTCCTTGGATCCGCCCAGTGCGAGCCTCTTCGTGCAGTCGCCGAGGTAGATCTTCCCGACGTTCGTGCCGAAGTATTGAATCCTCAACTTGTCTGCCATGTCGTCCTCCTTGATGGCTCTCTGCTTGTTGTTGTTCTTGTCGTGGCCCACACGGGCCCGACGCTATGCGAATGCCTATTAACTGAGTATTACCGTCGTCATCCTGCTACACGATCATGGTTCCTTGAACCGCCCGTCTGCTGCCCGGGGATCATCGGCTCCGCCGCCATGACCTCCAACGTGTTGGAGATGATGTCGAGGTCGTGAGCTTCCTTCAAAAGCCCCTTCGACTCGAGGCGGTCGGCGATGTTGTCCAATAACGAGGCGAACTTCGGGCTGGCGGAGAGAAGCTTTTTCCTCCTATCGGTCAGCGACTTGATCATCGCGCCGGCGCTCCGATAGGCCTCGATATCATGGGGATTCTTGCTCCCCTTGAGATTCTTCTGAACCTCCTTGAGTTCACGGAGGCTGTCATCTATCATGGTAAGTTCATTGGTTGACAAGCGAGGAGCCTTTCGTTTACGGCGACACGTCGAGGACACCAGCGATGCTCGGGTCGGTGTCCTTCTCAACCTTGATGGGCCTCCAGATGCCGGTGTCAGGGTCGTAACCGTACGGTTTCTGTTTGAGCATCGGCTCGATCTCGTTCATCGCTGGCGCGTACCTCTGCAGGCTCGGATTGGCCACGTCTTCCACCCCGCCGGGGAAAATCCCTGTAAGCCACAGATAGATCGGCAGCGTCTCCGCCAGCGGCCTGGCAAAGTTGTAAGTCACGTGCGGCTTGCTGTAGTAGCTGTCGGCAACATTCGGGATGTTGGTGGCCACGACGTTCCAGTCCACGTAGCCGGGCTCGTCGTCCCAATAGAGCTTCCAGAGGGCGTATGCCCCTCCCAAATCGACATCCCAGAAGACCTGCATCTTGCCCGCGTTGACTGCCAGTTGAACGTTGGGAGCTGCCATGTTTTCACCTCGGTTGCGGAGAAGTAACTCCTACCTCATTCACCTCACGATGAATAGAGTATTGTCTCTCAGGAGATTGTGCCTGGGTTATCCCTGCCACGATCCCTCTTGTAGTCGCGCATGATCTTGAAGGCCTTCGACTGGTACCTTCCGTAGGCTTCCGTCTCCGCCAGATCTATGTGCTCGCGCACGTACTGCAGGATGCTTCGAAAAGCCTTCACAGTCGACTGCACGTCCGCCATGGCCGTGTGCCATCCCTCTATCGTCTCACCCAACGCCTGCAGCACCTTGCCGAGGGTGGCCTGGGGCTTTCCCTTGGCGTTGCGTACACCCGACAGAATCTCCTTGGCCTTCGCGTCTCCGGTCTCCTCCAAGGCGAGCAGCATCGGGTGGAAGAAGAACTTCGCAAACAACATCGTGTCCCACACACCCCGGTTGGGTATGCGCCCCACCCTGGTACCGACCATCCTCAAATCGAACTCGGCGTTGTGGCCCACGAGCAGCCCGTTGTGCCTCGCGCAGAAGTCCTTGAATTCGTTGAGGATCTCGGCCTCGGGCCTCGCCTCGAGCTTGCTCTCGTGGTACTGATTCATCTGGAGGATCTCGGCGACCGTCTTGTGCCTCTTCTCCTTGGGCAGATCCTTGCCCTCCTTCTGATCCTCGATGCGCTTCAACGTCGACTCGTTGAGCGCCGCGCGGGCGTGCATGGAGTCAATTTGATCGAAATTAGGGCCTTTGATCGCCACGGCCGCTATCTCGGTCACCTGGTCGACGTGCTGGTCGAGCCCGGTCGTCTCGGTGTCGAAGAACACGAACGTGTCCGACGACAGACCGTCGACGAGCTTCTTCAGCGGCTCGAGGTATTTGGACTTCCCGGTGCCACCCTCGGATGTGTGGAGGTAGCTCTCGATGATGCGCATCCTCGAGGATACGTCATACATAAGGAGTCTCCTTGGGCACCACCTGCGTCGAGGGCGTCTTCATGGGCTCCGAGACAATCTTCCCGCCTCTGCCCTCGACGGTGTATTCATCACCTATCTTCTGCTCATATTGCTTGTAGAAGTCAGCAAGCCTTGGATCTGAGGGGTTGCCATACAGGAACTTGAGGACATTCCCGCCGGACTTGTCCCAATCCTTCTTCTCTATGCTCACGATGGCCACAATCCTGTTCGACCCGCTGAACCCTATCGGCTCCCTAATCCTCGACGTGTCCATGAACCTCTCTGCGGCATCACCCTTTGCATGCATCGGCCTCAGCTTGTTTGACAGTCGCTCAAAGGCATCCATGAAAGGTTTGTCGGTGTTCTTGGGCTCCGGGAGCGCGCTCAGATCCCAATCGTCCGACTTCCCTGCCTTCATCTGTTCCCATGTTTTCTCGCTCGCGTACCACGTGACTTGAGGGAGAGAATACGCCGCCTGCCGGACGATCAAAGCCCTCAACGCCTTCTCGACCAGCTGTATCCTCTCCTCTTGGTCGCCCCGGCCCGTCGAAGCCGGTTGATCGATGCTTTTCAAAAACTTGATGGACTCCTCGCGTATCTTGTCGTCGATCTTGCCCCTCACCATGTCGTCGTAGGTGTCCAGATGTCCCCGCTCCGTGAGGACGTATCCCTTGGGGATGAACTCATACAGGATCCTCTGGAGCGGACCCTTCAAGGTATCCTCGTCATGCACGAGGGACGCCTCCTCGACGTCCACGACCACGATGATGTGATCCCTACGTGGACCTGCAGCGTTAGTCGAAGACGAGTAGGCCGTCATGAAGTTTCCGGTGAGATAGACACCTTGGAATGATGTCCTTGGGAGCATGCTGAATCCAGCCCCTGGATCCTCAGCCCATGCGCGTTTCTTCGGGTCGGGGATGAGACCCTCGGACAGGATCTTCCGCCCGACCTCCGGGCTGGTGCCATGGAAGAGTATGCGCCGGCGCGCGAAGGCGTCCACCGACCGCAGATAGGCTAGTACGATCCTGAGATGATTCGGTCCCACGTGTGCGTGGGGCAATTAAGAGGGTATTACCCCCGGGGTTGTCATTTCCTGAGAGGCTCTATGTCGGCGGGAATCCAATACGGCTCGTCGTCGTACTTCGGATCTGCTGCCTCGGCGTCAATCCTGACCTTCAACTTAGGTATCAACCCCTTCGGCATGCCGACAAGGGTGGTGCCGGGTTCTTTCAAGGCTTCATCCACCCAGTCCTGCAGGCGCTCCAAGCCCTCGCTCAATAGAAGCAATTCCGCTTGGGTGAACTTCATCATGGTCGCATCCTCACGTCGTCTTGAACCTGTTGAGCCAATCGTCAGCTATCCTGTCCCACGTGTAGACCGACATCTTCTCGCGGGCCTTGTCCGCCCATGAGCGCCTGTATCCCTCGTCTGTGAGAAGTTTGATGGCTTCCGCCGTGAACCTTTCCACGTAGGACTTTGGGTACTCTCCATCCATCGAAAGGCCGTCCGTGGGAAGCAGAATGCCTGCGGATCCTACGGTCGTCTTCAAACCTCCTCGATCCGTGGAGAGGATGGCGTTATGTGAGAATCCCGCTTCCGCAGCGCCGCAGCAAAATGTTTCGTCGAACCAAGTCGGGTACAACCATACCTTGGCCTTCTTCTGGCATTCCGCGAGTGTCTTCTTGTCGACGCGCCCGAGATATGCCACACCCGGCTGATCCATCACCTGCTTGATCTTCGCTATGAAGGCCATGCCCCGCTGGTCGTTACGCTTCTTGACGGCTTCCTCCCAATTGTAGAAGCCGTAGGCCACCTTCAACGTGAAATCCGGCACGGCCTTGCGTATCTCCGGCATCATCTGCAGGAGCTGATAGAGGCCCCTGTCCGGGCTCGAGGAGTAGACAGACATGTTGATCTTGTCCTCGTCCGTCACACCTTCGTACCATTCCGGCACTATGCCGTTGGCGGTCATGAACATCTTCTCCGGCGGCAGCTGCTTGTGGTGACCCTGCAGGAACTGCTTGTGCCATTCCGACAAGTAGGCGTAACCCTGCGTCTTCCACGCGACAACGTCGTAATTCGGGTCGGGCGAGAGCCAGACGTCGTGGATCATCACATAGTGCTTGCCCGCGTGTAGGCTGTTCTTGAGCGGATCCGTATTTCTCGAGGAGATGAAGTAGTCGATGTACTGGAAACGGATGTCATCGAACAGCTTCGTGTAGTCGATATACCGCACGTCACCGTAGTGCGTGCCGGCCTCGACCACAGGATCCACGACCACGTCCGACTTCGTCGGTGCCAAGAGGTCGTTGTAGACCGTGACGTCGTATCCCCTCTTCACGAAGGCCCGAGCGAGGTACGCCGCCCACGTCTCCGACCCCGCCATACCTTCATCCACCTTCGTGCGGTTCCACGGCTCCCATGCCGGGCCGGTCCATATGGCTATGCGTTTCTTGTGTTGCGAAAAATCCAAGACGTTAGGAGCTGGAGTCAACATGAATTCTTGAAGCGTCTTTGGTTTCAAAAAAACCCATTTGTTAAAAAGATTCAAATGGTTAGTGAGATCTTCCTGCTTATACCTTGACAGACTCATGCGTGCCCTCCGACAATGGCATCAACGCCTTTCTTCGACTCTGGGTACTTCCTGCACAAAAAATCTACTGTTTCCTCAAAACTTCGCCCTGCCCATAGGTGGTACTGAATACGGGACGGATACACTCCGAGGGTCTTCGCCCAAGCGCTCTGAATCATCTTCACACCCTTGTAAACGAATACTCTGCTGTTTCTTTTGTTTTGGCACTGTTTGGTGTTCAAGATCCATGTACAATTTTGTGGACAGTAATCGCCATCAACATCGATCCTCTCAATAGTGTATTTTCCGTTTGGTCTCCTGCCCATGTCAGTGATGAAGTTACACAATCCATCATGATTAAACCGATGCCACCGATCACAAACCTTTATGCCTCGACCGCCGTACGATGCATAGAACCTTTCCTTGGGATCGTAGCACCTTCGATGGATTCCGATCCATGTCGCGTATTCGTGGGTTGTTGATTCCCCGTGTGTTTTGTTTCTGTGCCCAGCAACCAACCCCTTGTGACACCCACAGGTTACCGTCTGTCCTCTCTTCAAGTCCCCACCCTCCACAAGAATGGGCATCATATTACCACAGTTGCATAAACACCACCAACGAGGCACATGTCCACCACACGGACGAATGGCATCTTCACCGCGACATCTGACGATCAGATTACCAAAAACCCTGCCTCTGAGATCCTCAAGTGGTGGCATTACCCAAACCCCTTCTCATCAAGTTCCCTCTCATAAGAGGCTCTCGTGATGCCCCCGAAGTGGAACACGAACGACCCGACAGACTGCCCGCACGCAAAGCCGGTTTTCGAAAGTCTCATGCAGAGGTCGAGATCCTCGCATCCGTTCTTGAACTGTGTGTCAAACAGACCTACCTCATTGATGGCCGAGCGCGCAAATATGGTGCAATATGCCGCCACCCATTCCTGCGGGGTGAACTTGTCCTTGTACCTCTCGTTGGAGGCCTCCATGAAGGCATACAGTTCGTCAAGATGCGGCGTTATCTCCCCAAGCTTCATGCCAGGATGGAGGTCGACGCTGGCCTTCTCGAGGCGCATCGGATACACGGGGCTGTCAGGCTTCCTCGGGTTGGAGTGCAGCCATCCCATGTCGCAGTTGCTCAACACGCCACACGAAGCCAGCCTGTGCACTGTGTCCATGTGGTGCACCATGTTGGTGAGCCACCCCTTGGACACGATTACGTCGGAGTTCATGATGACGAAGTACTTGCTCCTGGACGCCTCGATGCCGGCGTTGCAGGACTCCGAGAACGTGAGGCGCTTACCCTGCGCTCCCAGCACGGTGATGCCTTTCAGCGTCTTGAGGTACTCCCACATCTCCGCGTCGCTGCCAGCGTCACTGACCATGAGGTGGAACGGGTGCAGCGTATTGATGCGCACCGAGGTCAGGCACAGCTTGAGGTACTCGAGGTTGTTGTAGCTGGGGATGATAATGTCCACCACGTCCCGCGCCTTCTCCGTCTGCACGGCCGGTCTCTCAGCGTGGTGGATGTTGACCGTTCCGTTGATCAAACCCTCGAATAGCTTGATGTGGTTCTGAATGTTGTTCCCAAGCCTATAGGGCATCACAGCCCTCTTGGCCGCCTTGCCTATTCTGCGACGGACGTTGACGTCCTTGAGGGCTACGAGGGCCTTCTTCCAGTCGTCCTTGCTCTCTGCGATGTAGCCATTCTCGCCGTCGACAACGATTTCCTTGTACGCCTGCAGAGGGGAGGCGATGACGGGCATGCCAAAGGCCATAGCCGTGGTCACCTTGACGCTGCTCTTGCCGGGCTGGATGTCGACACGCTGCGGGCACAAAGCCACGTCGCAGGACACAAGGTCGTCCGGCCACGTGTCGATGTTCCACTTCACGGTGGCGTTATCCCACTCGGATATCACGACCAAGTCGTAGCCAGCGCCTTGGATGGCATCCTTCAGCATGTCAGTCACGAGGAACGAATTCCCGCCCATGCCGAGGAACACCGCCTTGGGCCTGTCACGCTCGACGTACTGGTGGGGCTTCTTGGGCTCGCGCTCCTCGACGCTGTCCTTGAGCACGGTCGTGTGCGCGAACCCTTTCGAACGTGTCATCTCCTCCAGCTTGGTGGAGCAGCACAGAATGACATCCGACTCATGCATGCAGTCGTCTTCGTACGGGAACCCAAAGATGCCCTCGCAATGGTCGAACGCCACCTTCTTGCCATTGGCGCGCATGTCGCGCATCAAGTCGAGTTCGTGCTTCCCGAAGCTGGTGAAAATGACGAGGTTGGCGTCGCCGACCTTCTCGCGCACCTCTTGAACGCCCATGTTCTGGTAGCCCTCGACGATGCGGCTATCGACCCTCATGGACTTCAACTTCTCATGGACGATGAGTCGGCGCAGACGTACGGATGGGTTCGTGGCGTCGCACACGGGTATGAGCCACGCGATCTTCAGTTCCCTCTTGCGGTGCAGTCTGAGATCGGCCTTTTCACCGTCGTTCGAGAGGACCTCCATCGTGAGCTTGCGGTTGCGGAAGAAGTTCGAGAGGTCGTCGAGATCCTTCTGCTCGACAGTCGACCCGGGCGCCACCGGGCATTTCCTCATCTCATCTTGAACCGTGGCAAGAAGCCTCTGGGACTCGGGATGTTCGGGTTTGTGCTTGCACGCCAATTCCGCGTACTTGATCGCTTCCGGGTAGTTCTTCTTGTTCAAGTAGATGGCACCAAGCTTGGCGGCCGGTATGAACCCGTAGTAGTCGACCAGCTGCGACATGCCGGCGGTGAGCGTTCTGGTGAGGGCCTCTTTGTAGTACGTGATGGCCTCGTCCGGCTTACCCTCCTGCTCCTTGATGGTAGCGAGCGTGACGAAGTTCTCGGCGTAGATGGCATTGAAGCGAATGCCGAGCATGGCGTAGTTTCGGGCG
>Ga0315274_10007538_pt1 | contig 15755 bp, 16 predicted proteins | sample YL17G02_20_MG_FD_203700 | JGI IMG/M metagenome (GOLD analysis project Ga0315274, IMG submission 203700) | Sediment microbial communities from Yellowstone Lake, YNP, Wyoming, USA - YL17G02_20 | ecosystem: Environmental > Aquatic > Freshwater > Lake > Sediment | place: USA: Wyoming | collected... | reverse complement strand
CCATTCTTGGGAGTACAGAGTACGCCGGTTGTTCAGTGGATGCCATCTGTAACCGCCGTGGACGTCTTGACCACGTCAGCGCCAAGTGCCCCTTACGGACCATGCAGAATTTGTCATTTGTGATTATACCATTGAGGTCGATAACTGGTACCTGAAGGAAGCCCTGGGCCTGGGCGATTTCCGTCTGCAAAGCTTCGAAGCCACCCAGAAGTGGTTCGCCGTGGTCGTGCTGGCCATGAACTACTTGCAGTACCAGGCGGCTGAGGCTTACCTTCAAGAGCAGTCGGTTTGTAGCCTGGCAGATGTCATTCGCCAGCATCGTCTGGCTCACTGGCGCACGTTCCTGCGAAAGGCGTTGGCCCAACTGCTGCGCTCAGGTGACATTGAGGCTACCATCGAAAGCCTGTTACCTGCGGCTAGTTGGGCAGTGACTTAGGCCGGACTGCGTTCTACAGCCATATTGCCAGACGCTTGCCAAGGAGGTGCTTCCCACCTCCTGATTCGCCGTGCCCACAGGCAGCCAGCGAGCCTTCAGATTGCCGTCTTTGCGTCGGTTTGAGAGGTGCTATATGCCCAGATTGGCGAAACTACAGTATTTGACATTGGAGCAGAGCGCCTATGCGGCGCCGATCACGCAGGGGGCTCTTTTCGCCTTGAAGTAGGTGCTGACCGCCGGTCGAACAGGAGCCAACGATGAAGATCACGGATGTAGAGACGATCGCCTTCCGAACGACCACGAGGGTCCGCTTCACCCGATGGGGTGGCTTGATCTGCGGAGACGAGATAAAGACCGTCCAGACCATCACCCGAATCGCCACCGATGAGGGCGCACAAGGGTACATGCTCGGCGGCGACAGGACGGTCAATGAGCGTGTGATCAAGCCGCTTCTCATGGGAGAGGACCCCCTGGCGCGCGAAAAGCTGTGGCTGTGGATGGACCAACTGTGCACCACCCGGCACCTCCTGGCCGAGCGGAATGCCGGCATCATCGACTGCGCCCTCTGGGACCTCTATGGCAGGATGGTCGGGCTGCCGCTCTATCGTTTGCTGGGCGGCAGTCGTGAGCGGGTCAAAGCCTATGCCAGCAGCTTTGACCACCTCGGCCCGCCGGAGGCCTATGCCAAACAAGCGCTGTGGTGCAAACGGCAAGGGTACACAGCGTACAAGATCCACGCCAACGTCTTCTGGAACCCCCACACCGGCCAACCGTGGCCCATGACGCCTGGATTCCCCCGAGAAGACGTGGAGATATGCCGTGCGGTCAGGGAGGCCGTCGGCGATGATATGGTCCTGCTGCTCGATCCCTTTGGCAGCTACACGCTGGAGGAGGCCCTTTGGGTCGGGCGCGAGCTGCAAGAACTGGGCTTTTACTGGCTCGAGCAGCCCATGATGGAAACCAGAGTCGAATCGTACCGGCGGCTCACCCGGGAGCTGGACATCAACATCCTATCCCCGGAGCACGTGCCGGGAGGGATCTTTGGCCGGGCAGAGTGGCTCCTGCAAGGCGCGTCCGACATGTTGCGCATCGACGTGTTCTATGGCGGCATCACCGGCTGCTACAAGATGGCGGCCATCTGCCAGGCTTACGGACTCAAGTGCGAGGTGCATGGTTCTGGATGGTGGCACGCGCACGTCGTGGGGGCCATGCCAGAGAGCACCTGCGAGTACTATGAGCGGGGCCTGTTGCATCCCGACCTGGACTATGAGATGCCTCCTCCGTACATGCGGAGCATCTGCGATCCGACCGATGGCGCGGGCAACGTGATCCTCCCACAGCGGCCCGGGCTGGGCTTTGATTTCGACTGGGAGTACATCAACGCCAGGCGTGTGAAGTAGGGGATCATCGTGTCCGATGGCCAATGGGAGTGGCTTTAGATGAGCAAGAGATGAACGAGACACTGACAGTGGGGATCATTGGGGACTGGAATGGGAACTCCTCTTCTCATCCCGCCACCAACGAAGCCTTAGCCCATGCCGCCGGGGCTCTGTCCGTGCCGGTGGACGTTCGCTGGCTGCCCACACCGTCGCTGGATGCCGAGGGGCGCGAAGGCATACTGCGGCAGGTTGATGCCCTGTGGTGCGCTCCCGGGAGCCCCTACCAAAGCATGGAAGGCGCACTGGAGGCCATCCGCTTTGCCCGTGAAGAAGGTCGGCCGTTCATCGGGACCTGAGGGGGCTTTCAACATACTCTGTTAGAGTATGCGCGCAACGTGCTGGGCATGCCGGACGCCGAGCACGAAGAAACGGCCCCGGATGCCTCCCGATTGCTGATCACCAAACTGACCTGCTCGCTGGTTAGCCAGACGCAGGCGATCCAGATCGCGCCAGGCACTCGTGCCTTTCAGGCCTATGGGAGTGAAGCCGTTGAGCAGTTCCGCTGCAACTATGGCCTCAACTCTGCGTACCGAGACCAGCTTTTCGGCGGAGCGCTTCGAATCGCAGGCGTGGGTCCCCAGGGAGAGGTCCGGATCGTGGAGCTATCCGATCATCGCTTCTTTGTGGCTACGCTGTTTTTGCCGCAGCTTGCCTCGACTCGGGAGAAACCTCACCCTCTCATCGTGGCCTATCTGCAAGCGGCTCTCGCTTACCGGGTGAGCCGGCCAGGGTAACTGCTCACCCTCCCGCAGGTTTGACAGTTTTCCCTGAACCTGTCCGATTTGCCATCACCCAGAGGTACTATCCCTTTCGGGCACAGAGCGGAGCAGGCAGTCAGGCGTGCTGGTTGGGGTCGTCAGTGGGTAGGCCCTCGACCGCGGCGGCACGGTTCAGACGGTCGTCAGCAGAGAGAAAGGTCAGGGAAGCCTGGCCACGTCGAGCGAGGAATCCCTGGACGACCAGGGCAGTGGCCAGGTGCACGGCGTCATAAGCGCGCAGTGGGCGCCGCTCGAGCAGCGCGCAGGATAGGGTGATGATGTCGGCTGCGACGGGGATGAGTTGGTACTCGTCCAGGCAATGGGTGAGGAAGGCGTCACGTAGGGCGGTAAACTCGTCGGTGGTCAGCGTGCCGTCGCGTAGCCGACGGGCAAAGGCGCTTACGGTCTCGACCGCGTCAGTCGGGAGGTGAAGACAAGCGCGTCCGCAGCCGGCGCGAGCAAGCCGCGTAGCCAAGCGCTGCCGGCCTCATCGACGTACCGCTTGACCACGACGCTGGCGTCGAGGTAGCGGGAGATCACGCAGGTTCCTCCCGCTCATCAAGGATGATCTCAGACAGAGGGCGGCCGTCACCCAGCTTGCGCGCCAGGCGGGCCTGCTCCGCGGCAGGCACCGGGCGTGGGCGTGGCCAGGGCAGGTCCTCGATCAGGCCCGCAGCCCTCATCTCGGCGATGATCTGCTGGCGCGTGGGGCCGGCGCGGCCGAGAGGCTTGATGATGATCGCATCGGGCCGTTGCTCGATCTCGACCTCATCCACCTGGCCCCAGGCCTGGATCAGCAGCCGAGGCACCCATACGCCTCGGGCACTGACTTTGACCACCTGACTCATGTTATTTCCTTTCCAGTGAACGAGGAAATCGCTCGATCGGCCATCTGGCGGGTACATGGCTCAGAGGCCTATCTGATCCACCTGCAGCAACCGACGCCGAGGAGCCAGAAGCTATGCTCGATCTGGCACTTACTATAATACGATCTCCGAGGAAAAGCAATACTCTGTGCTTTGTCAGCTACCTGGTCAGGGTGGATCGCGGTCGCGTTGTCGCGCGAGGGTTGGGGATGCGCGCATAGTGAAGCACTGTACGTTGGCGTAGCTCCATGTGTCGTCCAGGCGGAGACGGTGCTACAGGGAGCAATGGGACATGGCTTCGGCCTCTGCGAAGGGTTAGAGGTACCGGTTGCGCTGACAGGCGGGTGGTGAGATGAGACGGTGTGGGCGATGCGGAAACGAGATACCGGATTGGTCGGGCGCGGCTTGCCCAGTGTGCGATCGGATCCCGACGAGCCAGAAGCGGTACTGGAAGGGAGGGAAGAAGGACCTGGGTTCTCGCTGGCACGCCAAGGGGTCCAGACCCAGGTCTGGCATGGCGCGGCCTATTGCATCTGGAAGGACCAACCCTGCCAAACCAACCAAGGGAGCTGAGAAGCACTCGACAAGGTAACCAAGGCGATTGCACACCCGACGGCACACCCGGTTCCTGCGCGAGAACCAGGGGTCAGGTCTGAAGGAGGACAGAAGCCATGTCAACCGAAAGCCGTGCTCAACCTCACATAGTGATTGTCGGCGGCGGATTCGCCGGATTGTACGCCGCCAAGTCGTTGGGGCGTGCCCCGGTGCAGGTCACGTTGGTGGACCGGCGCAATTTTCACCTGTTCCAGCCACTGCTCTACCAGGTAGCGACGGGGAGCCTGGCGTCGGGAGACATTGCTTCTTCACTCCGAGCCGTGCTGGGCCGCTACAAGAACGTACGGGTCTTGCTGGGCGACATGGTGGACCTCAAGCCGAATGAGCGCAAGCTGGTCCTGTCTGACGGAGAACTGATCTACGACACCCTCGTCGTGGCCACGGGGGTCCAGCCCCACTACTTTGGTCACGACGCCTGGTCCCAGTCCGCGACCGGACTCAAGACGATCGAGGATGCAGCGGAAATCCGGCGTCGCATCTTGCTCGCCTTTGAGAGGGCCGAGCGTGAGCCCGACCTCGAGCAGCGCCGGGCGTGGATGACGTTTGTGATCGTCGGCGCGGGCAGCGCTGGCGTGGAATTGGCTGGCGCGCTGGGCGAATTGGCCCACGAGACGCTGCGGCACGAGTTCCGGAGGATCGACCCAGCAGAAGCCCGGATTCTGCTGCTCGAGGCTGTGGAACACATCCTACCGACTTTTCCTGTCTCGCTATCTGTCCGAGCAGAGGCTGCGCTGACTCGCCTGGGGGTCACCGTGCGAACGCGCACCCGAGTAACGGATCTCACCGAGCACTCGATCACCGTAAGCTGCAACGACCGCGAGGAGCAGATCCCGGCGCGAACGATCTTGTGGACGGCGGGGGTCAGGGCTTCCCCCATCGCACAGGTGATCGCTCATCGCACAGGAGCCGGGCTGGATCGGCTCGGGCGAGTGGTCGTGGGGCCGGACCTCACCGTCCCCGGCTATCCCAACCTCTTTGTGCTCGGCGACCTGGCCAGCTTTGCACCCCAGCATGCCGTGCCCCTGCCAGCGTTGGCCCCGGTAGCTATCCAGCAGGGCCACTACGTGGGCCGGCTGATCCGAGAGCGGTTGGCAGGCAAGACCCTGCCCCCGTTCGCCTACCGGGACAAGGGTAACCTGGCCGTGATCGGGCGCAACGCGGCCGTCGCGCGCCTGGGACGGTTCGAGTTCGGAGGCTTTGTGGCATGGCTGTTGTGGGCCTTTGTGCACATCGCCTACCTGATCGAGTTCGATCACAAGGTACTGGTCATGCTGCGGTGGATCTGGAGCTATTTCACGCTGCGAAGAGGAGCCCGCCTGATCACAGTGTCACGGGCCGACTGATGCGCCAGGTGCCCGTCACCTCCCAGGTGACGGGCACCTGAGAAACCAGGAGGGAACATGCGCGTTGCCGAGATCGTGGTCACCATTCTGGAGAAAGAGGGGATCGAGGTCGCCTTTGGTATCCCAGGGGCAGCGATCAACCCGGTGTACGAGTTCCTGAGCAGCTCATCGATCCAGCACCTCACCGCGCGGCACGAGGAAGGCGCCGTCCATGCCGCAGATGGCTATGCGCGGGCGTGCGGCAAGATGGCCCTGGCGATCTGCACGTCGGGGCCCGGAGCGACCAATCTCGTCACCGGCCTCTATACCGCGCAGGTCGATTCCATCCCCCTGCTCGCCATCACCGGCCAGAACGTGCGCGCGCAACTGGGCAAGGAGGCCTTCCAGTGCGTGGACATTGCCCAGATCGCGGCGCCGGTGTGCAAGGCTACCTGGTGCGCGACCGAGCCCAACCAGGTGCCCTTTATCATGCAGCAAGCCTTCCACCTGGCAAGGGAAGGACGCCCGGGCCCGGTGCTCATCGACCTGCCCCTGGACGTGCAGATGGCGGATATCCCGTTCGATCCCGAATCGTACGTCTCACTGCCGGTCCACCGGCCCGCTGCCGATCGAGGGCAGATCGCGCGGGCAGTAGAGATGGTGCTTCAGGCTGAGAACCCTGTCCTGATCATGGGGGGCGGCGTGATCTTGAGCGGGGCCATGGATCGTTTTATCGAGTTTGCCGAGTACCTCTCGCTGCCCGTGATCACCACCTACATGGCTACCGGTGGTGTCCCGGCCGATCACCCCCTGCACGTGGGCCACATCGGCATACAGGTGGGTTCGCCATTTGGCAACCAGTTCTTCTTGGGCTCGGACCTGGTGCTGGGCATTGGCTGCCGTTTCGGCGACCGCCACACGGGCAGGCTGGACGTCTATACCAAGGGCCGCAGGTTCATCCACATCAACATCGAACCCCAGCACATCGGTCGCATCGTGCCCACCGAGCTGGGAATCGTCGCCGACGCGGGTCTGGCACTGGAGGCCCTGCTCCATGAGGCCCGGTCGAGGACCGGTCGCCGCGCGCCTCAGGGCAGGGTAGCACGCATCCCCGAGGATCGGGCGCGGATGGCCCGCCGGACCCACTATGACCAGGTGCCGATCAAGCCACAGCGCGTCTACGAGGAGATGAACGCGTATTTCGGGGCGGACGCCATCTTTACCACGGGCTGCGGGCTGACCCAGATCTGGTCGGGGCAGTTCCAGCAGATGACTCATCCACGGACATACCTGGCCTCGGGCGGCGCCGGTACGCTCGGCTTTGACCTGCCAGCAGCGATCGGGGCCAAGATAGCTCGCCCGGAGGCAACGGTCGTTGCGGTCATGGGGGATGGTGGCTTTGGGTTCATGGTGGAAGAGCTGGCGATGGCCTGCCAGTACAATGTGCCCATCGTGGTGGTGATCGTCAACAACGGCTACCTTAGCCTCATCCGCCAGAACCAACGCTATGCCTATGAGTACGAATACGGCGTGGATCTGACCTATGACGGGTTGGGCGTCGACTGGGTGCGGCTCGCCGAAGCATTCGGAGCCTACGGCGAGCGCGTCACGCAGCCAGCCGAGATCCGCGGCGCATTTGCCCGGGCTGTACAGAGCGGCAAGCCGGCCGTAGTGGACGTGATCGTGGAACGGGAGACCGACGCCGCGATGGGCCCCAGCCTGGACGCGATACGTGAATTCGACTAGACGCCTTTGACCTATGGCCGCATCTGTCGTACAATAGCCGTCAAGAGCTCGTTCACCCATCCAAGCAACCATTCCGGAAAGAGGAGGCTATGAGAACCATCAAGATCGAGAACCTGAGCGCCGAAGCGTTTCGGCCATTTGGGTCTTTTGCCAATCATCTGGACCCGGCACCTGGAGATGCGGGTGGAAGGCCGGTCCAGTTCACTCCCGACCTGGTGCAGCAAGGGCTGGGGAAAGACTGCGTGGTTTCCTTTTCAACCTGTCGGGTGGAAAAGCGGCCATGGCAGGTTGATTTCGCCGAATATCACTCGGTAACATGCGAGGGCATCCTCCCGTTGGACAACGACATCCTGATCCATGTGGGGCCAGCCAGTCATCCCAGAGCAGGGGCCCCGGTGGACAAGTTTCGCATTTTCCGGGTGCCGCGCGGGACAATGGTCGTGCTGCGCCCTGGGGTCTGGCATGGCGCTCCCTTTACCACTAACGACAAACCGGCGAATGTGCTGATCGTGCTGCCGGAGCGGACGTACGCCAACGACTGTGAGTTTGTTCCTTTGCCGGCGAAGGATCAGGTCCAATTCGAGGCCTGATCCCAACGCGCAGATCGGCGCACGAGGGATGTCCATTGGATGCGATCATCCTCTATTGGTCCAAGACCGGCAACACCGAACAAGTGGCATTGGCCATCCAGGAAGGCTTGCAGGAGGCCGGAGCAAATGTCCTGCTCAGGCGGGTCGAGGACGTCGAGGACATAGACCTCTATGCCTACGATCTGGTCTGTGTCGGCTTTCCGTCCTACCAGTGGAGCGTGCCCAAGCCGATGGATGACTGGCTCAACGCCAGGTTCAATGCCTACAGAAAGCAGGGACGCGTGAAGGTGGGGGCTCCCGCGGTGCCGGGGAAGAATGCCCTGGTCTTTTGCACCTACTCGGGCCCCCACACCGGCATCCGTGAAGCCGTACCCGCAGTGCTGTACGCCGGGCAGTTCTTGGAGCACCTGGGCTTCACGGTGCGGGGCGAGTGGTACGTGGTAGGAGAGTTCCACGGATCGGAGGAGAACAGCACCCAGGGCAGGCTAGGGGACATCCGCGGCCGTCCCAGTGAACAGGACCTGCGCCAGGTCAAGCAGGATGCGATGGAGGTGGCGAACGCCCTGCGGGGATCGTCCGCAGCCCCGTAAACGGAAAGGAACCCTCATACCAGCAGCTCGCCAGGGCTTCCATCTGACGACGGACGCGCCAACCGGGATTCGTCTCGCGCTGGCGCGTTGTCGCGTTCGCCACAGGCATCTTGCCAGCCAGAACAGGAGTCGTCTTGCTCAACCATCCGTTCATCACTACTCTCAAGAACCTGCGCGGCAATGTGCGCGCATGCGTGTACACGGAACCCCTCTGGGGCATCCCGTTTAACCTGTACGCGCCCTATGTCTCGCTGTACATGTTGGCATTTGGGCTGACCGACAGCCAGATCGGGCTGGTCACCACCATCGGCATGGTCTGTTCAGTTCTCTGGACCGTCATCAGCGGTGCCATCACCGACAAGCTGGGCCGCAAACGGACCACGCTCATCTTTGACATCATCTCCTGGAGCGTGCCCTGCCTGATCTGGGCCATTGCCCACAATTTCACCTACTTTGTCGTCGCGGCCATTATCAACAGCGTGTGGCGCGTTACCCACAATTCCTGGCAGTGCTTGTTGGTCGAAGACGCCGATCCCCGGCTGCTGGTGGACGTGTATTCCTGGGTGTATATCGGCGGCCTGCTCGCGGCTTTCTTTTCCCCACTGGCCGGGTTGCTGGTCGCCCGGTTTTCGCTGGTCCCGACCATGCGCGGCCTGTACGTGCTGGCCTTTGCGATGATGACGGCCAAGTTCCTGCTCAACAACGCGATGGCTACCGAGACTCGCCAGGGCCTGGTGCGGATGCAGGAGACCAGGGGGCAACCCCTATTCGCTGTGCTGCGCGAGTCCCCGGCTGTCCTCAGGCAGATCCTCCGTTCGCCGGTGACCCTGTTTACCGGAGCCTTGATCTTGCTCGTGAACATCTGCTGGATGGTGAGAGGGACATTCTGGTCGATCCTGGTCACGGAAAAGCTGCAGATCCCTGCTGAACACCTGCCGCTCTACAGCCTGGCCCGATCGATCGTCATGCTGCTGTTCTTCTTTCTGATCATGCCCCGACTGCGGCACATGGATGTGCGCAAGCCGATGGTCCTGGGATTCCTGGCGCTGATCGCCAGCCAGGTCATGTTGGTCAGCGTCCCGGCCAAGAACGAGCCGCTGCTGCTGGTGGCCACGGCCCTGGAAGCCTGCGGCGTGCCGGCTGCAAGCACGCTGCTGGACAAATTGGTCGTGCTCACGGTCAATGCCCAAGAGCGAGCCAGGACCATGGCCATCCTGTACACGATCGTGATCGTGCTCAACTCTCCCTTTGGCTGGATTGCCGGGCGGCTCTCCGAGGTCAACCGCAGCCTGCCTTTTGTGCTCAACATCGTCCTGTTCAGCATCGCCGGACTGCTGACCTACCTGGCGATCCGCCTGGCGACAGGCATGGCGGCGAGCGACCCGGCCACCGGGAAAGCAGCTCCAGCCTGAGAATGGTTGACGGATCTCGCCGGCTTTGACCCGCCAGCATATCTGCCCTATAATGGGAGACCTGACGGCATGCGTCGTTTTTCGGACTTGGAGTCAGCCGATGGCAACTGGTTCTGAAGAGTGTCCATTCTGTGGGCAGCGGATCCACGCCCATGCCCGAAGGTGCAGGCACTGTGGAGAGGTCCGGAGCTTGCCTACGCGGGCATCGGTGCTCGACGAGCAGGTGGATGTGGACGCGCTACTGGGCGACCATGCCGACCGCTTCACCATGGCCTACCTGCGCGGAGCTGAGCTGCGAGGTGCCTACCTGAGCGGCGTAGACTTGTTTGATGCAGACCTGGTCGCAGCCGACCTGCGCGGCGCGGATCTGGGAGAAGCCAACCTGTGCAGTGCCGACCTCTGCGGAGCGGATCTCAGCGGGGCCAATCTGCTTGGAGCTGACTTGAGCGACGCGAACCTGTGTGCAGCAGACCTGGGAGAGGCGAACCTGATTGGCGCCGATCTGAGAGGTGCGCTCTACGATGGCTCCACGACGTGGCCTGATGCCTTTGACCCCCGGTCGGCGGGAGCCATCAACGTGGCCGGCGACCTGGGAGGTTCATCATCCTGTTAGAGTACAGGCAGAGGGGAATATGACCGTGCAAGGAACACCACCCATGGCCGAGATATTGCGCCGGCACTTGCAGCCAACACTGGACATGCTGTCCAACGTCGTCCAGTCCTGCCCAGACGACGCCTGGGATGCAGCCGACGAGACCGCGCCGATCTGGCAGCAGGCCTATCATACCCTTTTCTGGCTCAACGCATGGTTGTGTGACTGGGGCCGCGAGTTCGAGCGTCCGGCGTTCCACACCGACGAGGCCTTGAACCTGATCAGAGGGGCCACTCCAGTGTTCAAGCGGGGCCAGATTCAGGAGTATATGGGGCAGGTTTACTCGGGATGCGAGTCTTACCTGGACTCGATCCCTGCCGAGTCGCTCACCGAAGAGACAACGGCGTTTGGCAAGAGATGGACCATTGCCGATCGGATCGTCATGCAGATCCGGCATGTCCAGCACCACGTCGGATCCATGCACTCGATCCTCAAGCGCAGGACCAGCAAGGCACCCGAGTGGCTTGGCTTTAACGAGTGAATGTGACATGAACTCGAGGAGAGGAGAACAACTGAATGGCGACCTCAAGGAGCACCCGTCCCAAGCTCAGTTGCTGTACAAGTCCTATCAGAGCACAGCCACTCACGAGCGACGGGAGTATCTGCTCTACCTGCCTACAGGCTATGAAGCTGATGGCGACAAGCGGTGGCCAGTGATGCTGTTTCTGCACGGGGGTGGGGAACGGGGCAACGGCCTCGAAGACCTGGACTATGTGTTGACGCATGGGCCGCTGGCGGAAGCCTGGATCCAGCGTCGAGACCTGCCTTTCATCATCATCGGCCCCCAGTTGCCTGTTTTCGGTATGACCGATCAACTGCGCTCTCGCCAAGACCAGCCCAAGCCCAGGCGGCTGCCATCGGGCTGCCCGCCACGCTCCCAAGAAGACCGGCCAGCGCGGCCCATGGTGCGCGCTCCCGATCCTACGCCCACCATTTTCGGCAGGACGGAGGACTATGGCGACGAAGGCATCGAGGGAGGCTGGCACCTGTGCGAACAGGATCTCTTGAGCATGGTCGATGTCACCCTGCGCGACTATCGTGCTGACCCCGATCGGGTCTACCTGACCGGGCTGAGCTACGGCGGATATGGTACCTGGTCCCTGGCGACCGCTCACCCCGAGCGCTGGGCCGCGATCGCGCCGGTCTGCGGCACGGGAAGCACGGCACGGGCGCACAGGCTGGCGGAGGTACAGATGCCGATCTGGATCTGGCATGGGGGGCGCGATCCGGTGGTCAAAGTCCAATGGGCATATGATTGGGCGGCCGCCCTGGAGGCGGCTGACCACAAGACAGTGCGCTTCACGGTACACGAGGATGTAGGGCACGCGGTGTGGGTGCGCGCGTATGCCGGCGAGGACCTGTACCAGTGGCTCCTCAGCCATAGGCGTGGGTAAAAAAGTCCTGGGGCTTTAACTAGCCGGAGAATGGGACAAGGTCTCACCAACCGTTCTGGCAGAGTCGAGGTAGCTGGATCGTCGATCAAGGTCATTGGCCATGGCAGAGCTGAGGATTGGGACCTGTAGCTGGAAGTTTCCTTCGTGGCATGGGCTGGTGTACTCGGCGCCCAGGGGCATCAACTACCTGCAAGAGTATGCCAGCCACTATACCACCGTAGAGATCGACCAGTGGTTCTGGTCGCTGTTCGGGGAAAGCATTCGGTTGCCCGACACGGAGGACGCGCAGGCATACCGCCGTTCCGTGCCCGACGATTTCCGGTTCACGGTCAAGGCGCCCAACAGCATCACCCTCTCCCATTTGCGCACCCCGAAAGGCGAGCCTCTGGTCGCCAACCCACATTTCCTCTCTCCGTCCCTGTTTGAGACATTCCTTGCGCGGCTCGATCCGTTGCGGGATGTGCTGGGGCCGGTGATGTTCCAGTTCGAGTACCTGAACCGGAACAAGATGCCGTCGCAAGAGCGGTTCCAGGCGCTGTTTGAGGCGTTTGCCCAACAGCTCCCCGGCTCGTACCTGTACGGAGTCGAGACCCGAAACGGGAGCTATCTGAACGCCTCCTATTTCCAGTTCCTGGCTCGAAACAGGCTGATACCGGTGCTTTTGCAGGGCTACTGGATGCCCCCGGTCGTGGGGATCTATGAGCGATGGGGTGCTTACCTCGCCCAGCAGCAGATGGTCGTGGTCCGACTGCACGGGCCCGACCGGCAAGAGATCGAAGAGGAAACCGGCAAGCAGTGGGATCAGATCGTTGCGCCCAGGGATCAAGAGCTGGGCGCCATCGTTTCCATGGTACAGGAGCTCGTGGACCATGGGGTGGACGTCTATCTCAACGTGAACAACCACTATGAAGGGTCTGCCCCGCGGACCATCGAGCGCATTCGGCGGCTTTTGCAGCCTTGAGCAACAGGAGGATACACGATGCCCCAGTTCACGGTCAACCCACAACGCTTTGACCCGTACAAGCAGTTCAAGTTCCGCGTCAAATGGGACGGCAGGTACATTCCCGGGGTGCACCAGGTCAGCGCCCTCCGGAAGACGACCGAGGTCGTGACGCACCGAGAGGGCGGCGACCCGAGCCTGCAGCGGCGCTCGCCCGGGCAGAGCACCTACGAGCCGATCGTCCTCGTCCGGGGCCGCACCCATGACACAGCCTTTGAGGACTGGGCGAACAAAACGTGGCACCTGGGAGGCGGATCCGGGGCTGAGGTCTCGCTGCATGACTTTCGGAAGGACGTCCTCATCGAGCTGTACAATGAGGCTGGCCAGTTGGTCATGGCATTCAGGGTGTACCGCTGCTGGCCATCCGAGTACGTGGCGCTGAGCGACCTGGACGCCGACAATACGTCTGTCGCATTCGAGTCGCTGACCCTCCAGAACGAAGGATGGGAGCGCGATCGCGAGGTGATGGAGCCGGTGGAGCCGACCTTCAACGAACCTGCCGCGAAGGTCAAGTAAGTGCTCTCCCTCTGGTGGCAGTGGGTGCTGGCCAACTCGGCCTCCGAGGTCCTGTGCAACCGACACTGGACATGCCATCCAATGTGGTCAAGACGTGTCCCGTTGGTGATTACCCATAAAAGGAGAGTACCGCGATGAGGCGTGATCTGGCTCTGCTATGCATTCTATTGCTGACGCTAAGCGAGATCTCTTTGCCCATCCAGGCCCAACAGCCAGGCAACCCCTACGTCGACCGGGTGGTGAGCTTTACCCCAGGCAATCCGGCGAATCCAGCCTTTGACAACCCCGACTCGACCCTCGGCCCGCCCGATTTCAACAGCGCCGCTCTTTCAGGCTTTCTCACCCTGGGTGTCGGCGGCTCGATTACCGTCGAGTTCGTGGACAACCAGGCTGTAGACGGTCCTGGGCCAGACATTGAGATTTTTGGCGACCCTGGCAACGACGAACAGTGGACGGTAGAGGTTAGCGCCGATGGGGTGGACTACCGCTCCTTCGGCTTGGTGGGCGAACGAACGACGATTGACCTGGCAGTGGTAGGGTTGACATCGGCCCGCTTTGTGCGCCTCACCGATAGCGGCAACCCCTCCGGTGGTGTGTCACCCGGGGCTGAGCTGGACGCGGTGCAGGCGCTGAACTCGGTCACGACCGGCACGCCTTCTGCGGGCGGCTCACCATTGGCCAATCTCACCTGGGTGCGCACCGGTGGCCCGCTGGGCGGCATGGGCTACGACGTGCGCATGAGGCCCGACAACCCCGATGTCATGTACGTCACCGACGCCAAAGCCGGGGTGTCCAAATCCACCGACGGCGGCCAGACCTGGGTTCCCAAGAACAACGGCATTACCACCCGCGGAGGGACGGCTAGCGACGAGATCCCGGTCTTTTGCCTGACCATTGACCCCAACAACTATGACGTGATCTGGGCCGGCACGCTATTCCAGCGCGGCTTTTGGAAGTCCACCGACGCCGGCGAGACCTGGAAAAAGGTGGACAACGGCGTCGTCGAGCGCGGCCTGACCACGCGCGGCTTTGGCGTTGACCCCCACAATTCCAACGTGGTCTATGCCGCCGGCGAGGTCTCGAGCTGGGAATGGTTCGGTCAGCCCCGCATGGGCCGCGAGTTCGACATGACGGGTGGGGTCGTCTACAAGACCACCGACGGCGGCAAGAATTGGGTGCGGGTCTGGAGAGGCGACAACCTGGCGCGCTACGTCTGGATCAACCCCCGCGACACGAACGTCGTCTACGTCTCCACCGGCATCTTTGACCGCGAAGCGGCCAATTCCGACCTACGCGACGGCGTCCAGGGCGGGGTGGGCGTGCTCAAGAGTACCGACGGCGGCAAGACCTGGCAGCAGATCAACAATGGCTTGAAGAATCTGTACGTCGGCTCGCTCTTCATGCACCCACAAAACCCCGACATCTTGCTGGCCGGGACGGGCGCCGCCTGGGAGAGCGCCGGTGCCGGAGTGTATCTGACCACCGACGGCGGCCAGACCTGGCGGCAAACCCTCCCGGTCAATCTAAATATTACATCGGTCGAATTTGTCACCGCCAACCCGCAGATTGCCTATGCCGGGGGCTTTCGGGATGTCTGGCGCAGCGCAGACGGCGGTCAGACCTGGGAAATGATGTCCGGCAGCGAGGTAGGAGACGGGGGATGGGGAACGCCGGGCATCATCGCTGGCATCCCCTTTGACTTCCAGGTTGACCCGCGCAATCCCGATCGGATTTTCTCGAACCAGTACGGCGGCGGCAACTTTCTCAGTCTGGATGGCGGGAAAACGTGGGAGACAGCGAGCAAAGGGTACACCGGGGCGGCCATCCGCGACATCGCGGTGGATCCCATCCAGCCCGGCCGGGTGATCGCCGCCGCGCGCAGCGGCATCTTTGTCAGCCACAACGGCGGCGAGGACTGGATCGGACTATCCTTCCGCCCCTTCTATTTCCCAGACTGGCACGTGGTCGCCATAGACCCCGCCAACCCCCAGCACCTCATCGCTGGAATGACCTGCAAGAACAACCTGGTTGCGAGCTCCGACGGCGGCATGAGCTGGCGCCAGACCGAACAGCTCCCTGAGGGCGGCCAGAAAGCCTTTGCCACCGTCGCCTTTGCGCCCTCCGACCCCCAAACCGTCTACGCCGGCTCGGCCGGCTATATCTCCTGCGGGCATTTCACGTCCGACGTGCCCAGCTCGGGGTGGAACGCCACGATCAGGAAACCCGGCGCCGGGGTCTTTGTCTCGCACGATGGCGGTGAAAACTGGCAGCAGTCCCCCGACCCACAGATGCAGGACATGGCGGTGACCAGGCTGGCGGTACACCCTCAGAACGCCCAAATCGTCTATGCGGCCACGTTTCACAAAGGACTCTATCGCTCCAGCGATGCCGGTCTAAGCTGGAGTCCAGTACAGGGCGG
>Ga0315274_10007537_pt1 | contig 15756 bp, 9 predicted proteins | sample YL17G02_20_MG_FD_203700 | JGI IMG/M metagenome (GOLD analysis project Ga0315274, IMG submission 203700) | Sediment microbial communities from Yellowstone Lake, YNP, Wyoming, USA - YL17G02_20 | ecosystem: Environmental > Aquatic > Freshwater > Lake > Sediment | place: USA: Wyoming | collected... | reverse complement strand
CACCCCCCTCTCTTCCTCCCCCCCTCCTTCGGTAGCTTTTATTATGAGGCAGCTCGCATTATCATTGTGGCGCCACAGGAACGCACTTTGACCTTGACTTTCACCCCCTGCCGAAAGCCTTTTAGCAGGAATGCCGGCGGCCGGGACAGGAGTTCCGGCGCAGGCGAAGACAAGTCGGCGGAGAACGCCGATGCCAAAGTGCGCGTCTGCCGATCGTTTGCCATGAGCGGCAAGGATCGGTCGGCGCGCAACGGGAATCTGGAAGGGAGAGAAGGCCCATGGCAGGGAAAGTCAAAGGAAAGGTAAAGGTGGCTATCATTGGCAGCGGAGGCATTACGGGGGGACACGCCCGGGGAATCCTCGAACACTCGGACCGTGTCGAGTGCGTGGCTCTCTGTGACATATCGGAGCAGAACCTCAAGGCCCGCAACGACCAGTTGGGCGGCGTGGACGCGCAGTATAAGGACTGGAAGAAGATGCTTAAGGAGATGGACGACCGCCTGGACGCCGTCGTCATCGGTCTGCCGCACCATCTCCACGCCGCCGCGATCCTCGACTCGGTGGCGGCGGGCAAGCACGTCCTGTGCGAGAAGCCGATGTGCATCAGCCTCGAGGAAGGCGATCGGATCGTCGAGGCGGTCGAGAAGGCGGGCGTCACCTACATGTCGGCCCACAACCAGCTTTTCATGGCATCGGTGCAGGAAGCCAAACGGCTGCTCGCGGCGGGCGAGATCGGCCGCGTGCGCTGGATTCGGTCGCAGGACTGTTTTGTCGCCGGCGGGCCGGAAGGGAACGCGTTCAAGGGCTCCTGGCGAGCGGAACTGAAGACTCAAGGCGGCGGCGAGCTGATCGACACGGGCTACCATCCGACCTATCGCCTGCTCTACCTGGCCGATTCCGAGATCATCGGCGTGCGCGGAAGCATGGGCCGCTATCAGCAGAAGATCGAAGGCGACGACACGGCGAGCGTTCAGGTCCGGTTTGCCAACGGCGTGATCGGCGAGATTTTCACTTCCTGGGCGATGGAACTCCCTTACGGCACGCACCACATCCACGTCATCGGCGAGAAGGGCCAGATATTCGGGTCCGGAAATGACCTCTACATATGGCGCCGGGGCGAAAAGGAACCGGAGAAACGCACGCTCCCCGGCGGAGACACCTTTGTGGCTCAAATGGGGTATTTCGTCGCCTGTCTGCTCGATGGGAAGAAACCGATCCATGGCGCCAGAGAAGGACGCGCAGTTCTGGAGGTTATCCTCGGGGCCGCCCGAGACGCAGAAGGGTGGCAGAAGCACGCGCACGTGAAGGCGGAGGCGTGAAGGCGGAAGCATGAAGGGAAAGGATGAAGGCGGAAGGATAGAATCGCGCAGGGATTCCGAGGTCAGGAGTCGGAAGAGATCGTAACGCGGGCGTCTCGCCAGGAAAAACGCCACCAAGGAGCAACACGTCATGAGCAAAACGCGAACCGGACAGTTCACAATCGGCTTCCGCCGCGGCGGGGGCTGGCAGCGCGATCTGGAAGCGCTCATCGCTTGGGCCAAAGCAAACGATTTCGGGGCGATCGACCTGGGTTGTGACGCCCCAACGGCAGGAAAGGCGGTCCTGGAGTCGAAGTTGAGAATCGGATCGGTGGACCTGCCCGAAATGCAGAGGATGATCTCCAAGGACAAGGCCAGACGCAAGGATGCGATCGCCAGAAACGCGGCGCACATCGAGGCTTGCGCCCCCCTCGGGCCGATCAACCATTTCCTCGTGATGCTGCCCGAGGACCCCGGCCTGCCCCGAGCGGAGAATTTCGGCTACATGGTGGAGGGCTTTTCGCAGCTGGCGCCGGTTATGGAGAAGCACGACGCGCACCTGGTCATTGAGGGCTGGCCCGGACCGGGCGCCTTGTGCTGCACGCCCGAAACATACCGCGCGTTCTTCAAGGAATGTCCCTCGAAGGCCATGGGCGTGAACTACGACCCCTCCCATCTGATTCGCACGGGCATCGACCCCCTCCGGTTTCTGGGCGAATTCGCCGAGCGCGCTTGTCACATCCACGGCAAGGACACGGAATTGTTGTCCGAGCGACTGTACGAGTACGGCAACCTCCAACCGGCCGCCTTCGCGGAGCCCTTCGGTTTCGGAGAGCAATGCTGGCGTTACACCATTCCGGGCCACGGGCAGATGCGCTGGTCCGAAGGATTCCGCATTCTCGAGAAGGCGGGCTATAGGGGCTGCGTGAGCGTCGAGCTCGAAGACGCCAATTTCAACGGCACGGAAGCCGGCGAGAAACTCGGCCTCAATCTGGGCCGGCGCTTTCTCGAAGGGTGCTGATTCGGGCCAACGGTTTGGCGCACATCGAATTCCGGGTTTGAATCCTTCGCAACGACCGGGTACGATACGGGACCGTCTCGCCGGGGCGAGACGGAGGGGACGGGGTGTGCGACGTTCTCTCCCCTCCGGCGGGAGGGCGCGGCGGCTCCAGAGATCTCTTGCCGCGCAAAGGGACGGTTCTCCATGCCTGAAGAGAGGTTCTACCCTCACGCCGAGATCGAGCCCAAGTGGCAGGCGCGCTGGGAGGAGGAGCGGGCGCGCTCGGCGCCGGGTCGGGCGCGAGCCGCGGGCGCGACGCGCGAGAAGTACTACGTGCTGGAGATGTTCTCCTATCCCAGCGGCAGGCTCCACATGGGGCACGTGCGCAACTACACGATCGGCGACACCATCGCGCGCCACCTCCGGATGCGGGGCAAGAAGGTCCTCTATCCGGTGGGTTTCGACGCCCTGGGATTGCCGGCCGAGAACGCCGCGATCGAAGCCGCCCGCACACGGGGAGAGGCCATCAACCCGGCTGAGTTCACCGAGGCGTGCATCGCCGACATGAGCGCCGGTCTGAAACGGATGGGCTATTCTTACGATTGGGACCGCCTGACGGCGACGTGCCGCCCCGAGTACTACCGCTGGAACCAGTGGATTTTCCTCCGCATGCTCGAGAGGGGACTTGCCTACCGCAAATCGGCGGCCGTCAACTGGTGTCCCGAGTGCAACACGGTCCTGGCGAACGAGCAAGTCCACGACGGCAACTGCTGGCGCCACACGGAAACGAGCGTCGAGCTGCGCCAACTCGAGCAGTGGTTCTTCAAGATCACCGACTACGCCGAGGAACTGCTCGCCGAGCTTCCCCGCCTCACCGGGTGGCCCGAGCACGTACGCATCATGCAGGAGAACTGGATCGGACGCAGCGAAGGCACCCTCGTGAGCTTCCCCATCGAGGGAAGCGAAACCGCCATGCCCATCTTCACGACGCGTCCCGACACGCTCTACGGCGTGACGTTCATGTCGCTCGCGCCCGAGCATCCGTTGGCGAGGAATCTAGTCGAGGGCACGGGGTACGAGAAGCCGGTCGTTGACTTCATCAGCCGCGTGGTCACGCAAGACCGTTTCATGCGCACGGCCGAAGACCAGGAGAAAGAGGGCGCCTTCACCGGCCGGTACGCGATCAACCCTCTGTCGAGGGAGCGCGTGCCCATCTACGTCGCCAACTTCGTGCTGATGGAATACGGGACGGGCGCCATTATGGCCGTTCCCGCTCACGACCAGCGCGATTTCGAATTCGCCAGGAAGTACGGCATCCCCGTCAAGGTCGTCATCCGCCCCGATGGGAAGAACAACCGGATCTCGGACGAGCAGCGCGCGAAAGTGGCCGAGTGGATCGAGGCCGGGTGTCCCTCCGACGGAGAGGGCATGAAGGGGGCCTTCATCGAGCCGGGGGTGCAAGTCAACTCCGGGCCATTCGATGGCCTTCCCTCCACGGAAGGGATCGTGCGGATCGCCGAGCACGTTGAGGAGAGCGGCCTGGGCAAGCGGACCGTGGAGTACAAGCTGCGCGACTGGCTCGTGTCGCGCCAGCGCTATTGGGGCACGCCCATTCCCGTCATGTACTGCGAGGACTGCGGCGTCGTGCCGGCGCCCGAGCGGGATCTTCCCGTGGTCCTGCCAAAGGAGGTGGATTTCTCCCAGAACTGCAACCCCCTCTTGACCAACCCCGAGTGGCTCGCCGCCCCCTGCCCCAAATGCGGCCGTCAAGGACGCCGCGAGACGGACACGATGGACACGTTCGTCGACTCGTCCTGGTACTTCCTGCGTTACCTGGATCCCCACAACGACTCCGCGCCCTTCGACAAGAGTTTGGCCGATGCGTGGATGCCGGTGGATCAGTACATCGGCGGCGTCGAGCACGCCTGCATGCACCTCCTCTACGCGCGATTCTTTACGAAAGTTCTCCGCGACCTGGGTCTGGTTCGGGTCGGCGAACCCTTTCAGCGACTGTTCACCCAAGGGATGGTCTGCAAGGAACACACCTTCAAAGACGGCGCCACGCGGGTCGTGAAAATGTCCAAGAGCCTCGGCAACACGGTCGATCCCACGGAGGCCGTGGACAAGTACGGCGCCGACGCCTTGCGTCTCTTCATCCTTTTCGCCGCCCCAGCCGACAAGCAACTCGACTGGAGCGACGAAGGACTCGAGGGGTGCTCGCGGTTCTTGAACCGGCTGTGGCGATTCACCCTGGGCAACGCCGACATCCTGCGCCAAGGGCTAGCGGAACTGGGCAACCAGGTCTTTGACCCGGGGGACAAGGCTGAGGACAAAGAACTTGACCGAAAGGCCCACGACACGATTCGCCGCGTGACGACCGACCTTGGCGAGCGGTTTCATTTCAACACAGCCATCGCCGCCATCATGGAACTGTTCAACGCGTTGAACACTTACACAATCCGGCCCGAGGACCCGGTTTCCCGCTGCTGCGCCGGATCGGCGATGCGCTCCCTGGTCCTTCTTCTCGCCCCCATGGCGCCCCATATCTGCGAGGAGATCTGGGAGCGGCTGGCACCGGCCACGGGGTCCATTTTCGGCCAGCCCTGGCCCACCCATGATCCCAAACGCTTGATTCTGGAAGAGATAACGGTGGTGGTCCAGATCAACGGCAAGGTCCGCGCGAGACTGACGGTTCCCGCCTCCGCCTCGAAAGAGGAGATCCAGGCGGTGGCTTTAGAGAACGCCAACGTCCAGGCTCACATCGCGGGCAAGACGGTGCGCAGAGCCATCTACGTGGAAAAGAAACTGCTCAATATCGTGGCAGTCTAGGTCCCTCCCTTCCCTCGCGAGGCGCCCGCCGCGGGCCGCCCGACCTCCCGAATTCGACTCGTCCGGGAATGTCCTCGTCTTTCCCGGCTGACGGCGCGCCCCTCCCGAAGACTGATACTTCTGAGCTTCTGCCCTGTGCTCAGTCCGGCCGGCTCGGGTCCGGCCTCGGCGCGGATCGCGATGCGACTTTTCACAGACTCCCTGGCACTCGTTTTGCTCTATCATGCTCGAAGCGCCCCCGGCGAAAGGAGGCGCCCAGTCACTCGGGTGACGCAAGGCAGATCTTCTCTTCGTGAGAGGAGGTGGTCAAGTTGAACGCGATGACCCGAGCATTGCTGAACCTGCAGACCCTGGAGTTTGAACCGCGGCCGCCGATCCGGCGCACGAGGACGGCGCGAGCCGGTGTGCCGAGGATCCAGCGTCTGCGCTCCCGGGTGTCGGCGCAGGTCCTTCGCGAATACGACTCGAGAAAGAGGCGTTACGGGGCCCGTTCACTGGTGCCCATTCGCAAGGACTCCTGCACGGGATGTCAGGTTCGACTCAGTCTTCGGACCCGTCGCCGGGCTCTGGAGCGGGTAACCGAGTGCGAGCATTGCGCCCGGTTGCTCTACAATCCATCTCGGCGTCGCCGTCTGGTGATGGAGATCTAACCCAGAAGTCCGGCCTCGCGCCCCTTCGGGTGGTCGCGAGAGCCGGCCTGCAAAGATTCATCCTAGAACTCAGGCCAACAGGAGCCGCGCACGAGACGCCGGTTCCAGCCAAGAAAGCGCCAAGCGGGCCCAGACGGGCGTCATCCGTCTGGGCCCGCTTTCTCGATCCCGTCCGGATCCCTTGCGAAAAGCGATCCGCCCTCTCTCTCCGCAGATCAGTTCGCTTCCGCGACCCCGGCTCGGGAAGCGGCCTTCTGAGGCGCGTTTACCCGCGGATCGTCCGGCCGCGGGGGAAGGGGGAGGGCCTCTCTCTGGTAAGGGTCCTCAAGAATCCCCTGGCCATCTTGAGGGATTGGCGAATCTCTTCGCCCGTCACCGGCTCGGTGGATCCCAGACTCTCGAGCGCCTTTTCATAGTACCGGATGGCCAGTCTGAGATTCCGGATCGCGTCCTGCTTGTCGTTGATGATGCGGGAGGACTCTCGGTCCAGGGTGCGGTCGCGCATGGCGTTCATGCTCTGGCGCCCCATGCTGAAATGCTTGTCGCCCAGGTCCTTCCAGTCCAGACCCGTCTGTCGGACTTGCTCCTTCTCCTTTTCCAGTTCGACCGTGGCAAGTCCGCGAACCTGCTCGGCGCCTTCCTTGATGTCTTCCAGGTGGCCGTACTCCCGGATGCAGAAGAGGGCTTTGGTGAGGGCTTCCTCGTAACGCAACGCGCCCAGCGCGGCGCGCGCCTCGGCCAGGTCCTCCTGAGCGAAGGAGTGCGCGATTTTCTCGACGGTCTCATTCTTCGGGTAGTTGGTCTGCAGCCGTTGCAGCTCCTGCTTCGCCCGCCCTTTCAGGCCGATCTCGCGAGCCCTTTGAACCAGCTGAGCCCGCGCCTCCACGTCGTCGGGCGGCGTTTCCAGGAGGTCGCGGAAGAACTCCATCTCGCGGACTCGCGCCTCGCCGAAATCGGGCGAATAGGACTGGAGACGCCTATAATAGGCGATCGCCGTATCGTAGTCCTGTCTGGCTTCGGCGCGCCTGACGAGGCCGTTGGTCAGCGCAATCAAGTTCGCTTCGATCTCCGAGTTCTTGAACTCGCCGCTCTGGTAGAGCGTCTCGTACTCGCGCCTGGCGCCGTCCTCGCACTCGAGAGATTTCTCCGGCTCCTTGGGCGCCAAAATCTTCGACTGCTCGTAGTACTTGTCCGCCAGCTTTTTGCGCGTCACCAGGTCATCGGGACGCAGCTTGAGATTCATCGCGAGCGCGTCGATGACCTGCTCGTTCTTCTCCGGCATCTTGCTCCAGATCTCGATGAGCGCCGCGTAGGCCTCTTCGTCGGTCGGATCGAGGTCCAGAAGTTTCTCCAAGTGTTTCGCGCCCTCTTCGGGCAGAAGTTTGTCAATGCGCTCCATGCCCCAGGCTTTGAACAGCTTCTTGCGCAGTTCCAGGACCCGCTGCTCCTGTTTCTCGCCGAGATCGCGCGCGGGGACCTCCTCGAAGAGGATCCTCTCAGCCGCGCCGTACTCCATGGCGCCGATTTTCTCCTCGGCTTTTCTCAGGATTTCGTCAATCTCGGCCAGCTCCTTGTCGCGCTCCATGGCGCTGACTCGCGCCATCGCCGCTTCGGCCGCCCTCCGTTTCTCCTCCACCTCGGCGTTGCCCGGCTCAGACCCCAGAGACTTTCCATACGCCATCAGAGCGCCCCTGTAGTGCTTGGCGGCGAAGTTCTGATCGCCGATTCGCCGCCAGTCGACCGCGTCTGGCTCCTCCTCCAACGACTGGATGTTGGCCCGGGGGATTTTCACGCGCGGCCGGTGGTCCTGGAAAAGAACCGCGTCCGGATCGCCAGGCGCCGGGAGGACGATGCCTTCCAGCCGCTCGCCCGTCTTCAGGACGAGTACGTCCGCCGCCGCCGCCGCGGGGAGAAGCACGACGGTCGTCACGCAAAGAGTCGCAAGCACGCAGGCGCCCCGTCTGCGCGAAACCCGCTCGATCGCCTTGTCACACATCTCTCTTTCCTCGCTGTTCTGGAGGGTCCGCCGCCACAAGGGAGTCCAGCGCTTCCTCGGGAGGTCTCTTCAAGTCCCGCGTTGCTGGGAAGATTCCTCTTCAGTTGTAGGAGATATGGCCCAAGCGCCGTTGGAGCATCGCGGCCCGGCGGCTGTCGCGCGCTTCGACTGGGATCTGGCCTCCCGTCGTGAACTGCAGATGGGCGGGCTGGACCTCGACCATGAGGCGGCTCAGCTCGGCGTGCCCCAGAGGCCGGAAATGGCCCCGGTCGATTCCGAGGCGGATCTTGCTGAGGTGGGAGAGGGCCTCAGCCGAATCCATGATGAAAGCGTGCTGCAAGACCGACAGCGCCCGGCTGATGAGGTCCTTGACGACAACGGGCCGCTGCTCGAAAAGGGCGTCGCGCGCCTTCATCTCGTGATCCACCACCTGCTTCGCCACGCTCTCCAGAACCTCGACGATCTCCTCCTCGGATTTCCCCAATGTCACTTCGTTCGAGACTTGAAAGTAATCCCCCAAGTGCTCGGAATGCTCGCCGTACATCCCTCGCACCGTGAGGCCGTACTGGGCGACGCCCTGGAGGATCTCCTCGATCCGGTTGACGAGAACCAGGCCCGGCAGGTGCATCATGACCGAGAGGCGCAGTCCCGTGCCGACGTTCGTCGGGCAGGCGGTGAGGTAGCCGAACCTCCTGTGACGGGCGAATGGGATCCGTCGACCCAATTCCGCTTCGACCTCTTTGATAATGGCGAGAACCTTGCGCAGCTGAGAGCCGACGTCGAGGCACTGCATGCGCAAGTGGTCTTCCTCGTTAATCATGATCGAGACGCGATAGTCCGGGCTGATGTAGATGACGCGGTGCTCGCCGCCTTGCTCGAACTCGGCGCTGAGGAGATGACTCTCCTTGAGAAACAGACGGTGGAGGCTATTGGTGTCGGAGATGCTAAGGCGTTGGAAATCGGAGAAGAAAGAAGACGAGCCCACGGCCTCGTCGACCCGCTCAAGAACGGTCTTCAACTGCTCGCCCCGGGCCCGGGGCGCAAAGGGAATGTGGCCGAGATTGCGCGCGATCCGGGCCCTGCTCGAGACAATCGAGTGATGCAGCGGACCGTCGCTGCAAAGCCATCCGTCGCTGCCTTTGATGAACTCAGCGAGAGACCTCTCGTCTTGCTCGGTCATGCTTCGGGCGTCCTTCGCCGCTCGCTCGGCTTCGGGCAGACCGCCCCCTCATTCGAGGGGACGCATTTCTCGGCACTGAGGATACGCCGAGCACCCCAGGAACAGCCCGCCTGGGCCGTGTTTGACGACCATCGGGGCGTTGCACGCTTTGCAGCGGATCTCTTCCTTGGGCTGCAGGGACTCGAGCACGCGGACGGAATCGCGGATCCGCGCGGCCTGCTCGAAGTCCTCGCGGTCGATTGCCTCCCGCAGTTTTCTCCGAAGGTCGGCGACCGACAGAGCGCTGTCGGGACTCTTGACGGCGTCATCCGTCTGGACCGGCGCGGCGGCCTCGGTCTCGTTGATGATTTCAACCAGAGGGACTTTCACCGCGGACTCGGCGTCGGCGGCAACGGCGGTCTCGGCCCGTGTCGCGCCCTCCTCTTCGGGGGCATGGCTGATGGCGCCGTGCATCTTCCGCAGGTCGTGGGAGAGCAGATCCTCGAAGGAGTCGTAGCAGTCGCTGCAGCCGAGGAGCAGGGTCTTGCGGTACGCGCCGTAGTCAAGGCCGCAGTTGGCGCAAGTGCGCCCTGAGAGTTCCTCTTCCGCGCCGGCCGCGGCGGCGGCCGCTTCGGCCACGGCCCCCTGTTGCTTGAGGAGATGCTGCAGAAGCTCGACCAGGCTGGGCGGTTGCGTTTTCTTTAGATAGGGAAAGGAAGTCTGTGCGTGCTCGTCGCACAGGTATATGTCAAACACCTTCCCCTCCTTCCCGATCTTCGTGATTTTCGTCGTGGCGGGCCTGTCGCACTTCATGCACTTGGGGTTGTCGACTGACATGGTTTCCTTCTTCTCCGACCTTCCCGAGCGCTATCCCCTGCCTGTGGCCCAGATGCGGCTGATTCTTCTGGGCCGAGGCAGATCCTCGTCGAGCCGAGCGCCGTCGCGCGAGACCATCTCGCGGAATGCTCTGTTCAGGGCCTTCGTTATCGGCCCGGGTCGCCCCCTGGCGATGGGGCGGGCGTCGAGGTTGACGACCGGCACGACCTCAGCCGCGGTGCCGGTCATGAAGCACTCGTCGGCGTCAAAAATCTCGAACCGCGTGAACGGTTCTTCTTTCACAGTGTAACCCAGGTCCTTGGCGATTTCAATGATGCAATCGCGCGTAATGCCCTTGAGGGCCCCCCGGTACGTGGGCGGGGTGTAGAGGACTTCGTCCTTGACGATGAAGATGTTGTCGCCCGTGCACTCGATGACGCACCCCTGGTCGTCGAGCATCAGGGCTTCGACGGTCCCCGCGTTGTGTCCCTCGATCTTGGCCAGGATGTTGTTCAGGTAGTTGCAGGACTTCACGCGCGGGTTCATGGTCGAGACCGAGGTGCGGCGGGTCGGGACGGTCACGATCTTGAGCCCTTGGGTGTACGCCTCGGGCGGGTAGAGAGCGATCTTGCCGGCGATGCAGATGACGGAGGGCCTCTTGCAGATCCATGGCGCCAGCCCCAGGTCGCCCTCTCCGCGCGTGACAACCAGCCGAATGTAGCCGTCCTTCAGGCCGTTGCGTCGACAGGTCTCGACGGTCACCCATTGGAATTCCTCAGAGGTGAGGGGCATCTTCAAGGCAAGATACTTGGCGGAGGCAAAAAGGCGCTCCAGGTGCGCCTCGAGCCGGAAGATGCACCCGTCATAGAGCCGGATCCCCTCGAACACCCCGTCGCCGTAAAGGAGCCCGTGGTCGAAAACGCTGATCTTGGCCCGCTCCCGGGGGTAGAATTTGCCGTCGATGAACACGATTTCGGACATGCAGATCTCCTCTTCTCTCGCCCGAGGCGACGCCGGGAGGCGGGAGCAGGCAACCTCCCCCTTCTTGCCTAGGCCCCGAAGCGAACTCGGACAAGGCGTTTCATGCCCTGTCCCGGCTCGCGTTCGTTTACCGGGACGCATTGTACCCGCAGGAAGAATCCCCTGTCAACACTTGGGACAACGGCGAACCTGAGCGACGGCCCGCGAGATCCTCTTTTCTGTTTCCCGTCGGGCGCTCCCGGGGTACGATGTGGGCGCCCCAGAACGTCCTGGGTGGCTCCGGACCAGCGGACCAAACGCCGATGCTTCCTTCCCCCGACTCTTGCCTGGTTTTCCTCGGGACCGCCGTTCTTTCGGCGATCCTCACGGGCGCGACGGCATGGGCGGCCCGCCGCTTCGGTTTCCTCGCGCGTCCCGTCGAGCGAAGCTCCCATTCCGCGCCGACGCCCCAACTGGGGGGAGTCGGGATCTGCCTCGCCCTCTTGGCGATGCTCGTCTTCTTTCCCGGCGCATTGGGTCTGGGCCCGACGGTCGGAGGGTCGAGCGCCTCGCTCCCGTTTCATAGCGTGCGGTGGGCCGTGACCTTGCTTCTCGCCGCGGGCATGGCTCTGGGTCTCGTGGATGACGTGCGTCATCTCGGAGCCCTCAAGAAACTGGCGGGGTTGGCGCTCCTCGCGGCGGTTCCTCTTCTTTTCGGCCTCTCGTTGGCGGACGCCCAGGCGCCGGGGTTGGGGGGAGAAGCCTTGGGCCCGTGGGTTGGAGGGGCATTGGCGTTGGCATGGGCGCTCTTCTTCATCAACGCCTACAATTTCATGGACGGGGTCAATGGGCAATCCGGGGTTTTCGCTCTGAATGCGCTGGCTTGGTGGTTTGTCCTCGCGGCGGTCGATGGGCGCGACCCCGCTCAATCCCAGGAGTTCGCGAGAGGGATGCAGATGCTCTATCTGGCGCTAGCCGGCGCGGTGGCGGGTTTCCTGCCATGGAACTTCCCGCGGGCCGCGACGTTCATGGGGGACTCGGGCAGCCTGCCGCTGGGCGCCGTGCTGGCGACGTTGGCGGTTGCGGGGGGCGCCCGGAGCCTGGACGCGTTCGTCGCCTACTGTCTGCCGCTGAGTGTGTTCGTCTATGACGTTCTCTACACGCTGGTCCGCCGCGTCCGGCGGCGCGAGAACCTCTTCACGGCCCATCGCTCTCATCTCTACCAACGGCTCCTGATCGCGACCGGCTGGTCCCACGCGCGGTTGCTGGCTTTCCATCTTCCCCTCTACCTCCTGACTGGGGCTGCTTCGGCGCTGTACTACGGGGCGAGCGGAAGAGGAGGCCGTCTCCTGGTTTTGACGGCCGTGACGCTCCTCCTGGTCGCCTACACCCTCCTCGTTCTCAGGTTTGAACGGCGGGGCAAGGAGGAAACGGAACACGGATAACGCGGATGGGACGGGCCGCACGGATCTCGGGAGCGCCCGTCTCCATCCGTCTCGTCCGTGCGATCTGTGTTCCATCAAACCGCCGGCGCGGACTTGGCGGATGGCGGGAGTCTCGTGAGACTCTCAGGAGGTCGAAGCAGCGATGCCGAAACAGTCCGATCTTCCTAGCAATGACAAGGCGCAGATCGAACGCCGCATGCGCGAGCTCGCGGCCGAGATCGAGCGCCACAATCGCCTCTACTACGAGGAGGCCAAACCCGAGATCTCCGACCGGGAGTACGATCTTCTGGTCCACGAGCTCGAAGATCTCGAGAAACAATACCCGAATCTCGCGGCGCCCGACTCGCCGACGCGCCGCGTGGGCGGCGCCCCCGCCGACGGCTTCGAGACCGTCCGCCACGCAGTGCCCATGCTGTCGATCGGCAACACCTACTCGCCCGATGAGCTGCGCGACTTCGACGACCGCGTGCGGCGGCTCCTGGGGACGAGCGATCCCGTGGCCTATCTCGTCGAGCTGAAGATCGACGGCGTGTCGGCGGCGCTCATGTACCGCGACGGCGCGCTCGAGTACGGCGCCACCCGCGGCGACGGCGTCGAGGGGGACGTCATCACGAACAACCTTCTGACACTGCCGCAAATCCGGCGGCGGCTTCGGAACTGGAACGCGCCGGCGGGCGCGGCCCTTGAAGTCCGGGGGGAGGTGTACATGGCGCGGCCCGAGTTTGAGAAGATGAATCAGGCGCGCATGGCCGAGGGCTTGGAGCCTTTCGCTAATCCGCGCAACGCGACCGCCGGATCGCTCAAGCTCCTGGATCCGCGGGCCGTGGCCGCGCGTCCCCTCCGTTTCTTTTCGTACGGCGTCGGGCTGGCGGAGAACTATCCCCTGCCCAACACGCACGGCGAACTGCTCGAGCGTCTCGATCGCCTCGGGTTCCCGGTCAACCCCGTCCGTTGGCGTTGCGAGAGCGTCGACGGCGTCGTCGACGTTATCAACGAGTGGGAGGGAAAGCGGAGGAGTCTGCCCTACGACACGGACGGTCTGGTCGTCAAGGTCGACGACCGCACGGTCTACGACGCCATGGGCGCCACGTCGAAGTCGCCGCGCTGGTTGTGCGCCTACAAGTTCTCCGCCGAACAGGCGACGACCCGCATCCGGTCCATTGAAGTGCAGGTCGGGCGCACCGGCGCCGTCACCCCGGTGGCGAACCTCGAGCCCGTTTTCCTCGCGGGCTCGACGGTCAGCCGCGCCACGCTCCACAATCGCGACGAGATCGCCCGCAAGGACATTCGCGTCGGCGACCAAGTCGTCATTGAAAAGGCGGGCGACATCATCCCCAAAGTGGTCCGCGTCTTGGACCATCTTCGGGCGGGCGAAGAGAAGCCCTACGATTTCCCGACGACCTGCCCCGCCTGCGATTCTCCGCTCGTCTTCAGCGAAGAGGAGGTGGCGGTCCGGTGCGAGAACCTCGCGTGTCCCGCGCAGATCAAAGAGCGAATCCGCCATTTCGCCGCGCGCGGCGCCATGGACATCGAGGGGCTCGGAGACAAACTCGCGAATCAACTGGTGGATGAAGGCTTGGTGCGCCGGTTCTCGGATCTCTACAAACTCGACGTCGAGACCGTGGCGCGCCTCGAGCGGATGGCGCAAAAATCCGCGCAAAACCTGATCGCCGGAATCGAGACAAGCAAGTCGCGCCCTTTCGCGGCCTTCCTCTATGCTCTCGGAATCCGCCACATCGGCGAAACCGCCTCGGCCGTGCTGGCCGAGGAATTCGGAAGCATGGAAAGCCTGATGGCGGCCTCGCGCGAGGAGATCGACGCCGTCGAAGGCGTGGGGGCGATCTTGGCCGAAAGCGTCGCGGCGTTCCTGGCGAACGAGGAGAATCGCGCCGAGATCGCCGCTCTGAAGGACGCAGGTCTGCCCATGGCTCTGACGGAATCCGAGCGCGGCGCCGCCGCCACAGCCGCCGAAGACTCCCCCGCGGCGGGCAAGACCTTCGTCCTTACCGGCGCGCTCCCCACGCTCGAGCGAAGCGAGGCGGAGAAGATGATCCGCGCTCACGGCGGCAAGACCGCCGCTTCGGTCTCCAAGAACACGGACTACGTCGTAGCGGGCGAGAAGGCCGGTTCCAAGCTGGCCAAGGCCCAGTCTCTCGGCGTCCCCGTGATCGACGAGGCGCGCTTGCTCGAGATGCTCGGGGGAGCCGGGAAATAAGGGGCGCGCCGCGCCGCAAACGCTTCCGAATGCGGAATGCGGAGCTCGCATCGCGGAATCCTTGCGGATCGCGGTCCGTGGCGCCTCACGGTGTCTCGAAGCGCCTCCTCAAGCGTTCGCGGCATCCCGCTTGTGCAGCCGTCAGTAGTACATCACCCATGCGCTCCCTGCCGCGGCCGGAGGCACGATGACGCCCTGGGCCGTGAGCGAGTAGGTCAGCGTCGGAACAGCCGTGTCGCCGGTGAGCGCAATCGTCGCGGCGCCCGTGAACGGACCCTCCGAGGGAGGCGAGCAGACGAGGACAAGTTCCCCTTCCCCGCTCTTGGGGACAGTGAGGGGCGTTGCGGAACCCGCGCTGAAGGCAATCTCTGGGCATGACTCAGACGAGACGACTCCAGCGACGCAGGCGTTGCGATTTTCCTGGCAGTCGAGGAACCGCGGGGCGAGCGTCTCAACCAGATAGGGAATATCCTTGAAAAAGCGGGTCGAGTGAGGGAATCGTGAAGGATGGCGGGGCGGCTCTGCTCGAGATTCCTGAGATGGGAACGCGTTCGCGTTGCCCGGAGACACTCCGCAGGAGGAGGCGTCCCTGTTGGCCATGGCACAAGCCGGATTCCCTGAGCATCCCCCTTCGGTCGACGCCATCGAGGTCGTCGGCGCCCGCACGCACAACCTGAAAAACGTCTCGTTCCAAGTGCCCCGCGGACGGCTGACCGTCGTGACGGGCGTGTCGGGATCGGGCAAATCGTCCCTGGCTTTCGACACACTTTACGCCGAAGGGCAACGCCGGTACGTCGAGTCGATGTCGACCTACGCGCGCCAGTTCATCGAGAAGATGCAGCGGCCCGACGTCGACGCCATCCATAACATCCCGCCCGCCATCGCGCTGGAGCAGAAGAACTCGGTCGCCAACGCCCGCTCGACCATCGGTACGGCCACGGAGGTCAACGATTTTTTGCGTCTTCTGTTCGCGCGGGTGGGACATGTCTTCTGCCCAGACTGCGACGAGGAAGTCGCGGGCGACTCGCCCGCAACGGCCGCCGCCAAGCTGGCCAAACTCGGTCCCGGGAAGCGTCTCGTGGTCCTCGCTCCCGTCCAGATCCACGGAATGGACCCGGAAGCCGACGGTACGGAGGGCGGCGCGCGGTTCGAGTCCGCCCTCGCCGAAATGCGCCGCCAGGGGTTCACCCGCGCCATGGCCGAGGACGGGACGATGGTCGATCTGGAGGACTTCGGGGCGGAGAGCCTCATCCCGGCCAAGCCGGGCGACTTGGGGGGGGGAACTGGGGTCGGGGATCAGGGGTCAGGGGTCGGGGATCAGGGATCAGGGGTCGGGGATCAGGGATCAGGGGTCGGGGATCAGGGGTCAGGGGTCAGGGGCCGGGGGT
>Ga0315274_10007532_pt1 | contig 15761 bp, 22 predicted proteins | sample YL17G02_20_MG_FD_203700 | JGI IMG/M metagenome (GOLD analysis project Ga0315274, IMG submission 203700) | Sediment microbial communities from Yellowstone Lake, YNP, Wyoming, USA - YL17G02_20 | ecosystem: Environmental > Aquatic > Freshwater > Lake > Sediment | place: USA: Wyoming | collected... | reverse complement strand
TGGCCGGTCTCGGCCTGGGCATCTCGGCGATGACGGTGCTCTACGTCCTGACGAGTGATTCGACATGGCAACGCTTACGCAGACGCTCCCGACCTTTTCTCTGGACGCTCGGCCTGGACTGGCCCGAAATCAAGCGCACCTGGAAACGCTCGTTCATGTTGTACTATGCGCGTGGGCTGCCGGATGCACAACCGTCCGATGCGTTGGATGGCGCATCGCTCGACGAGTCACAGGATGCCTCCCTCGCGGACTCTCAGTAGACGAGCTACAGGACCGCGAGGCGATCCGCGCGCACGTCACCCAGCGCAACACGTTCGCGCGCACGCAGGCGGACGCCGAGCGTCGCTGGTGGAAACTGTCCAGAAAAGAGGCCAGGGACATTGGCAGACTAATGTCTCAAAAATTAGGTCAGCTCGGGCTGGACTATATTTTCTCGCTCGACGGCGACAAAGTTCGCCGGTTCGTCCAGTTCGAGGCGGTCGAGATCGGGCCTGACCAATTCCGTTACCGGGTCAATTCGCGCAAGCTCCCGCGCGGCGTCAACGAGGTCGAGATGACCAAAGAGGAGGTTATCAAAGGCCTCGAGTGCACCATCGGCAAGACGTTGCACTATCACCTGGACGAGACCGGTCTATGGTATCTGATTGACCGCAAATCTGGTCTGCGCAACATTCCGCGCTACGTGGATTATCCTGATGCTTACAACATGTTGACGGCAAAGGACGGCCCGATGGTCGTTCCCATCGGCATGGGCCAGAATCGAGCACCCATCAAGATTGACTTTCAGTCAAACACGTCTGCGCATTTCCTCATCGGCGGCTCGACCGGCGCGGGCAAGACCAACCTGGTGCATTGCATTATTGCTACGCTGGCCAAGCGAGATCCGCGCCAGGTGCGCCTGGTGCTGATTGATCTGAAACAGGGCATCGAATTTTCCATGTATGACAAACTTCCCCACCTGGATTGTCCCATCGTGACTGAACCGGCGGAGGTTCTGGGGATCATGGAATTGATGTGGCAGGAGGTGCTGCGGCGCCTGGCGCTGCTGCGCACAGAGCGCGGCTGCAATCACATCCGCGAGTACAACAACCGTCATCGCAAAGACCAGATACCTTACGTCGTGCTGGTCTTTGACGAGATCGCGGTGGTGATGCTCGACCGGACTTTGAAACACAAGGCAGAGATTGAGTCCTTCATGGCTCGTATCGCTGGCACCGGTCGCGCGACGGGCGTTCACCTGGTGCTGGCGACTCAGCGGCCTGACAAGAACGTGCTGACGCCATTGATAACTGCAAATTTTCCTGGCCGCGTCGGCCTGGCGTGCGCGTCGGTGTACGACAGCATGACCGTCATCGGCAATGGAGACGCGTGTTTCCAGGAGGCCGTACCAGCCGGGCGCGCGATTCTCTCACGCGGGCGCTGGCGCACTCCGTTCCAGATCGCGTTCATCAACGACAACCTGCGCAGGCAGATCACGGACGACGCGGAGGGCGGGCGATTTAGCTCCCGGCGCATGGTGCACGACGTGACCATCCAGGAGCTTGCGCAGTATGCTCTAGCAAATTTGGATGGAAACTTTGCAACAAGAAAACTGTGGCGTCAGTTTGAGAGTCGTGGCATATCGTCCATGGAAGTGCAGGAGCTTGCCAAAGTCTATCGAAACGAGACGTTTCACATGGAGGATGGCGAATACATTCTCACGGCAGGCAACAAATCCGGTAGCAAGGTGATCGTTACAAAGGTAATACAACCTGAATCCCAAATCCTGAATCCGGGCGAATTGCTCACAGAGGGCATACCAGTAGAGATGCCAGCCGTAAAGACCGGTAGTGGAGATGACGAGTATAGCCAGTTTTGCGCGCGCATCAACTCTGAATTAGAGGAGGTCCCCAGTGTTGCGTGATGCCAGTCCGTGGCTCGCCGTTTCGTTCGTGTGCTGCATCTGGCCCGGAGTGTGGGCCGTGCTTGCGTTCCTGATCGGGCGCGGTTATCGCGTCCGATCAGGAAAAATCATAACAGAAAGGGGGTGATACAAGTGGGTAGCTTTAACATCGACATTGACGCGATCATGGGCTATGCGTCCGCCATGTTCAACGCCTTGATGCCGATTGCCGCGGTCGGGATCGGCCTGACTCTCGGTGTCGGTATTTTGGGTCTGTTGATTCGCGTCGTGAAGGGCGCTGTCAGCGGGCTCGGCTAGACTGCGCAAGTCGGTCGCCCGACCCAGCGGGCGGCCTTCCCACTGTGACTGCTCGATGCGTCACATGTGACTTGGCGGTCGCCGAGTCACACGAGGTACACGATGAACAAACGACAACTCTGTTTACTGATCGCTGCGCTCGTCACGCTGAGCGCCATGCTGATCGTCAGCGCCGCGCTGACGAATCAAAGCGCCCTGGCGCAGACGCCCACGCCTACTCCGACCTATTGGATTGACTGCGTGGCAGGCTATTACTATACAGATGGCACTGGCCAGCATGGTTGGCTGGATGGACAGATCTCGTATACGAGCGACCTGACCGGAGTGATAAATTCGTTCGACGCGTGGAATCTGCCGTCAAACTCTGCCGCTGACCTGCGCTCCGGCGGCTGCTCCAATGGCGAGTACGTCGTGATCCATCCATTAGGCGAGGGACTCATTCAACCAACAGTATGCTGCGACTATACCGGGGGGACTGCGTGCGCTCAGTTTGGATATGACTATTTGGCAGGCGGCATCAATCCTGCTATTGTTGATGGTATTTTTAATGGTGGCCATACATGGGACCAGCCAGGCGCGTGGTGGAACTCGCACGTGTGCGTGATCCACTACAGTCCACCGCCAACGTTGACGTTGGCCGATTGCAGCGGCGACATTGTAAAAAACACCCATTTTGTCACCGACGATTGGACAAAGTCCGGCGCGACGTGGCGCTGGAGCGAATATGACCTGGCAGCCAACGGCTCGATCCGAAAAAACGGAACGTTCAGCTCGACTGGCACCTACAGCGTCAGCGTCCTGGCGCGATCACAATGGCCCAATCATTTATACGCGTGCCTGGGCAGTGAGTGCACCGAGCCTATCACGATCTCGGACGGTGCGTACCAGTGGTACAGCTCTGGCATATCCGTGACGACGGCCGGAGCGCACGAGGTATTTCTATATGCGTCGTCAGGCAATGCGGGCCAGCCTGTGACGGCTGACCAGATCTGCATTCATCCGATCAGCACGACAATGCTATCTGCCTGCGGCGTGGTGCAGGATTACCATTTTGTCAGCCCGTCGTCGTGGGTTGGGACGAGTGCCACGTGGACAGCACACAATTGGTCACGTACTGCGGTTGGATATGGAAACATCCAACAGTCTGTGTCCATCTCGCTGACGGGTTTCTATAGTGCAGTGATCAGCGCCAAGTCAGAACTGGGGACAGTGATCAGATTTATGGACAATGGGACGCAGGCCGGATTTATAGAGATCCCGAGCGGCACAAGCAATTGGACGACGTTTGCAACATCTGTTCAGCTCATCGCAGGATCGAGCACATTTCAGGTTGTCATGGATGACGTTCTAGGTGGCATGACCGCGATAGATTCTATCTGTGTAACGCCCTCTATATCTGCATCTGGCTATGGACCGTGTGGCATCACCAATGCAGACATGATCAGCAGCAAGCGCTTTCTGCAAGACCCTGGTTTTGATGATGGCCTGGCTGCACCTTACGTATTTGTGTCTGGATTGTCTATAGGCTTTCCGATGGGAGCAACTGCTGGATTACAAACAGATTCCGCCTATAGATTGATGAGTGGGGATTGGAACTATTTTGACATTTCAACTATCTTGCAGGGCTATTGGCCGTCATTCCAGGGCATGATGCGATTCAGGGACGGAGCGAACAATCCCGCCCTGGGAATCGTTCCAGTTCCACTGCATAGTGGAATCAGAACCACGCGATTGCCGACAGGTCCATTTAACTTTGTCTACCGGATGAATCGTCAATACGCTAATGGGCGCTTGCTGGTGAATGGGAATGATAAATGTAGCGATGGCGGCTATGGAACATGGATTCAAAACTCTATCTATTTTCCCTCTTCTAGTCAAATCAACCTCTCCGCAGATTGCAATGGTGTTGAATGCGTAACTCCTGTGCAGGGTGCGAAACTGTCCGTTGTTGACATTGATGACACGTATGTTGTGCCAGGGCCAGCCATCCCCAACTGCGAGTGCGTGGGCGGGACTATGGTTCCACCCGCGCCTGTCCTCACTGGGACATGCATCAATGCGAACCCGCAATTTGCAGATACCTCGTCGTGGCGAACAGTTGGCGGAGCGAGTATCCTCACCAGCGGGACTGGCGGATGGGCCAGGCTGCCGGGCGGCTCATTCATCGAGCAGGATATACCCGTGGCGAATGCTGGAACCACCTGGGGCAATTTGCAGACTACCCTCGTCGTCGGCATGACCTACGTGATCCAGACGGCCGCACACATTGAATCCGCAACAGAGGCAGGCCAGTACTCTGTCATCATGGGAGCATCCTCACCTGGGCAGGTCACAGCCAATCATCAGATCGTCCCACCGGCGCAATACTCGAGCCTAAACTCGGATAGCGTGACGATCGTGGCCGAGATGGCCGGTGATGGCGACAACCCGACCGCGCGCTTGCGAATCTCCAACGAGGCGGGCGGAACGGTAATGATGGATACGGTATGCGTCCAGCCAACCGGCTCCGGCGCCGGTGCGATCACGAACCCTGTACCAATCGGGTCGTGTCTGGGGACGTGGACATTATCCAGCGGCGGGACTGCTATCGGGGTGCCCATCGCTGGAAATGACTATGTCCAGGATGTGCAGCCGTCGTTATATGGTTCGTATTTCCTGGACGTATCAGGCGAGCAGGCGCAGGACATTAACACGCTGCGCGTCAGTTACAACAACAACGGAACCGGAAACTATGACAACGTCGGGGTATTCGACGTGGTCGGTTATGCGTTCGCCGGTCAGATTTCGTTCGTGGTTCCGCCGGGCGGATACTATAACGGCGCATTGCAGATCGTGAACGATGACGATCTGCTGGAATACACCAATATCTGTCTGCGTGCGGCATCCGGCCCAACTCCCAACCCGCATCCACCCGTCGACCCAGGAACGCTACCAATACCAGCGTGCGGCAGCGTCAACAGTCCCTACACCAACACGGCTGGATTTTATCAGTTAGCTCCCTACGCCATCAGCGAGGAGTACAGTGGCACAGCGCCGGTCATCATTGCCGGGCTGACCTACAATTATGCAATCTACCCGTTGGTGTGCACGACCATCAGCATCGCCAACTGGCAGTACAACGCCTACGTCGCATGGATAGATAAATTCAACCTGTTCACGACCAGGTTGTCAGCGCAACTGGATGAGATCATTGCGCTCCTCGAGGCGATCCTGGCCGCCATTCCCGACATGATCGTCCCGCCGACGTGCGGAATCCTGGATGTCATTCTATGGTTGCTAAAACTCTTTTTGACGCTGTTCCTAAAATTCATGAAACTATTCGCTCAGGGCATCGACTTGGTGATCAGCATTTTCAAAGATATGATGCTAGAGATTCGTGGCGACTCGGCAGTTCAGTATCCGTTCTCGTGCTCTGGTGATGGATACTGGTTGTGTTTTGCTCTGGCAGGGATTCTATCGGTACAGAACCAGGTTGGAGATTGGTTCAACATCATCGCGCTGATTGTCTGCTCGATGCTGACAGTCAGCCTGGTATTCTGGACCGTGAACCAGATACGCGCAATGGCGCAGCCAGGCACAGAGGAGGGGCCCAGTGAATAGAAAGACGCGCATCTCCATGTTTGCAGTGATCATCCTTGTCCTATTAGCAGTTTTGATGGCAGCCGCCATGCCAATCGCGAGTGTATCGGCCCAGGTGGTGACAGCTAGCTGCACGGCGACCATGACGCACACTCCGTATCCGTTCGCCACCGCCACGCCAGGCCCGACGATCACTCCACTCCCGACGTGCCCGACCGGACCGATTGCACCAAACTGGCTGGACATGAGCTGCCCCTACGCAACCACCATCTATTCATCATCCAACTGCACCCTGGATCCGGTAACTCACGAGGTACTATCGTGTACCAGTAACGATCCAGTTTCACAAATGGATTCTACCTTCGATTTTGTGGATCCATCCAACAACATCAAAGAGGCTCTGCAAGATGCGATTGACATCACCACCAACATTGGCGCTTGGTTCGATCTGGCGCTGATCTCGATTAACACCCAGACCAATAAATTCTCGCTACGCATCCGAACTCTGTCACCGTTCCCATTCATGCGTGGAATGATGATCATCTTTGCCGATTTTGAGTGGCTCGGCATCATCGGCGTCTGGCTCATCATAGCCGCGATAGACATCGCCGCTATCACAGCAATCCGGTTCGTCGTCTCGATGTGGGGCATTGTTCAGCGGGTCATTGATCTGATCAAGTTGATCCCGTTCATCTAGCAGGGTAGGGGGGTAACCATGCGACGTGCTTTGATCGCTCTGACAACGTTCTGCCTGATCTCTATCGCCATGATCGGTGTGGCTGGAGCAGTCAGCGCACAGACGCCCACGCCTACGCTGACCATGACTCCGTTCGGAACGCCGTACTATACCCCCACACCGACGCCAACCGCCACACCGGCTCCCAGCTACATCGTGAACGATCCACACATGTTTGGCTGGACAGACAAACCATGGACCGGCACCAGCGGAACAACCTGGTCGCCACATCGCTACTCGATCCCCATCGGCGAGTACATCACGCAGACTGTTACTCACATCACGTCAACCAAGTCCTACACGTTCACCGTCCGCGCTCAGGCCGCGACGACCAGCACACTACAGGTCATCTCCAACGGAGCATTGCTCGACACGCTCACGATAACCAGAACGATGATGCGCAACTATTCATGCGTGCCAAGCGTAACATTCCCTGGTTACATTGAATTGAAAACACAGACCGGCGGGCCGGTCGTCGTGGATAGCGTGCAGCTCGTCAGGACGGATGCCATAATTGGCCCAATGAGTCTGGGCGGAGAGAATGCGATAGAGACAGCCAACACGGCCAACATCAGCGACCTGGCTGATCTATTCGAGGTGCTAGATATCCCATTCATCGACCTGGGGAGTTTTGGTATTGATTTTAGAACATATGCCAGTCCCATCGCGCGCCTCACGGCGACGCTGCTCTATATCGCCACGCCGACCATCGTCACATACTATATCTCGGGCCGGATCGTGATCATGTGTTTCCTGTGGCTGGCCGGATTCGTCATGCAGAAAATTGGCCGGGCGATTCCACCCGCCAGTGGCTCGAGCGGAATCACCATCATACAGGGAGGGATCCAGACAGGCAATGCCCTACCGTCGCTGGGGCCGCGTGTTCTGCGTGGCGGCGGCAGGAGACGGAGGTCACAATGGTAATCAATCGCAAAGTTCTTCCATGGCTAATTGCAGGAGTTGCTCTGGCTGCCATCCTGCTGATCGTCCTGGTGATGGTGACGCAGGCCGCGCCGAATTCAGCGCCACATCGCCAGGGGGCCTCGATCAGTCCCGGCGTCGTCTCCTATCAGGGCCAGGTCAACATCGGCGGAGTCCCGTTCAGCGGAACTGGCTATTTCAGATTTGCCATCGTTGACACCGGTGAAACGTTCTATTGGTCTAATGACGGCAGCACTATCACGCCAACAGATGCTGTCACTCTGACGGTCGTCAGCGGATTGTTCAATGTTCTGCTGGGAGAGACGAACCCGATCACCTACGGGATGTTCTCTGACTCTGACAGATGGCTGCGCGTCTGGTTCGACGATGGGACGCATGGCGTCCAATTGCTGGAGCCTGATACACGCATCACGACGGCAGTATTCGCGCTTCGCGCCGATGAATCCATGACGGCCATTACATCCACATGGTCAACAACTGCAACGGTCGCCATAACGGCCACCAATGCCACAACCGCGACATTTGCTACGACTGCACTCTGGGCTACTCAATGTTTAAGTGCCACCCAATGGGCATGGTATTCCGCATTTTCTGGTAATGCTGGAACTTGTGGGACTGCACTTTATGCGCTGCTAATGACGCGAGATTCTGTAAACTTTTCACCTCTCAATTTTGCGCGTGTTGGTGGCAATAGTTGGTGGGGGGTGAGCCAGGTCACGGAGAGCGTCGCCCCTGGACAAGTTTCGTATTGGACGACAGATTACCCATTCACTCAAACGAACGTTCTGACCGGCAGTAGCGCATTGACATTCAATGGGTCAACACTATCCACTACCAACTTGAACGTATCCGGCTCATTCTCAGCGACGGTGCTGACAGCCACCAACGCCACGACCGCGACATATGCCACGACGGCGCTGACAGCCACCAATGCCACGACCGCCACGTATGCCACGACGGCGCTGACGGCCACAAACCTGACACAATCTCCATATGCTCGCATCTACAACGATGCAAATATCAGCATTCCAGCATACACGTGGATCACCATCACATTCAACAGCGAACTATGGGATACAAACAACTTTCACAGCACTGAATCGAACACATCACGCATGATCGCGCCAGTGACAGGTACCTATCTCATCACATTCAATGGACGATTTGCCTCCAGTTCATCTGGAGAAAGATTCGTGTATTTACGCATGAATGCGAATGGTGCCATTGCCGGTGGAACTGGAATCGCCTACACGTCGACGGCGACCAGAGTCGGCGGATATCAAACTGGAGTGTCTGCAACTGCATTGTATTTTCTCACAGCAGGAGATTATGTCGAGGCATTCGTGATGCAGAGCAGTGATGTCACTCTCGCGTGTACCTATAGTGCAAATGACTCTCCACAATTAACGATGGTATTGCTGCCATGAAATACAGATTGATTATCCTATCAATTATTTGCTTGCTGACATTCGGTACCGCCGTGGCAATCGGGCTATCGCAGGATTACGTCATTCCGCGCGATGTGATCGGCAGCGGCGGCCAGCGCGCGAGCTCAGGCAATTACGCAGCGGACGCCACACTCGGCCAGGCCGTCATTGGACACGCGCTGAGCGAGGACTATGGACTCTGCCACGGATTCTGGTGCAACCTGGCGACGCCAACGCCTACACCGACGCCAACTCCGACACCCGGGCCTGGCGTTCCTGTGGGAGCAGCCACGCTGATGTACACGTGGAACTTTGACGAGATCGGCGCTGCATCTGGAACGCTGATGCTCCTGACGCTATTTGCCGCGCGCTGGCTGTATGACGGAACTCTGCCATTGTGGGGAGTGAGCTAAATGCCAACCACCGTGATCATCACGCTCAGCTCGGGCCAAACATTCAGCATCGTGTACGAGTGGACGTTCGGCGGCATGGCAATCGTGGCCGCGCTGCTTATCCTGATCACGCTGTTCGCCTGCCGATGGCTATACGACGTGATCTATCAACTCTGGACGTGGAGGCGAATGTGATGGCAGGAACGATCATGCTGATTCTATTGGCCAAGATGGCCGTGGGGGCCGCTCTATTCATCGTCCTAGTCTCGTTTGGGCTATGGCTAGGCAGGATCGGGTTCGGCGGCGAGATTGGAGTATCAAAGGAATGAGATACCTGTTTGACTTTGCCGAATCGTTCGCGCTGCTGTTCGGCGCTTACGTGAACGTCATGGCTGCCGGTGTGATCGTCCTGGGTCTTTTGTTGGTTCTGGCCTGGGCCACGATCCCGCACATCGCCAAGCGAGTGTAGGTAGCCATGCAACTGTTTGACCGGATGCAGATCATTCGAGCCGAGCGCGATGGGCGTCCCTGGTCGCCTACCGTGGTCAACATCCAGCGGATGCGCAAGCAGCGGTCGCGCAAGGCATTTTTCACGCTGGCGATCCTGGCCGCGATTGCGGTCTGCGCCTGCGGTGGATGCTACGCCGCAACGCGCGTCTGGCAATCCAACAAGGCCAAGCCCACGTCCGCGCCGGTCGCGGCTCCGGCGACTATCGTCGCAACGTATACGCCATTCCCAAAACCCACATCAATCAGGATGACACCGATGCCGGGATATGGCGACATGGTGCAATTCAGTACGCAACCCCTGACGTTGACGAGGACGACAAAATGAGCCCAGGCGAATGGCGCGCGGTGCTGGCCGCGCGCGATCAACTGATGATGGTGTGTTTCCTAAGCGTCGCAGCATTCTCGCTCAACTGGTTCGTTTGGCCGCGTGCGCGCGAGGTGATGACGTGGATCGCCATCGCCGTGATGATCGGGATCCTGACCGTCCGTCTCGTGTGGAGTTGATAAAGTAACATGAGAGGGACTATGTCATTGCTTGAATGGTTCATCTATGGTTTGGCGCTATCAGCTCCCATAACCGTTTGGGTCTACATCTGGTTTGGACAGCCAAAAGAACCAGACGAATAACGTGATGTAAACATGCACTTGTGGGAATGGATCATCTGGGGTTCTGCGCTAGCAGCGCCTATCACCGTTTTCGTTTATCTGTGGACACAGGAGAGGATACGATGAAGAAACGACGCCATCCGCCAAAGCCCCGGCGCGTTCGGCGCAAAAAGGGCATCGTCAGTCGCGTGATCAGCGGCAGCACCAAGGCCGTGTCAACGGCGTGGAGGTAATCTCATGAGCAGAAAACAAGTCAGACACAAACGAGATGTTCTATTCGGGGGCAGCAAGCCCAAACGGAGACGCCGCAGAGTCAAGCGCGAGAATAGGAATCGCGGCTGGACCGCGTCCAGCGTCGGCGCCGAGGCGTTCTCAGGCAAGATGTGATGAGCAAGCAGCAGATACTCTTCATCATCCTGGCGCTGGCCCTTGTGACTCGCCTGGCGGTGATCCAACAACCGCTGTGGTACGACGAGGCGTATACCGCCATGCTCATCCAATTGCCGATCCACGATATGTGGTCGGCCATCGTCGGAGACGTGCATCCGCCGACGTGGTACCTGATCGAGCGCGTATTCTCGGTGCTCGGAACATCCGAGGTCGTGCTGCGTCTGCCATCGTTATTGCTGGGACTGCTGGCCATCTACCTGACGTGGCATATAGCCCGGCATCTAGGCGATTTGGCCGGACTCGTCGCAGCGGGCATCATGGCCGTTGCGCCATTCCCCGTCTACTATAGCGTCGAGGCCCGAATGTATTCGCTGCTCATGTGCGCAACGCTCGTAGCCGTCATCGGAGCGCTGGAACGCAAGCCTCTTCTACTCAGTCTGGGGACTATGCTCGTTCTGATGAGCCACAACACGGCAGCGGTCTACATGCCTGTCATCGGGTTGATTGCATGGAATCGGATGGGCTTCCGCCGGGCGGCCTTGTGGATCGCAATCGGAATGATTCCCTGGCTGCTATGGCTGCCGACGCTATTGAATCAGGCCAGCGTCATTGGATCGTTAGGATACTGGACCGAGAACATCACCGGCAACAAGGTCGTTTGGCTGCTGACACAGATGAATGATCAGGTTTTCCCGGCCTTTATCCCAGCTTGGGTCATTCCCGTCAACGTGGTGATCACGTCCATACTGGTAATTTTTCCGGTGGCCGAGGCGATCCGAACGCGCAATGGCGCCGCGCGTGTGCTGGCCTGTATCGCGTTCATTCCTGGCATCATCGGAATCATCATCTCGCTGGCATGGCAGCCGGTCATGATCGCGCGGGCCATGTCGGGCGCGTTCCCGTTCTGGGTGATGCTGGTCTCCTGGTGGATCACGTCACCACGCAAATGGAGCATGAGCCAGTGCGCGTTGGCGGGCATGGCATCTGGGCTGGTGCTGATGACGACGATCATCCTGCCACGCTGGGATCGTTCCATGGGGATGGACGGAGCGATGAAATACCTCAATCAGAACTCTGCTCCAACTGATCTCATCTGTCATGCCGACAGTTCGACCGTCGTCGTGACCAGATATTACTTACATCGTGATACGGCGATTCTGAACTTTGGAAATCTGCGCTACTCGATGAGCGAGGAAACGATGCGCGCTGCCGGAATTCTACTTGCGGACCCGAGTAGATGTGATTGGCTGATCTATGTTAAAAGCCCATTGCTCGACAAAGAGGTAATACCTGCTGTCAACAGCGTGCTGCTCACAAATGACGCCGAGGTTGTCTACACGATCTGCGAGAACCGCGGGGCGCTGGCCCAACTGTGGAAATTAAAACATGTGGATCGCATTGCTGGCGCTCGCGTTGATTGACGGACTGGTGACGCGCAATCCGTATCCATCGGTCGCTCCGATCCGCGCCGGATTGGTAGCGGCTATTTTGTTGCTATGCCTATGGTGGCTGTGGAAGCGCGGCGTGCACGTCTCTATAGGAACTGGGGTCGTGATCGGCGTCCTGGCCGCGCTGACCGTCGCAGATGCGTATCAACAAACGGTGCTTGGTCTATCACTCTGGCTGGTGTACGCAGCGGTGTACGCGACGATGCGAACTGTGCCGCGTGACTCGTCGAGTCACAACTTTGTCCTTTTCGGCGTCAGCCTGTCGGCGCTGGTGCTGATCATGGTAGTCATCCCGCATCCAGTCGAGTTCGGACTTTCACTCTGGAACAAGAATGTAATCGGAGGATTGCTGGCCGTGACGCTGCCGGCGGCATTTACACTGACAGGTTGGCGCAGAATCGCAGCGATGGGTGTAATAGGCGCTGGCGTCATGTCAACCGTATCGCGTGGAGCAATCCTGGGAGCTGCCGCAGGCGTCGCAGTTCTGATTCAACCGTGGCTGCTGATCGGTGCTCCTGTGCTTGTGCTCGGATTATTCATGTTGGGAAAATATACGGCCATGATGCGATTCACGTATTTCGCCCAGGGTCTAGAACTCATCGGATCGTCGCCCATGTTTGGAATCGGGTCACATTATCTAATAGCCGGGGATGGCGTTACGCAGCCACACGTCCACAACTCATTGCTCGGAATGGCGGTCCAGGTCGGAGCGGTCGGAATGCTGATGATCACGGCGACCATCAGCATCATGCGCCGGGTGATCGTGGAACGCTGGCGGCTCGCGGCGCTGGTCGTCGTTGCAGCTCATTCGCTGGTGGACGATCCGCTTACGATGTTGCCGGTCGGGGTGGTGATCGCGGTGATCGTGGCTGGGATGGGCAGTGATGGATCAGTATCCTCACGTCTACGAACTGAACCATCTCGGCAAAACGTATGAGTGTGTGCACAACAATAGCCGATAACCTTTCCACGATATTTTTCCCACACTTTTTTTCTGTAGAGATCTTTTCCGCACGCGGAACACAATCTCGCCGACATTTCAACCTCCGAAAGCATGATCAATATTACGTTAAAACTGTGTAGCGATATGATGTAGGGTGATTTTCTGCTATACTAAACACCCTATCGTAACTCTACACATTTTTGAAACGATTTTTAACCCTGTTTGTGACCAATTTATTGCCTCAGTTTCACAATCCTATCACGCACATCACCCTCGCCGAGCACAGCGTACACCTCGAGCGTGACTTTGAGCGACTTGTGCATCAGGTTCTTACTCACCGCTTCCATGTCCGCCATATCCTTCGCAGCCTTTAGACCGTACACCGCAAACCCATGCCGAAAATTGTGCACCGACCGATAGCGCACACCGGCCAACTCACACAGCGAGCGCAGACCGCCATCAAAACGATTGTGGCACTTGCGACTGTGATCCGCCGGCGGGTCACACACCAGCGTCTTTCCGTCAAGCTCAAACGGCGCGTACCACAGCGCATTGCCAGGCAACTGTGATCGCACGTGCGCATCCCACTCTTTAACCACAGATAGCAGATCTGGAATGTCGAGCAGGAACGTCGTCGCAGATTTCTGGCGCTTGGTGCGGACGCCCAACTCTGTCCACTGCCGAACCGACAGAGTCTCCAAGTCAATCGCCTCGATGGGCAGCGTGCAAAACGCGCCGATCCGCGCCCCTGACAAAAACAGGAACGCAATCGCAGCGCGGTCGCGCCGGATGCGCTGTGACGTGACCGGCACAGTCATGAGCGCGCGCACATCGTCCAGCGTGTACTCGTCGTACTGCCTGACGCGGCCAGGTGAGCGCGACACGAGCGATGTCACCCACAGCTCGGTGATGCTCTTTCCAGCGCGCTTGTTTGACATCCGCAGCCATGTAAAAAAGCGCCGGGCTGTTCCGCACGCCAGGCCAGCGCTGCCCGGCGCCAGACGGTCAGCCACGTAGCGTGGAAACGTCGGGCGAATGTCCGGCGCCCGAGAGAGCGGCGTGGCGTCCAGCCATTCAAGTAAGTGACGCAACTGCGAGCGCACGCTGATCAGCGTCCCCGCGTCGAGCTGCTTGACCTCGGCCAGGTATGCCAAATAGATTTTCGTTTGCTTCCAATTGTCGCGGTTGATCATTAGAACTCTGGTGGAATTCCATCATCAGGGTCTGGCTGGATCAAATATCTGGCATGAATCCTCTGTGCATTCAGACGTCTCGTTATGTGGATGACTGCACGTTCCATCTTCTATTGACACATATTTACAGTGTGGAATAGGACGCTCAAAGTCCCAATTCGGATCAGGCAACGCGCGCAGATCACGTATCTCCTGCCTCAATCGCTCGTTCTCCAGTTGTGCGCGCTTCATCTCGCTCAGGTCCGGAACGTACACCGAAACTGGATTGACCTTATTTGCTTCCGCCGTGAGCTTGGCAACCTCCTCACTCACGTAGGTGATCGCATAGATGGCTTGCGCGCCATAGTCCTGGGTGAACGCTGGCCAGATGCTGGTGGCTGGAACATCAATGCGCAACATCGGCAATCCGAACTGGACTGCTTGCGTGATATACCCGGCTACCACCTTGCGCCCCATGATCTCGACGATGGCCCACTGTCCTTCTTTTAGCGTATCCATGTTATGCTATCTCCTTTTCGTCTTGCAGTTTTTCCAGGATGACAAGGCCGGACTTTGTCTTTCCACATATATTCCAACCTGCCATCTTGAAGCAATAGCCCGGGTTGACGCTCTTGACCTTGCTAGAATTGACGTATGTATAGAGGCGTTGCCCTGGCCACCGTTGCCATGCTATCTGAGCAGCTTCCCGTATCAGTTCACTGCTGAGCAGCTCCCCCTCGTTGTGGAACACTGCACAGTTGATGCCGGTCTGCCCACTCTTGTCTATGAACTTGCGCCAGATGAAAAGCGCGTCACAGTCTACGGTGAGGAGTACTATCTTTTCACCTGGCCCAACGATCAACTTTCGATTGCGGTTGGCTTGGTTCTGCCGGCGGCCATCGGCGTATGGTTGGAACGTGTAGTGTCGCGTCATAAGCTCATACGCTCGTGGATCGCCATCCTTTATGGGTAGCCAATTAAACCCTACCATATTATTCATCTTCGTCTCAGTCTATTGACCTTTGATCCACACTCGGCGCACCGGCCGGTGACTCGCTCTAACCGTTCTCTCGCTGGCGCGATCACCAGCTCAGTCACGTCAACCGGCCGACGGCATTTCATGCACCATGCCTGGTCGTGCCCCATGTCGGTCTTGCGCGCATCGGAGCGCTTGAACATCCCACGCGCCCAGGCTGCGAACTCTGTGCCCACGATCCAGATGTTGCCTTCCTCGTCTCGCCAATGCGGGCAGCCTGCCGGGATGTAGCTCTTGTACACAGTGTCCGTGCTGCACTTTATCTCCTCGGCGATCTCGGACGGCTTGTACTCCATCCACAGCAGCACGCCCAGGTGGGACATCTGCACGCCGGTCATGCGCGGCTTTTTCATTCACATCCGGCCTCCGCGTCAATCGCG
>Ga0315274_10007529_pt1 | contig 15763 bp, 11 predicted proteins | sample YL17G02_20_MG_FD_203700 | JGI IMG/M metagenome (GOLD analysis project Ga0315274, IMG submission 203700) | Sediment microbial communities from Yellowstone Lake, YNP, Wyoming, USA - YL17G02_20 | ecosystem: Environmental > Aquatic > Freshwater > Lake > Sediment | place: USA: Wyoming | collected... | reverse complement strand
AAGGTCCTGAGCTGCATCGACGGCACCGTCGTCCAGACCAACCCGGAGGAAGGCGACCTCTCCGTCCGGGATGATCGGGGTTTCGTGCTGTACTACGGCCATCTGGACTCGATTCTCCCCGAGATCAGGGTGGGAACACCGGTCAAGTGCGGGCAGTGGGTTGGCATGCTCGGCAGAAGAGGCGCATCAGGCAACTTCTCGCACCTGCACGTCGGGGCTTTTCTGTCCGAGTCTGCCATGGCCGAAGGCCGTCTCAGTCGCAATCTCAATCTGTATCCGTGGCTGGTTGCCGCTTATCAACAGGAGAGCGGCACGAGTCTCTATGCTGTGGCGCGTCCTCATAAGACGGCGCTCACGGGGGACAAGGTGCTCTTTGACGGCTCGAGCTCAATGGCCTTCAAATCGACCATCACCTCCTTCAAGTGGGAGTTCCATGACGGGACCACGGCGGAAGGGCCCAGGGCGGAGAAGGTGTATGAGAAACCCGGATGCTACGCCGCTGCTCTGTGGGTCACGGATGACCGCGGAGGCCATGATGTGGATTTCTGCACGGTGAGGGTCTATTCCCCATCCGCGCCCGAAGACGCCGTTGGCACGCTCTTCGTGACCTATATCCCCTCGGCCCAGGTCCATGTCGATCGGCCCGTCAACTTCCGCATCTGGCCCCAGGGCATGGGGGCTGAGAGCATCCAGGTCGATTTCGGCGACGGCACGATTCTCCGGGACTATCGCCCGTATTCCGCGATCACCCATAAATTCAAGAAATCGGGGATCCATATTGTCACGGTCTCAGGCAGGGCGGGGGGACTGCCCGTGACCCAGAAAGTCAAGGTGGTTGTGGAGGAGTAGTGCACGCCGGCCGCGAGTGATTGCGAGGATTGCCGGACAACCGCCCTCTCAGACACGTGTAATCGGGGCCGCTTCTGATATGCGGCGCTGCCGGGAGATACAGAGGTGTATGCGATTGACGCAGGAGAGACTATGTACGGGAACATGAAAAGACTGGGATTGACGTATCTTACATTGTTGGTGTGCTCGTCGGCGGTCCTCGCAGGTCCGCGGGTGGATCGACGGGCCATTACGACGGGCTCACTGTTCGATGAGATGGTGGATATGGCAGGCTTGGCGAGCTTTCCGGAACCGGCGTATCGCACGGTACAGTTCTCCTCCTACGATCATCGCAGCCGTCTGCCGGGCGGGCCGGACTGGTTCGCCAATGCGGATGGATTCGGCGGCGAGCCGATTCCGAACTTCGAGAAGGTCTTGAGGGCCCCGGACGCCAACGGGATCGGCGAGTATTTAGTCGCCGACGTCAAAGGGCCGGGAGCCATCGTGCGTCTGTGGACCGCGGCCATCGCCGGCGCCGTTCGAATGTACCTCGACGGCTCGCAGACCCCGGCCTATGACGGCAGCGCGGACGACTTCTTCCACCGGCCCTACGATCACTTCCCCCAGATCAAGGACATCGACGGAGACAGGTTCCGCCGGACGATATACCAGCGCGACGCGGCGTATGCGCCGATCCCATTTGCCAAGGGTCTCCGCGTAATTTGGATCGGCAACGTCAAGGATATTCATTTCTATCACCTCCAGGTGCGTCTCTATGAGGAAGGCGCCCGCGTGGTGTCTTTCCAGCCCGACGACGTCCGCACGTACCGCGAAACGATTGACAAAGCAACCCTGGCGATGACCAAGCCGGACGAGAGTCTCGTGCCCGGGGCGAGGCAACACGACCAACTGTCCGAGCCGAGTCTGGCACCCTCCGAGAGAAAGACCCTGGTTCGCCTGGAGGGCCCGCAGGCCATCCGGCGGCTGAGCCTGCAATTGATCGCTACCGACATCGACAAGGCCCTGCGGCAGACCGTGCTGCACATCACCTTTGACGATTACCCCTGGGCCCAGGTGCAATCGCCCGTCGGAGATTTCTTCGGAGCGGCCCCGGGAATCAATCCGTACGAGTCACTGCCCTTCACCGTCTACCCGAACGGTGTGATGGTATGCCGATTCGTGATGCCCTTTGAGCGGTCCTGCCGGGTCGAGCTGCGCAACTGCGGGGACCAGACCGTCGGTGTACATGCGTGGGTGGTTTCCATGCCGTTTGCCTGGACCGACCGGACGATGCACTTCCGGGCTCGATGGCGCGCGGACCACAATGTGACAGCGTCGAATCGCGAGGTGCAGGATCTGCCGTTTCTCCTGGCGAATGGCCAGGGCGTCTACGTCGGAACGGGCGTCTACCTGATGAATCCCGCGGCCGTGCCCACGCCCTACGGCAACTGGTGGGGCGAAGGCGACGAGAAAGTGTTCGTGGATGAGGAGCGCGTGCCGTCGATCTTTGGCACGGGGTCTGAGGACTATTTCAATTACTCCTGGTCTTCGCCGGACATCTTCGTTTATCCGTATTGCGGCCAGCCTCGGAACGATGGTCCGGGGAATCGAGGCTTCGTCACAAACTACCGCTGGCACGTGCTCGACCCGATTCCTTTCAAGAGCAACGTTCGCTTCTACATGGAGCTTTTCAGTCACGAGCGGACTCCAGGCATGTCGTACGCCCGTATTGGGTACCACTACGCCCGGCCCGGCCTGACCGACGATCACCAGGCCATCATGCCGAACGACCTTCTGCTTCCCGTGCTGCCGGAGAATTGGCAGCCCGCCGCAAGAATGGGGGCGGCAAATGCCGTGTTTTTCGCTGCCGAAGACATCGCGGCGGATGGCGAGGACACCCACCTCATGGACGGTCGCCTTTGGGCCGGCGGGAAGCTGCTCGTCTGGACACCAACGAAGGACCGCGATCGAAAGAGCTTCAAGATCCCGGTCAATCTCAGTGGCAAGCAGCAAATCCACGTCGCTCTCGCCATGACGGCGCAGTCGGGCAGGATTGCCTTCCGGCTGGACGGCCGGCCCGTTCTATTGGAGGACGGGACGGAGGGCGTCGATCTGCATTGCCCGTACAGGACCCTGCTCCGCAGCATTGTGTTGACGCCTGGGGAGCTGGAAACAGGGGACCACACCCTCACGCTCGAATGGAAGGACGCTCCTGATGGCGTCACGAATCCCCAGGTCGGGATCGACTTCATCTGGGTGCAGCGGAAGTAGGACGCTGCCCGGCGGCTGACGGACTCCGTACGGCGGGCACGTCACGCTCGACAAGGAGATGAGACAAAGCCTGCGAATGAGCACGTGTTTGCGATTGGCGCATTGCAGAGTCGGCACGCCCCTTTCGGTAACAGAAGAACCGGCAGACACACGTGGGTTGAACCCGCCCATTGACGTTGGGTGCGTTGCCCATTATACTCGAAATACCCGTGAACGGTTGCCAATGAAGGAGCCTTATTATGGGTAAGCAAAGGCAAAAAGGTGGGTACGCCCTGGCGGAAGCAAAGGTTTCTAATCGCGGGAGCGGCGGGTTTCCAGGGGCGTTTACGCTAATTGAGCTCCTGGTGGTAATCGCCATCATCGCCATTCTGATGGCCATCCTGATGCCCACCCTGAATCGGGCCAGAGAACAAGGCCGACGCGCGGTTTGCCTGAACCATATGAAGACACTGACCCTTTGTTGGATCATGTATGCCGATGAGAATGATGACAGGATTGTCAACGGCGAAGCCTATTGGGCCCCTACCGCTGCCCCCACGGCGCCCGTGCCCTCCTCTGGTCCTCATCAGGGCGAGCGCTACTGGGTAGGCAACGATTGTGCCTCTGGCTACGCGCAGGGAGAACAACGACCGCAAGACATACAATTGCAGGCCATCCGAGTCGGAGCGCTATTTCCGTACTGCAAAGCCGAGAAGGTGTACCGGTGCCCGACCGGGATTCGTGGAGAGATGCGCACGTACTCCACAAGCTATGGGATGAATGGCTGTTTCGATGCAGCCGGAACTTATAATGGCAACCTGGGAGTGAGAGTGGGCAACACGGTGTTGATGGTCAAAAGAAGAACAGAGATTGCCGTCCCCGTTCCGGCCTATAGACTCGTTTTTCTTGACGAAGGCCGGATTACTCCGGACAGTTATGCCATCCATTACGTTATTCCCAGTTGGTGGGACCCGCCGTTTGTCCGACATGCTGACGGCACGAACGTCAGTTTCGCTGATGGCCACAGCGACTACTGGAAGTATAGAGGAGCAGAGACGATACGGATCGGCAAGATGGCCAACCCGCCGCACAATTACGCGCCTACTACCGACGAGGGCGTGGCCGACGTGCAAAAGATGCAGGTGGCTACATGGGGCAGACTGGGATATTAGCCGACACCGCTTGTGCCACGCAGGGATCTCCACACTGGTTCGATAAAGCACGTCAGACTGCCTCGATCGTTGAGGGAGGCTTTGGAGCTATGTTGTAGGTGACGCTCACCGTGCCGGGTACGTCGTGGATGATCTCGCGGGCGAGGTTCTCGAGCTTCTCGAACGATAGTCGTGTTGGTGTTGCGGTTCGGGCGTCAACGCTGTCCCAGCAACGCACCTCGATCTGGTAACCGAAATCACGTTTGCCGTCGCGCATTCCGGTCACATGATCCTCGTGCAGAATCGCCATGTACTGAAATGCCCCCGTGCCTTTCAGCAACCTTTCAACCACAACGGTTGCTCGACGTACAGTGGCAATACGTTCCGGTGTCACCTCGCCTATCACCCGAGCCGAAAGCGCCGGCCCAGGAAATGGGATGCGATCAAATAGCTCACCTGGAAGCCCCAGCGCCTTGCCTACCCTCCGGACACCGTCCTTGCGCAGTTGAATGAGCGGTTCGACGATACGATAGCCAAAGGCCTCCTGCGGATCGATACCGAGCTGCTCAAAGACATTGTGCTGCCGCTTGATCCCCGCCACGGTCTCGTCAACATCCGTCAGGATCGTGCCCTGCAGCAGACACTTGGCTCCACTTCTCCTGACGAGACGTCCGAACACATTTCGATAAAAGGTCTGGGTGATGGCTTCACGCTTTTCTTCCGGGTCTGTGATTCCCTTGAGCGCCATGAAGAACTCATCACGAGCGTCGATCACTTCCACATGTACGCCGAGCTTCTGAAAGAAGCTCACGACCTGACTGGACTCCCCCTCCCGCATCAGACCGTTTTCGATAAAAACGGTTTTCAGGTGATTACCCAAGGCCCGATGCCCAAGCATTGTGACCGTAGACGAATCGACGCCTCCCGACAGCGCGTTGATCGCCGTTTCATTCCCAACGGCATCTTTGATCTCTGCGACCTTCTTGGTGATGAACTGTTCGGTGTCAAGCTCCTGCGCGGGAATCTCTGTAATCATGTGGAAATCTCCCTTCTGTCTCATGGTTTCCGCGGGATATAGCAACCCAATGCCCTACAAGGCGATTCCTTTCGCGATGATGATTTGAACACAAGGCTGCGAGAACCAAAGTCCTAAGCCGTGATGAGTTTGTGTGCCATAGCACGTTCGACGTCCTTGACGAGAACCACTTTGTGATCTCCCGGTCCGTAGAACTCCGCTATACGCGCCGCCTCGCGATAACCCATCGCCTCATAGAATTGACGCGTCGAGCGGTACGTTTCACGGCTCGAGGTCTCGATGACCAGCAGCCGGCCCCCTCGCTGAGAAATCGCCTGCTCGGCGAAGACCGTGAGCGCGCGACCGATGCCTCGCCCCTGCGAGGCAGGGGCCACGCCGATCCAATAGATGTCGAAGGTTCCGAGCGTGCAGGGCGTCGGGCCGTAACATATCCAGCCGACCGTATCGTGGTTCACGCAGGCGACAAAAGACTGGTAATGTCCCTTCGTCCCTTCGGCAAGCGCCGCGTCAAGAACCTCGCGGGCAATGCCTATTTCATCGGGCCGAAAAAAGCCTGTGTCTGCCAGGAAGGAGAGCACCGCCTGGCGATCCCGAGGCAGGCACCGACGGATCTCAATGGATGGGGTGCCCCGGGCCTTCGCCGGGCGAGTCCGCCGCGAACGAACGTGGGGCGGCGTCCTGTCGGGCACGCGGGCCATGGCGTTGTCGATGGTCAGTGTCACGAAGGCCTCGTACGAAATCCCGGCGGCCTCCATCGCCGCGGCGAATCCGGCGTCCGGCGAGATATCGGGATTGGCGTTGACCTCCAGGATGTAGGGCCGGTTGGCTTTGTCGAGGCGAAAGTCCACGCGGCAATAACTGAGACAGCAGAGCGTGCGACAGGCCGCCGCCGCCAACTTGCGGATATGCTGGGTCAGCCGTTTCGGCAGCAACGCAGGAACGATGTGAGGAGTGTGGCGGTACTCGAAGCTGTCCGCAAGCCATTTGGCCTCATACCCCACGATACGGGGGCGGCCCGTCTCGAAGGCGCTGAAGTCGATTTCCGCGAGGGGCAGCACCTCCAGTTCATCATCCCGACGGATCACGGAGATGTTCAGCTCACGTCCCTCGATATACTGCTCGATCAACGCCGACTGGCCCTGTTGGTCGTGGATGTGCCGAACCATCTGATGAAGGGCCTTACCCCGCCTGTGAACGATGCTGGTCTTGTCAATTCCTTCACTGCCGTCGGCTTGCACGGGCTTGATGATGTAGGGCCCGTCGAACAAGTCCCGTGCCGCGATAGGCTGACCGGGACGGACAATCACGCCCAGGGGCGTGGGAAGCCCCGCCGCGCACAGCAAGGTCTTGCTCTGCCATTTGTCGAGAGAGAGCAGCAGGCTTGGCGAGTCATTGCCGGTGCAGGCCTTGCCGAAACTGCGCACGATCGCCGGGACCAAGTTTGCCTGCCTCGCCTCCGCCCAGAAGCCTTCAACGAGATTGAATACCACTGGCTCATCCGCGGCGGCCAGGACGCCGGGAAGCTCCTCGAACCAGCGCACGCCGACCGTCCGGTACGGAATCCGCAGCTTATCCAGAGCCCGCCCCACGGCCTGGACCTCAACCAAGACGCCAGCCTCACTTTCCGCGAAGGCATGGCTGCGGCCGGAGGATTGCGGACTGTTGTACAAGATCAGGACGCTGATTTTCTGATGCGGCATGCTACCGACTCCCGACGGATGAGAGCACTTTGGATAATACGACGGATCAACTCTTCGTAGGCCATGCCCTCTTGTGTAGCGATCATCGGCAGGTCCGAATGCGTCGGATGTAATCCCGGCAGGGGATTCATCTCGATAAACGCAGGTCGGCCCCGGGCGTCCAGACGGATGTCCACACGTCCGGTGTCACGACACTCGAGCACCCGATAGGCCCGCAAGGCCAGGTCCTCGACCTGATCGCGCAGGGCCCCATGCGGCATTGGAGAGTAGTGCACGCACTGCTCGCAGAGCTCCTTCACTTCGTAGGAATAGTCGCCGGCCGGCGCATTCTCGCGAATGGTGATCTCCATGGTTCCGAGCACGGCCGCGTCACGGCCCGTCCCCAGGACGGCCGTAGTGAACTCTCGACCGGGCAGGTATTCCTCCACGAGGACCGGCTGGCAGAATCTCCCCAGCAAGCGAACGCAAACCTCTTTCAGGGCCTCGGTGGACTCGATGCGGGAATGCTCGTCGACCCCCTTGCCCGTGCCCTCGGCCAGCGGCTTGGCGAACAGCGGAAACTCGAGCTCCAGGGACTCCACATCGTCAGGCGACGTCACCACGGCGAACCGAGGCGTGTACAGACCTGCCGACTGGACCACTCGCTTGGTCATGGCCTTATCGAGAGTCAACGCAGAGACCAAAGGGTCGGAGAAGGTATAGGGAATCCCATACATTTCCAATAGCGCCGGCACCTGAGCCTCGCGGCTGCGCCCGTGCAGCCCCTCGGCAATGTTGAAGACGAGGTCCCACCGCTTGCCACAAGCGAGCTGCCTGGCAAGGGCCAGACCATTGCCTATGCGTTCGGTCGCGTGTCCGAGGGACCGCAGCGCCTGTTCCAGCAAGCTTATGGTTTCCGCCGAGTCAAACTCGGCAACCTGTTCCTTACTGAAACCTTCGGCCAGATAGTCGTCTCGGAGATCGTAGACCAGTCCGATCGTCACGGAGTCGTCTCGCTGGCGTGAGTCGGACGTGGCCGCTCGTGATGTTCCGCTCATTTCCTTAGAAATCCCCAACTGATTCGTCCGATGCGCAGCACGACTGGCGTCTGGCATGGCGCAGAGTCTTCTCGGGCTGGATGCAACTGTACTGTCCGGCCGTCAGCTCCCACACCCCAGGCGCGGATTCTTCCTGTGGGGCTGGGCACTTGCCTTCGCGCCGCTCGTACGGCTCCGGATAGGCGATCAGCATCCCCTCGTAATTCCTCAGCACCGTGTGCGTCGGGCTCTGGGTGACTACGTACGTCGGCAGAACGGGTATCTTTCCGCCGCCGTGCGGAGCATCCACCACGAAGGTGGGAATCGCCAGGCCGCTGAGCCGGCCACGGAGATACTCCATGATTTCCATGCCACGGGACAAGGGAGTACGGAAATGCTCTACGCCGCGCACGAGGTCACACTGATACAGGTAGTACGGTCTGACCCGCATGCGCACCAGACCGCGGCAGAGCTGCTCGATGATCTGCGGACGGTCGTTGACGCCACGCAGCAACACGGACTGGTTCCCCAGCGGAATGCCGACATCGGCGAGCCGATTACAGGCCTGCGCGGATTCCGGGGTCAGCTCCCGAGGATGGTTGAAATGGGTGTTGATCCACACGGGGTGGTACTTGCGCAGCATCTGGCACAGCTCGTCCGTGATTCGCTGGGGCAAGACCACCGGCACTCGGGTGCCGATGCGGATGATCTGAACGGACGGGACCTGACGCAATCGGGACAATACCATCTCGAGCTGCTCCGTGCTCATGGTCAGCGGGTCCCCGCCCGAGACGATCACGTCGCTGATCTGTGGGTGCTCGATGAGATAGGCGGCGATCTGTTCGAGACGCCGCTTGGTGATGCTGGTTTCTCGCGTTCCGGCAATTCGCTTGCGCGTGCAATGACGGCAGTAGGTGGAACACATGGTCGTTGCGATGACCAGCGCGCGGTCCGGGTACCGGTGAACCATTCCGGGGACCGGCATATCTCTGCATTCCTCCAGGGGGTCGGGGGTCAGGAACGGCGGGTCCGTCAATTCCTGGATCCGCGGCACGCACATCTGGAAGATGGGATCGGAACCATCCACACGCCGAATCAGCGACGCGTAGTAGGGCGTGATCGCCATGGGATACTTGGCCGCCACGGAGGGCAGGTCGGGCTCTCCTACCCAGCGGGGGAAAGTCGCCGACAGTCGTTGAGGGGTTCGAATGCGATTGGCCATTTGCCAGCGCCAGTCATCCCAGCCATTGGGCCGGCACGTCATGGTCTCAATCGCGGTGGGTGCAGCCGCTATCAACGGAGGTTCGTCATCGGCGGCGCACACGGAGGTATCGACATGACAGGAGTCATCTCCTCCGCCTACGGGGCACATAGACATGATTCACATTTCCTTTCTTTTGTCTTCAGTACCTGTCAATCACACGTGTAACTACGATCGCTCTATCAGGCCGATCACGCCGCCGAGAAAAGCGACTCGCATCGACTCTATACTCTCTCGAACGGCACGAGGGTCCATAGTAATCATCCCGAAGGACAGAAATCCCGCCACAAAGCCCGCGATAGCACCGGCCAAACTCCTGATCTTCACGTCATCCACCCGCTCGGGCAGGAAAGGCCGGACGAGTTCTTCAATGTGGCGCAGGTAATCCTCATAGAGCCGCTCGATGTCGGGGGCCAACCCGCGGTCCAACTTCAGCAGCATACGACTCTCGAACAGCATTATGTACTCCTCTCGGCGGCTCAGAAGGAATTCCGCGTGGCCACTGACCAGTCCGTCGAGAGCTTCTTGCAGCGAATGCGGCTGGCGAACCACCTGGGATATGGCCTCCAGCAGGTCATTGATACATTGCTCAACCAGCACACCGATGATTTCATTCTTGTCGGTGAAGTGCCGATAGAAGGTTCCTTTGCCCAGATCTGCCCTTTGCGTGATCATCTCGATGGTCGCTGCCTCGGTTCCGGCCTCGGCAAAGACAGATAGCGCCCCCTTCAGCAGGCGGTTTCGCGTCTTCGAGACTCGCCGCTGCGCCCGATTCGGCACATCTGGCTGCGTGACCATATCGTTCATGCGCGACCATATAGTCAACTCTGACCATCTTGTCAACCCTATATATTGTAGAAAAAGCAAAAGAAAGTGAGAGGCCTCTACAAGCCATAGGGGGCTTGCATACGGCTCCGTGTGGCTCCGGCCCTGGCTTCTGCCCATCCAGCCACCCGAATTCGCGGGTTTGGCCATAGCTCCCGCCGCATGTTCCCCGGCGATGGACTCACCTAAAAGACCTCGAATTCCGGTCTATGCAATGTGGAGAGGTTCACCGCCCTCCTTGTTTTTCGCGTGTTCACGTGAGCCAATCGGGCTTGCGCCTGAAGGTTGGGCTACGTTCTCTGTAGCTTGCATGGAACCTACTTGACACAGGTGCTTGTGCCACCTATCATGGTGCCGAAAGAGGATCAGGATAGGATTCATAAGATATGCCGGATAAAGGATTTACACACCTCCATTTGCACAGCCAGTATTCGTTGCTCGATGGGGCGATCACGTTTGAGAGGCTCTTCGAGCGGTGCAAGAAGCTGGGGATGAGCTCCGTGGCCGTGACGGATCACGGCAATATGTTCGGGGCGGTGGAGTTCTACACGAAGGCCAGGGCGGCGGACATCAAGCCGATCATCGGGATCGAGGCGTACGTGGCGCCGGGGAGCCGATTCGACAGGACCAAGACGTCGATCTCCGATGCGGCCTACCATTTGATTCTGCTGGCCGAGAACAATGCCGGATACCGCAATCTGCTCAAGCTTGCCAGCACGGGCTTCATCGACGGATTCTATTACCGGCCGCGAATCGACAAGGAGGTCCTCGCTCAATGCAATGAGGGACTGATCTGCGCGACGGCCTGCCTCAAAGGCGAGGTCACGGCGGCCGTGCTTGCGGGGGACATGAAGGCGGCCAAGCACGCAGCCGAGAGCTACCTGAAAATCTTCGGGCCCGAGCGATTCCTCATCGAGGTGCAAAGTCATCAGGGCGACCAGCCTCACCTCCGCCAGGGTTTGATCGACCTTGCGAACGAGATGGGCATAGGGCTCATTGCGACCAATGACGTCCACTTTCTCGAACGGGAGGATCACGAGGCGCACAACTGCCTCTGTGCGATCAGCACGGGGAAGCTGTCCAACGATCCGGACCGGATGATTTATCCGCCGGATGTGTACCTCAAGAGCGCCGACGAGATGCGAGAGATGTTTCCGGAAGTGCCGCAGGCTTGTGACAACACGCTGGCCATCGCCGAGCGATGCAACGTCGAGCTGGACCTGAAGACGCAACACGCCCCGCGTTTCCGGCCACCGGACGGCTCGACGCCGGAGGACTATCTTGCCCGCCTGTGCGCTGAGGGGGCGAAGAAACGCTACGGCGAAATCACCACGCAGGCGCAGGAGCGGCTCGACCGCGAGCTGGGGGTGATTCAGTCAAAAGGCTTTTCCAGTTATTTTCTGATCGTGTGGGATTTCTGCAACTACGCCCGCGAGCGGCACATCCCGCTGGGGGCCAGGGGCAGCGGCGTCGGAACGCTCGTGGGCTACTGCCTCGGCCTGTGCGACGTGGACCCGATCACGTATGACCTGCTCTTCGAGCGGTTCATGGACCCGGCGAGAAACGAGATGCCCGATATCGACATTGACATCTGCCAGGTCCACCGCCAGGAGGTCATCGACTACGTGCGCCAGAAGTACGGCCACGTCGCGCAGATCATCACCTTCGGAACGATGAAGGCCAAGGCCGTCATTCGCGACATCTGCCGGGTCCTCGGTGTGCCGCTCGCGGAGGCCGACCGGCTGGCCAAGCTCGTGCCGTTCTCGCTCGACATGACGCTCGACAAGGCCCTGGAGACGGAGCCGGAGCTCAAGCGGGCCTACGAGAGCAGTGACCTGACTCGCAAAGTGATCGACATTGGGCGTAAGCTCGAAGGGCTCGCGCGACACGCCTCGGTCCATGCCGCCGGCGTCGTCGTCGCGGATGAGCCACTGACGAATTTCGTCCCGCTCTACAAGGCCCCGAACTCCGACGACATCATCACGCAGTATGAAGGCCCGATGGTGGAGAAGGTGGGCCTTCTGAAAATGGACTTTCTGGGCCTGAAAACGCTCAGCGTCCTGGAGCGGGCACGCCAGTTGGTCCAGCAGAAGCACGGCGGTGAGATTGACCTGGAAAGACTCGACCTGACCGACCAGAAGGTCTTCGGCGTCTTCGCGGCAGGCCGGACGAAGGGCATCTTCCAGTTCGAATCGGGCGGGATGCAGGACCTGCTGATGAAGATGAAGCCGGACCGCATCGAAGACCTGATCGCGGCCAACGCCCTGTACCGCCCCGGCCCGATGATCCTGATCCCCGACTACATCGACCGCAAGCACGGTGCCAAGTGGTCCCTGCCCCACCCCATCATGACCGAGGTCCTCGAAGAGACCTACGGAATCATGTGCTATCAAGAACAAGTGATGCAGGTGTGCAACCGGCTGGGCGACATCCCGCTGCGCGAGGCCTATACGCTCATCAAGGCGATCAGCAAGAAGAAGGCCGGCATCATCGCCAAAGAAAAGGAGCGGTTTCTCGGCGGCTGTGTCAGCAAGGGTCTGAAGAAGAGTGATGCGGAGCAGATCTTTGAGCTGATCGAGCGATTCGCGGGCTACGGGTTCAACAAGAGCCACTCCACGCGGTACGCGTTCATCGCCTACCAGACGGCGTATATGAAGGCCCACTGGCCCGTCGAGTTCATGGCGGCCCTGCTGACCTACGAGATGGGCGACACGGACAAGATCGTCGAGTACATCGGCGAGTGCCGGGAGATGGGCATCGAGGTGATGGCGCCGGACATCAACGAGAGTGGCGTCGATTTCACGCCGCTATACAAGGAGACCGGCCAGGGCAGCAAAGGCGTGGTCCGCTTCGGCCTGGCGGCGGTCAAGGGCGTCGGGGAAAAGGCGGTCGAGCATATTATCGAGGCCCGAGAAAAACTCGGGCGGTTCAAGAGCCTGTTCCACTTCTGCGAGAACGTGGATATGCGGGCGGTCAACAAGCAGGTGATCGAGGCGCTGATCAAAGCCGGCGCGTTCGATCGGCTGGGCGGCAACCGCCACCAGATGATGGTCGGATTGGAGAAGGCGATGGAAGTCGGGGCCAGTCTCCAGAGCGATAAAGTGAGCGGACAGATGAGCCTGTTCGGGCAGGCCAGCACGGAGGTGGATTATGCCGAGGACCACAAGCGGCTGCCCGGCCTGGCCCCCTGGCCGGAACTGCAGATGCTCGCCTATGAAAAGGAGGTTCTCGGATTCTACGTCACGAGCAACCCGCTCAGCCAGCACGCCGAGGCGATCAACGACTACTCGACGACGAACACCGCGTACCTGGCTCAGAACAACGGACAGGGCAACGGCGAGAAGCAGGTCATCGTCGGCGGCATGATCACGAAGATCCGGTACAACCTGACCAAGACCGGCCGCAACGCCGGCTCCAAGATGGCCGTATTCAACCTCGAAGACCTGCAGGGCCAGATCGAGGTTGTCCTGTTCCCCGACACACTCAACGAGTACGCCTCGCTGCTTGTCGAGGACACTGTAGTTTTCGTCCGGGGCAAGGCCGACTACCGGCGCGAGCGCGCGAATATCCTCGCCTCCGAGCTGATTCCGCTCGACAGGGCCAGGGAGAAGCTGGCCAAGGGCGTGCGGATCAAGCTGGACGCCAGGGCAGTGACGAAAGAAACCGTGCTGCAAATCCGCAGCATCTGTCAGTATCATAAGGGGGATCGCCCGTTCCAGGTCGTGATCAATACGGACAAAGGCAGAATCTACGCGACGGCCGGCAAGGAGTTGTTGGTCAACCCGAACGTGGATTTCTGCCGCAAGATGAGGCAACTTGTGGGAGATGAGAACTTCGCATTGGCCAGATGACACGGAGGATTCGTATGTGTTTCCAGAATTGGACAAGCGCAAGCGTGGGCATGACGGCGATTTTCGCTGCCGTGCTGCTGCTCGCAGGGTGTGGACCGAAAAAAGAGTTGCGTGTGGCTGATCTGCCGGGTGAGCAACACCTGGTCGGTGGCGGCTTGAACATCACGTGGGAGGCTCCCGTGGCGGGGACCGTCTACCTTGTGGAGAAGAAGACCGGCAAGCTGATCGAGACCCATTCGCTTGGCGAAGGTGAAGTCTATTCCTTCCAGGTCGAGTCGATTGTTCGGGCCCAAGAGCTCCAGGACATGCTCGGCGTCAATTTCTCCAAGACGAAATTCCTGCTGTACTTCGAGCCGGTCGGCGAGGCTGAGGAATGATAAACAGGGCTTTCGACACGACGGATGAGGCTCTGTGGGAGCACATCAAGGGGCTTCGCCGCCTTGGCATCAGTGGGCGGGCGGCGATGACCTTCGAGTTGAGCGACAACCTTCGCCAGATCGTCCGAGACGGCGTTCGGCACCGCCATCCCAACTGGGACGAGGCCCAGGTGAAGCGCGAGGTGCTGCGCATCGTCTTCGGCGATCGCCTGTTCAATGAGGCGTTTGGAGATGGCAGGCCCACAGGATGAGTGAACAGCGCGAATTCCTGGGAAGGCTGGTTGACCTGCTGGGCAAGGCAGGCATGCCGTATATGCTTGCCGGCTCGCTGGGCAGCAGCTTTCACGGCCGCCCGAGAGCGACAAACGACGTGGATATGGTGATTGCCCCTACGGAGTCGCAGTTCCGCCGATTCCTCGAGGATATGGGGCTGGACTACTATGTGAGCAACGAGGCCGCGTGGGCGGCATTCCACCAAAAGTCGGTGTTCAATATCATTGACATCAGGACCCAATGGAAAGCGGACTTGCGTGTTCGGCACGCCAGACCGTTCAGTGTGCAGGAGTTCAACCGCAGGCAGAAAGCAGTCGTACTCGGCGTTGACGTCTGGGTGGCGTCGCCGGAAGATGTAATCCTGAGCAAGCTTGAGTGGGCAAAAGACAGTGGTTCACAGCAGCAGACGCAGGATGTGCTTGGAGTGCTTCAGGTACAGTGTGGGCATTTAGATAGAGAGTACCTGCGGAGATGGGCGGAGGAGTTGGGTGTGGCTGACAAGCTTGGTGAGCTTCTTGAAGAGGTCGAGAGGCAGGCTCAGTAGATGGACGTTGGCAGAAGCAGGACAGATAGTGATTTCGCCGGGCGGTTCATTGTGCTGGATGGGCCGGATGGGTGCGGTAAGAGCACTCATTCGCGAAAGCTGATTGAGTGGCTCCAAGGACAGGGCACGGCCGTCGCCGGTTTCCGTGACCCCGGGGCGACGGTGATCGGCGAGAAGATTCGTGAAATCCTGCTGAGTCCTGCCCATGAGGCCATGACCACGCCCGCGGAGGTCCTGTTGTATATGGCCGCTCGGGCGCAGCTCTGGGCGGAAGGCATTACCCCGGCGTTGAAAGAGGGCAAGTGTGTGGTCGTGGACCGCTGGCTGTCGAGCACCTGCGCCTATCAGGGGTATGCAGGCGGTTTCGGCGTGGCGAAGGTGATCGAGATAGCCCGCGACTCGCTCGAACGGGTATGGCCGGATTTGACCATCGTGCTCGATGTAGACTTGAGGACCGCCGCACAGCGACTCCATCACGAGCTGGATCGAATGGAGCGCAAGGGCGACGGCTATCACAGCCGGGTCCGTGAGGGGTTCTTGAAGCTCGCTCAGGGCCGGCCGGACTTTGTGGTCGTCAATGCCACCGCTGGCATCGAAGCCGTGCACAAAGAGGTCATTCGAGCCGTACAGAAGGTGTTGGAGGCAGGGCGG